>Ga0209434_1001315_pt1 | contig 11311 bp, 12 predicted proteins | sample ETNvirnome_2_300_FD_184068 | JGI IMG/M metagenome (GOLD analysis project Ga0209434, IMG submission 184068) | Marine viral communities from the Pacific Ocean - ETNP_2_300 (SPAdes) (version 2) | ecosystem: Environmental > Aquatic > Marine > Oceanic | place: Pacific Ocean | collected 2013-06-22 | reverse complement strand
TTCACCATATTCTCCATTAAATCTCTTTATAAACGACTTAAAAATAATATTATCTATTGGAACCATCTTTTCTTCTTTGACGACACCACTAGACATTTTTTCAATTATTTCATTTTCTAAAAGAATACGAGTTTTAATTGATGCTTTTTTATTAAAAATTTGTGAAATAGACGCAAGGTCTTTATAGCTTGGAACAAAATTCGAAAAAACATTTTTTGAAATAAGTTTCATGATTTCACGATTAAAATTATTCTGTTCGCTATACAACCTTTTTTTATCGATAAGACTATGTTGCCTTTTCGCTTCGGCCAATAATTTATCCGCCATTAAAGGACTAATTCCTTTTATATGTGTTATAGTGTGATATAGTTTAAGTTCTTGTCGCATCGCTGACCGAGAAAGAAATGATTCTTTAATAAGTTTAAGGATTTTTTTTTGTAAAACTTCATCTTTGTTTAAAATTGCCCTGGTTAATTCTAAAACAGATGCTTCATAAAGAAATGCCGTATTCTTTTTTTTATTGTGCTTAAACTTTGTCATTTATTTTCCTGCTTTTCTGATTTTTCTAAACTTTCAATCATTTTTTGTATTTCTATATTATTTTCTAAAATTTTCAACTGTTCAAAAGCTAATCTCTTATTATAATTAGTTTCTTTATTTTCAAAGATTCCAAGACCAATAGAATCTAGTCCTTTAAAAATATTTCTTTTGGTAGCTTTTCCAGTTTCTTCAGAATACTTTGACTTTTTAGATTTGAGTCTCGGACCAGAAGTTTTTCTTCTATCGTGTTTTACGGGTGTATATTCTTTACCATTTGATCTTGATGTTGTATGAGGTTTAGGGTTTTGAGTCCGCCACTGCATGTCATTACGCTTTCCTGGCTCTGCAAGAAGCACTTCATCATCACCTTCCTCGGCAGCGGCGCTATCACCTTCGGGCGATTCTGTTCCTTCTTCACCTTCTGGCTCAAAGAGCCCCGCCTCTCCCTCGCCCGGACCTTCGTCGCCACCAAATAAATCATCACCTGGCGGTACTTCGCCAGGTGTTGCTGCTTGTTCAAGTTGTGCATCCATATATTTGTCATAAAACATTTCTCGTTGGTTGCGAATAATTTCTTCATCAGATAAATTAAGTAAATTTTTTGATACCCAACGCCTACTAAAATATCCTTCCACAGCCCCACCCGCAATTTCAAATTTTGTGCGCCAGTGCTCAAGTTCCTGCAATTCAGCAATTTTCGATGGGGGATTTAAATGAAGTTTAAAAGAAAGTAAATCTTTACCCTTATATCCTAATGTATAAAGATGAATAACAGCAATTTTTTCTAATTCAGAAACTATTGCCCTCTGAAGCCTTATAATTGTTCTTGCAAAACGAATATCTTTTTGCGCCAAAGTAGTTTTGTCTTCTCCTGCTTCTTCGGCTTGCGTAAGATAAGAAGGTGGAATTTTAAGGGCTGAAAATAACTTATCTCTTAAGTATTTGACATCATCAATATCACCAGTATAGGTTCCACCCGGTAATGATTCGACACGAGTTCCACCCGTATTACCACGAACAGGAATAAAATAATCTTCATCAATACTCATCGGATTGTATCGTAAATCCACCCGTCCTGTTGAATCATCAATAACTTGATTTCTTTTCATTTGAGTTACGATTTTTTGCATGTGTTGTTCGACTTCTTTTTCTGGAATTCCTCCAACATCAATATAAAAAATACGTCTTTCGGGCGATCTCACAATTCTATAAGCCATCATAGCGTCCTCTAATAAGCCTAATTGTCTCCAAATTCGGCGACATGGCTCCAAAACAGAAGTACCATAAGGGGCATACTTATCATTTCCAAGTATTCTAAAATGAGCCATTTGCCAATTTTCAAATGTTAAGCCACCGCTATTCCATTGATATTGAACATAATTGGGGTTTGTTTTATCTTCTCCTTCCAGTCTTTCCACTTCAGCACTTGGGAGGCCCACCATAGATTTAATACCAAGTTCTTCATCAATGTCCAAATATAGAAAGTAATCTCCATATTTACACATATTTCGACACCACCCAAAAATATTAAATTCTATATTAAGAATTCCATAAAAAAGATTATGAAGCAATTCTTTAATTTCTTCATTTGGACAATTTATTTGGAGAAGTGTTTGCAGCGGAGAAGATGTTGTCATTTCATCGGCATAAATATCCATGCCTGATGCAATTTCTGGCATATATTCCATTTGATCAAAATCAACATATCTTTCAGCTCTCGCAACATTCATGGTCGCATTTGCATAAACATTATCAAAAGGATTATATGATGACTTTTTAAATGCAAGTCCCGAAGCTGATTTAAATTTATATTTATTTAATTGCCATCTTTTTAATTGTCGAGGATTTTGCTTATGATAATTTTCAAGCGGGCCAGATAAAAGTTTTGTTAGCGCCCTGAACAGAGGAGAGTCAGGATTTCGAGGATTGTTAGTATTTTTTTTCTTTTTATTTTCGTATGCCATTTTTTTTATCCTTTTATAAGCCACCCAAAATCATTATAAATTTGTTTTGCAGCACTTATCTTATCACAAGATTCTTCTCTTTTGTAACCTTGCATCCCAGGAATTGTTGTATTTAGTTTTGTATTCGAAGTTATCATAGAGTTTAAAAAAGCTCTTTTATACTGCAAATCTCTTGTATTTTCCTCAATGACGACATCTCGAATCCAACAGGCAATCGCCAATGACAACACCAAATCGTCATTATATCCACGTTGCGCTTCTGGTCTGCCATTTTTCCAAATAAAAGTTTTTAATTCTTGATATATTCTAACAGAATTAAGAATAATTAGTTTATTTCTTATGAATTCTTCTAATTTAGCAACAATTAAAGGACGGGTTTTTTGAGATGTTGTAAACCCTGGGACTGCGTTTGAAATATTTTCAGCTTGATACTGTTCAACGTGCTCATGAGTTCCTTTAATGGAATAATATAAATTTGGATAATTAGCATCAATAAGTTTTTCTAATACTGAATAACCAATGTTGTTATTTTCAATCACAATCATAGCGTCACCGTACTCTTTTCCTGCATCAAATAATATTCTTGAAAATAAATCTATTGTTGGTTTTCCCCGATACTCTGCAACTTGTTTCATGGTGACTGTATCAAATATGTGAAAAACGGAAAAGTCATTTCCATCTCCACGGGCAACGTCGCCAACTAGCAAATATTTTTTTTCTGGATTGTATTCTTCCCAAATCCAAAAATTTCTGTCAAATCCTGTTTGGTATTTTGGGTTGCAACATATTTGTTCGATTGTGTTTAAATCATCTGGATGAATTACAGTTTCACCAGAAGCATTGAAATTACACTCATATTCTTGTGCGACTTTCCTCCTTGAAAGATTTCTTGTTACTTCGTCAAACCACTCTTGATCTCGATCTGGGTGAATACTCCAATGAAGCTTCGTTGGGAAAAAATCATTTTCTCCTTCTTCGGATGCAACATAATTTTTATGAAACCAATTTCCAACTCCATTTGGAGATGATAAAGCAATACATCGTCCTCCAACCGCCATTGTGGGCTGAAGGGCTGTCCATATTTCGTCTAAATTTTCAACATGGGCTGCTTCATCAATCACAAGCAACGACAAAGCTTCTGAACGACCGGCATCTATTGAAGTTGCTGATGCTTTAATTTCTGATCCATTTGTGAGTATAAATGAGGTTCTATTATCTACTGAAATTTCAGCAACTTGCTTGAACCAGGGCGGAAGTGTCTTGATCATGCTTTTAACTTTTTTAACTAAATTTGCTGCTGTATTAAACTTTGTTGCAATAACAAGGATATTTTTATCACGATAAAATAACATCATCCAGACAATATATCCAGCCGTGATTGTAGAAATGCCAAGCTGCCTAGATTTTAATATTATATTATTTCGATAATCGTTAAATTTGTGCAGCAATTCTTGTTGAAAACCCCAAGTTTTAAAAGGAATTTGTCCTTTTGTGGGATGTGAAATTTTTACATATGTGTCAAGGAAAAAAGAAGGATCTTTACCGCATTTAACAATTTCTTTGACAAGCTCTTTTTTGGATAAATACTGAGACATACATATTAAATATTCCGCTTAGATTTTATTGGCGTCGATTTAGGTTTCTTCTCCGGGTTGGCTCGTATCTTCTTTTTCTTTTTTGTAGAGAGTCCTAAGCTCTGATAATACTGCTTTAACATAGTGTTGTGGCACATCCGTATTTCGGTATAACATCCTCAATAATTCATTAAAGACATCATCTTCTTGAAACGCAGGTGTCTCTCCCATAAAATATACGAGTCCTTGAGCACCTTCTACTGGTTCATCAAGGCTATCAAGCTCACCCCTATCAAATACTGTCATCACGTCAGGCCGGATTGTTTGATGAATCTCTTTCTCAATAAGAATTAGAAGATTTTCCTTATTTAATTTCATCCACGAGGTTCCTCATCACGTTTACCTGAAATATTTGTGGGTTCTTTAGTTTTTGGAAATTGTTCTTTACCCATTCCAAGCCAATTTTTAATTGCCGTATCGAGTCGTTCTTCGACAGTCTCACCTAATTTTGGTTCATCTGGAATTCCACCAATTTTAAAATCTTGCTGGGCTTCCACCCAAGAACGAATCCTACTTGTAGACTGAACTAAAATATTGGGCTCTTTATCGGTCTTAGTTAAAGTTAGGGCATTTCCTGTAATTTTTTTATACTCTTTTTTAAGATAAGAAACAATATCTTGAAGACGTTGTGTAATTTCTCCCTCAAAATCTCCTTTATGCACTTCTTTCAAAGTTACTTCACCTTGGTATTTTATTCTCAATGTATTTCCTATAAAACAAACACCAAAACCATCAATTATCCGTTTATCTAAAATTGGATGACCTTCTTCTCGTTGAAGGCCGGTCTTCAATGGTTCTCCATTTTCGTCTAATGCTCCATCATAAGCGTTCGCTGCCGCTTGTTGAATACCATTTACAATATCTATAATATTATTTTTTTCTGCCATTTTTATCCACCTTATGTTCCACGTTGTTCAATTTGCTCCAAAGCCTCTGGGCCGAAGCCGATGCGATCAAGAACATCCAATTCATCGTCAGTCAATGGACTATCTAGATCAATGTTCTTTAAATCGTCCTCAAGACTCGATTCTTTCGGTTGTTCACTTTTATCAGCTCTATATTCGACTGGGGGTTCAATATCTACTTCAGGTTCGACCTCTGTATCTTTTTGATCTTGACTTTCGGGTTCGTCCTCTAAGTCTACATCGTGAACTTCCCCAGCTTTTTCAGCCTGAGTCCAAAGTTCAAGATTTTGAAGTAAGCCGCTTTCTTTATCGTTGCTGAAGGCATTTTTTAAGTTTTCAATAGCCTCTAAAGCAACTACAAAGGCTTCAACTTCTCCAACTCCTTCTTTTTTGAGCCACTTTATATCCAATTCTAGATCATCTATCACTTCATATAATTTTTTTGAATGACTTTCAAGAACCCGCCACGCTTTAATTCTATTTTTAATCTCAACAGGTCTTAAGGGAGCAACCTGATCCATTTTCTCGCCCTTTGTAATAAATTTCCAAATACCGCCGCCAACACGGGGAACATTTTGTAACATTGCGTGTACTTGTTCAGCGCCGCCCTCCGCTGAACCTAAAAGCTTGTCCCAAAAACCTTCAGTAAGAAGTTCTTGCTTTTTATTTTTTTCAAGTTCTTCTTCAATTAAATTTTCAATCAAACTTTTTGTAATTTTTTCAACCACTTTTGCTCTCTTCCTTCAACATACTGTATGTAGCACTTAAAACAACACTTAAATTTGGCCATATATAAATCATCTTTCATGTCGAAAGAATAAACTTTACATTCGGGACAAGTTCGTTCTTGCTTTTTTGTAAATAGTTTCTTGGGCATTAAAACGCCATCAACCTCAATCTTCTCTTTTGGCTTCACAGATTTAAATATTTTTTTAATTTGTTTAATATATTCTTTTTCTTTTTCATGATCCCAACTTGCTTTTGGATTTTGTATTGTTTCATCACCATATTTTTCCTGTATTGCCTTTTCGACTTTAATGAGATGTTCTGGATCTTTCATTTGGCAATCTCTGCTGCCGCAAAAAATATGGCAATTGAAGCCGCTGCGCCAGCAACAAATCCAATTGCTGTCCACAACGTATTGTCTGAGCCTTTGGCTAGCTTCCTAAGAACCTCTATTTCTTCTTGTTGGGCACTTACAATTAAATTATTTTTTCTTTTCTCTATTTCGAGTGCCGAATTTAATAAGTCTGTTTCTCTCTTGCAAGCAGCATTAAGTAAATCTTTTTCATATTTTGAATCAGTCTTACACCGTTGTTCTTGCATTTCTTTTTCCGCTAATATTTTAGCAGTTGCAACCGGATCAAAAAGTGTCCCTTCAAATGGAGCAGAATCCCCTTTATTTAATATTGTAAACTTGCCCGTTGTACTTGTGGCTGTTTGCGCAAGCGACACAGAACAAATAAAAATATTAAGAAATATGACTAAACTAAAGGTTTTTATGAGGGACATATTGAACTCCAAATTTTTCTGAAAGTTCTTTTGCTAATGCATCAGGATCAGAATGAAATTTTTTAACAGTTTTTTTGATAATATCTTTTTGTCTGTTGCTAATTTCTTTATTCATTTTAACATACTCTTGCTCTATTTTTTGAGTAGCTTTTTCATATTCTTTGTCAATGCGTTCTTTTGCTTCTTGTTTTTCTTTTTCTGCGTTTTCAATTGCAGCTTTTTGTTTCTCATATGATTCTTTTTGAGTATCAACAATCTTTAATAAGCTGGCGTTTCTGCCCTTTAAGACAATTGCAATAACGATAATTACTGGAATATACCAGTGGGTTTTAAGGAAAGCCCATGTTTTTTTAATGATTATCACTTTTTTTTCTGGACTTTTCGTTTCTTCCCCGATTTTTTTTAACTGGCTCGCATTTAACTGAACTGCTTTTTAAACCACTTGTATGGTGAAGTTCTTGTCCATCCGGACATTTTCCATTTTTTTTATCATGATGATATTTATCACGTTTTCTTTTATTTCGTTCTTTTTGTTTTTTTGATCCAATAGCGTCACTCTTATATTTCCGACCATGAGCTTTATCATATGGTTTTCGCTTTTCTTCAAGACTCATTTCTTCAAGAATTTCATCAATTAGCTCTATAAGTATTTCTTTTGTCAAAGATTCGCTTTGATCTTTATAGCCGCTGGCATAAGCAGCCCCTTGCACAGAAAGTGCTTTTTTTCGTGTTTTAAATGGACCTTTAGAACCCCAATACCAACCTTTCTCTGTTTTTCGTATTGGCATTATTCACCTCATTCCTCCATGTTTCCACGCTGTAGCAATATCGGCAACCCCCTGGAATCCAATATAACCAAGTGATATGGCAACCCATTGGTCACCGCTTAATTGGCCTAAATAAAGGAAAAGTGTGGCGAGCCCGAAAACAGTAAATTTCCGAGACACCACCTTAGATAATGCTTTATCAACTATTGCTTTCAATCTTTACCTCTATTAAAGAGACTTAAAAGCACCACTAGCGAAAGCAAGCCGACAAAGCCGCTTGAACCAATGGAATTGATAAGAGCAACAACGTTGCCGACAATGCCCATTCCGAAAATACCTGCCCCGTAAATTACTTCAACGAGAATTCCCAAAGCGAGCAAATTCATAACTAAAGTGGTCAGACCACCTATACTATCATTAACTTTTGCTAAAATATCATTCATAACTACACACCTCCCGTGCAGTTATAAATAGTCAGCTACGCAACAACATTCGCATATCCACCTTTCTTTTCGATGCTAATGATGGAATCTGCCGAATCTTTGAGGTTATCAAGGTGAGAAATAAGAATAACAGTTTTGAATACAGAAGCCGTAATATCCAGAATTCTTACGAAACCTTCCATGCGTTCTTCATCTAAAGCTGTTCCCGGCTCATCAAGAACAAATATTTGAGATTTTGGTAATGATGAAATATTCGTGAAAGCTAAACGAATTGCCATTGCAGCAACTGTTTTTTCTGCTCCGCTTGCCATTTCTAATGGACTTGCATCACGATCAGGCTGTTGAATATAAATGTCAAGTCTGTTATCATCTGTTTCAAAATAAACTTGAAACTCAACGATATTCGCCAAAATCTTAGAAATCTCGCTATTAATTGTTGGTAAGCTTCTTTTTATAATATCATAAGCAATTCCATTTGGATGCATACATTTTCCGAATAAATCATATGCCTCATAATCATTTCGGCATTCATTAAGGTTTGTTTGTTTTTCTTCTAAATTTTCAATTCGCTGTTCAAGATAACCATGAGACTTATAAAGGTCCAATAAAATATTTTCACATTCTTCAAGTTCAGAATTATAAGTTGTTAACTGAAATTGTATATTATTTTTATCTTTAATAATCCCTTCTAAATCTTCAATGACCTCTTTGTTTTCTTCGTAAAGCTTTTCTTTTCTTTGTAAATTTTTAAGCTCATGTTGAATAACCGATTTTTTAGATTTATAATTTTCTACAAGCAGATCGTCTGAAGGAATCTTGTTTTCCAATTCTTTTTTTAATTGTAAAAGGTGATTAAATTTTTCCAATTCTGTTTCCACATTTTTGGGATCTAGATTTGAGATCTTATTTTTTAACAATCCTAAAGTTTCATTATTGCTCTCAACTGATTCTTGAAATGATGGGATCGCTTTCTTCGCCTCATAAGCATGACAAATAAATTTACAATGAGAAAACTCAGGCCCACATGGAACCACATCCAAAAGTTTTGCCTGTGATTCTTTTCGTTGTAATTCTAAACTATCATATTTTATTTCTTCTAATAAATTTTCCAGTTCTTTTTCAGTATCGGCAATTTGGATCTTCTTTTCATTTAAGGAAACTTCATCAGAAGTCTTAAGAAATGCATTTGCTTTTTCAATTTTCTCTTTGTTTATCTGATTTTCGCTTTGTTTATTTTTAATTTCTTCTTGATAATTTTGAATACTATTTTGTTTGATATCAATCTGATTTCGTATTTCCACTATATTAATAATTTCTGTGGGTGCTGAATTGATTTTGTCTTCTAATTCCTTAATTTTTTTATGGGCAATACTAATATCACCTTTCAAACATTCACACTTGTTTTTTCTTTTAAGAGTGGTTATTTCATTTTCAAAAAGTTCTTCTTTATACTTTTTTAATTCGGCATCATAATCAGTATTTTCTAAAAGCTTAATTTTTGCTTTCAACTCTGCTGCATCATCTTTGGCATTTTTAAATTTCTTATCAAAAAGTTCTAGATCCAAAAACTTTGCAAGAATTTCTTTTCGCTTCGTTGAACCCTCATTGATAAAGGTTAAAGAACCAAGCTGTGAAGACATCGAAGTCAAAAGAAAATCGTCAATTGTTCCAAAATATTTAATAATATTTCTATCTGTATCTGCCCTCGTCAGCCCATTGAGCGATGTAGTTTTTTCACTTACAAGATCAAAGCAATCAAAGTCAACAGTTGTTTTTGCTTCAATGGTTTCATTACCTTTTAATTTTTTTAACCATTTTTCTATTCGCCGTTCGATTGTATAAACTTTGTTGCCACGCTTGATCTTGACTCGACCAGAACCTTCGGTCTTGTCATTGTTGATTATATTGAGATTCTTGCGAGAATTCTTTGAAATTGAGTTATAAATTGTGAACAAAAGCGAGTCAACGATACTTGACTTGCCAGAAAAGTTCTTTCCAAAAACCCCTGTAATTCCAGTAAAATTGGTGAAGTTAACTTTGTTGCCTTTTCCATAATTAAAAAGATTATCCCACTTTAGTTCAAGAATTTCAAAATCTATATTGCGATATGTCTCATCTGTTTCCTCAACAATTTGTTTATATTTTTTATTGAGTTCCATAATTCGCTTTTCTAAATCTTTATTAACTTTATAATCTTCCAGATACTCACGAATTAATTTTTCTTGGACTGCAATATCTCTTAAGTTTTCTTTTTTAAATCCATCTTCGAGTTCGACGTTGTTTACAAAGGTTGATTTATTGATTACAGAAATAGATTCTGGTTTGAATGTCTTCTTTGCAACATCAACAGTTTTTTTAAGAGCCATCACGGACAAACTATTTTCTACTATCAAACGAATCCGAGCACCTTGTGGAATTTCAATGTCAGAAATTTTTCCATCAGCTGTTAACGGAACTGAAATAAACGGCTTGGGGTTTGTATACAAAAAAGGTTTGCAAGTAAAATTTTCTTTATCTTTAATATCCCAAAGCAAAAAACCCTTACAAGTTGATTCTCCAAAATTTTGTTGGACAGTTGAACCTGCATATCGGATGCGACCTTTTTTGTCAAGTATCTGATTTTCTAAATGTATATCCCCAAGCATAGCAAAATCAAATTTATCAAAAATATCTATTTCATTTTCGCCATACTCCATCTTCCAGCCGATATCAGTTACACAACCAGTAACAGAACCGTGATAGAGGGCAATATTTATTTTATTCTTGTCTGTTGGATCTGCCCAATTATCTTCGTCAAAGACACTTAATACATTAAGAGAAAATTTATCATTAAGATGAACTTCACCAGATTTTTTTAATAAATTAATATTCTTATGATTGAGAGCATTAACAATTGGCGACAAAGAATCTTGCCTATTTGGATTTCTTAAGTTTCCATCATGATTGCCCAGAATAATATATGTGGGCGCTATGTCGGCTAAACTCTTAAAAAAGTCTGAACACATTTGCACAAACTCAGGAGATATTTGAGTTTTGGTATGACAAATATCGCCACAATGAATAATATAATCTACCTGCTCTTTCTTAAGAGTTTCATAAATTTTATCAAAAACTGTTCGATATTCTGTGTGATATTTTAAATTGCGGATATGAGTATCTGCAATATGAGCAAATTTCATCTAATGGTATTATATCATATTGAGGATATAAGTCAAGAGAAAAGTTGTGTTTTGTTATAGACCTAATCGTAGGGGTTGTCAGGATCAGGTGAACCCTCTGCATGATCGGGTGACGTTCCTTGAATAACGTCAAGAATTTCTTCATAACCAGGTTCGCCCGGTGAGAGATTGTCGCGTGCTATTTGTTCGATTTCACGCATCGCTTTCAACAAATCATCGCGGCTGACCTCTCTGTCAGAAGCTCTTGCTTCAGCAGATTCTAGGTCAGACTTTAGGGAAAATTGAGGATCAGCGGGATTTTGAATGGGTGGTCCACCACCGAGTCCGGGGATTTCGTCAAGCTCCTCTTTAATTAATTTTTGTAATT
>Ga0209434_1001314_pt1 | contig 11313 bp, 15 predicted proteins | sample ETNvirnome_2_300_FD_184068 | JGI IMG/M metagenome (GOLD analysis project Ga0209434, IMG submission 184068) | Marine viral communities from the Pacific Ocean - ETNP_2_300 (SPAdes) (version 2) | ecosystem: Environmental > Aquatic > Marine > Oceanic | place: Pacific Ocean | collected 2013-06-22 | reverse complement strand
TGTCCGCTCTGCGCTACCGTGATCGAGGGCAACGACGACACCGACCATACGGACATGGAATGTCCGAAGTGCAAAGAGGGGAAGATGGCGAGGCGGCATGTCTTCGACATCGGGAAGAACATGGCCAGGATCCGGGAGCTCGTGCTCTGGAATAAGAAACATCGGGGCTAGGATTTGGGCATAAAAAAACCGGCGATTGCTCGCCGGTTCTGATTATTTGCGTTTATGCCCTTGCCCTTGCCCTTACCCTATCGGTGTTTCGCTCACCACCCAAGCGCAGCAACTCATCCATTAAATCGTGGTATTTCAGTTTTTCATCTACAGTCTTGCGAAAGTACAGCGTGTTGTACGCTTCGTTGGCTGTGTTTGTGAGCCATGTCTTAGCCGTTTCGTTCATTGTTTCGTTCTCCTTGTTAATCATGTCTCTATTATAGCCTTTCCCTTATGGTATTACCATAGGCAAGCACAAAATAATCATCAAATCGGCGTTTTTCTGCTCTTAAACTACTACACAGGTGTTTATACGCAGCTTAGCGCTTGCTTGATTTCCCCAAAATCCAGAATAGCATCGATAATCCACACGAATTCGCCGTTACGCTTGATGTAAATCTCCTGGCAAGCGTCGGTTACATCGATCTCGACCTGGCCGACGACGATGTAGACGTTGTAGGCGTCTTCCGAGTAATAGCGCATCCGGTAGACCGAGCCGCCGACGGACAAGTCCTTGACTCCTCCGGTGCCGCTCATATGGTCACTTCGACGGTCGCGATAGCGGATCGTGCGGTCGATACGGCATCGGCTTTATCGACGAATACCTTGACATCGTCGTCAAGGAAATGTTTCTCGACGGTGTCGAAGACATCCACGGTGTAGTGAGCTTTCTTGTTGAGCAGCATCATGGAAACGTGTGATTTGAGGCCGAGGTCTTTGTTCTCGAAGGTTTTGACTATCATTTTGGACTCCTTGAAAATAGGTTGAGCGGCAGGCTCCCGAAGGAGCCCGGCGGAATTCTCGCCTTTATGCCCTTGCCCTATCTGTCCCAATACTTTTTTGCAAGCGCGAAACCGTCGTCGCCAGATGATTTTCTCAAGTTGGTTGCCTGTTGCTTATTCAACGCGAGTGCACATCCGTAAAACACCAACTTATCAGTTTTAGACAATACAAATGTATGTACTACGCCGTTTTGCAATGTTCCCCTAAAGTGCTTTGCTGCTTTCATTTCGTTCTCCTTGTTAATCATGTCTATAATATAGCCTAAACCTTATGGTATTACCATAGGCATAGACAAAATAGTTGGTGTATTCTCGCTTTTTTTCGGGGAGTAGGTAACGGGTGTGTAGTGGTTTGCAAGGGAGGGAGTCCTCCCATATTTTTTTGACTGGCAAATCACACAGGCCTATTGTCATACCATGCCGGAGTCGGTATATTGGTCGTGGAGGCAAAATGGATATTAAAATCGTAGATGAGTATGATGATTTCATTCAAAACAAGAGCCAAGTTGGCGGAATGTCAGGGTTTGATCCGGTGTGGATTCCTGACTGGCTTTTCGATTTCCAAAAAGACTTGGTTGAGTGGTCAATTTGCAAAGGTAAGGGCGCCATATTTGCAGATTGCGGAATGGGCAAGACTCCTATGCAGTTGGTATGGGCTCAGAATGTGATCCAAAAGACTAACAAGCCGGTGTTGATTGTGACACCACTGTCGGTATCGGCACAGACGTTAGGCGAAGCAGAGAAGTTTGGCATCGAAGCGGAGCGGTCCAGAGACGGCAACTTCTCAGACAATCGAATTGTAATAACCAACTACGAACGGCTACACTATTTCAACCCGGAAGATTTCAGCGGCGTGGTGTGTGATGAGTCGTCTATTATTAAAAACTTTGAAGGGGTGAGACAAAAGACGATTACGGAGTTCATGCGTACCCGCCCGTACCGGTTGCTATGCACGGCAACCGCATCGCCGAATGATTACATAGAACTCGGCACGTCCGCAGAGGCGCTCGGCGAATTGGGGCGTATGGATATGTTGTCAACGTTCTTCAAGAATGATGAGAATAGCCTTCATCCAATTTGGTGGGGTGCACGGTGGAGATTCAAGGCACACGCAGAGGAGCACTTTTGGCGGTGGGTTGTATCATGGGCGCGGGCGCTCCGGAAGCCGAGCGATATGGGATATCCTGACGGTGACTTTGTGTTGCCACCGTTGACAGAAGCAGAGCACGTTGTCAGAGCAGATGAGCCGAGGGGTGGCGAGTTGTTTGATATTCCGGCGGTGACGATGGCAGAGCAAAGAGAAGAGCGGAAGTTGACTATCGATAAACGGTGTCAAGTTGTTGCCGATTTGGTTAACTGTAAAAACGCAGCGGTAGTTTGGTGCCATCTGAATAGCGAAGCAGACCTCCTTGAGAAGATTATTCCCGATGCGCAACAGGTGAGCGGTAGTGACGCTGATGAAGAAAAAGAGGAAAAGTTCAATGCGTTCTCGAGCGGTGAATTGCGAGTCCTTATCACAAAGCCAAAAATAGGCGCTTTCGGTCTGAACTGGCAGCACTGTTCGCATATGACCTTCTTCCCGTCTCACAGTTTTGAGCAGTACTACCAAGGCACGCGGAGATGCTGGCGGTTCGGTCAAAAGAATCCTGTCAAAATCGACATTGTGACATCTGCTGGCGAGATCGGTGTAATGAAAAATCTACAGCGTAAAGCGGCTGCGGCAGATAAGATGTTCTCGATACTGGTGGCCGAGATGATGAACGAATTGAAGATAGATAGATCAACACAATTCACACAAAAAATGGAGGTTCCGGTATGGCTGTAAATGACCAAAAAATCACGAAGGAATATGCAATCTACAACGGGGATTGCATCGAGGTAATGCGCGATCTGCCGAGCGAATCGGTGGGGCTGTCAATCTATTCTCCGCCGTTCGGAGGGCTATACAACTATTCGAGTTCAGATCTGGATTTGAGCAATGCGCTGAATTATGACCAGTTTTTTGAGCACTATGATTTTTGCGTGAAGGATCTTCTCAGGTTGACCAAGGCAGGAAGGATGACGTGTGTGCACGCTGCTGACGTGCCGAAAAAGGGCGATCGGGGAATAACAGATTTTCCCGGCGATATCATCCGACAACACGAGAGGATAGGGTGGGATTATTGGGCACGGTTCGCGATATGGAAGGAGCCGCTGAGGGTCGCGATACGCACTCGGTCCAAGGGATTGATGCATAGGCAAATCGTCAAAGATTCATCATTGTGCAACAATGCAGGAGCGGATTACTTGCTGGTGTTTCGCAAGCCGGGAGAGAATAAAGACCCGATCGACCATCCAGAAGGATTAAGCAAGTATTGCGGCGAACGAGAAATACCAGAGGGGTTAGAAGAGCAATATCGTAACTGGAAAGACGCAAAAACCAACAAGTTAGCTCATTGGATTTGGCAACAGTACGCGAGTTCGTTTTGGGATGATATCAGGATCAATCATGTATTGCCGTATCGGCAGGCAAGAAACAGTGAAGAGGAAAAGCATGTACATCCGTTGCAATTGGATGTCATCGAACGGTGCGTAATTCTTTGGTCCAATCCCCGCGATATCGTGGCCACTCCGTTTATGGGTGTCGGTTCGGAAGTTTATGGCGCTCTTATAAATGATCGGTGCGGTCTTGGAATTGAGTTGAAAGATTCATATTACCGACAAGCTACGAAAAACATCGGAGAGGCCAAGAGCGCAGAAGCACAGATCAGCTTATTTGACACTGCTTGAAAACCCCCGGCGCTCGCCTTATACTCTTGGCATGGCAAAAGTGAAGACGAAAGCGCCAAAGAAGACGGGACGGCCCACGAAATACAACAAGGGGTGGCCTCTGGCCGCCGAGTACATGTCCCGCAAGGGCATGGTCGACAAAGAGATGGCGGCAAAGATAGGGGTTGCGGAATCGACATTCCACCTCTGGAAGCAGAAGCATCCAGAGTTTGCCGAGGCGCTGAATAAGGGCAAGAACGAAATAGACGACAAGGTGGAATCGGCGCTATTTCAGCGAGCTCTGGGCTACGACTACGAAGAATCCGTTGAAAATCTCGTTAACGGAAAAATGATGGTCACGACTATTTATCACAAACACATGCCAGGGAATACCACGGCATGCATATACACTCTTAATAATCGTCGTCCAGAGATATGGCGGCAAAAACAGCAAATCGAGCACGTTGTCGATGGACAACTCGCACAAATCAACGACGGACTGGCAGAATACTTTGCAAGGAATCCAGAACCTATCACTGACGAGTAAGCAACGTCAGGTACTGGCTTACAGCTACAACGTAAAACCATATCATCTGATTTCACAGGGAGCGGTGCGCTCTGGCAAAACGTACATAAACAACTTTATTTGGGCAGTGCAGATCGTCGGTGGTTTCCCGGCTCCGTCGCGGGATTTTATAGTCACGGCCCGGACTCTCGGCAGTTTGGAACGTAATATCGTATCTCCGTTGCAAGACCTGTTGGGCCGTAATATAAGGCTCGATCAGTACGGCAGATTTGACCTGGGCAAGCACAAAATGAACTGCTTTGGTGCGGATTCCGAGACCTCGTACAAGACCATGACGGGAATGACGAGCTTTGGCTGGTACGGCAATGAAGTCACTAATCAGCACCCGAACACCATTATCGAGGCGTTCAACCGTTGCTCGGGAGACGGCGCACGTATTTTGTGGGATACCAACCCCGACCACCCCTATCATCACGTGAAGACCGATTTCATCGACCAATCCGGGCTCAAGAACAGCGCGGGCAAGGTCGTGATGAAGTCGTTCCATTTCGGGCTGGAAGACAATACCTTCTTATCCGAGGAATATATCGAGAACGTCAAGCGCACGACACCCGAGGGCATGTGGTACGATCGACGTATCAAGGGTCTGTGGGTGGCCGCTGAGGGTATCATTTACGAGGGTTTCCACCGCGACAAGCACACGTGCAAGCCATTCGAGATTCCCAAGGACTGGCAGCGCGTGCGCGGGATAGACTTCGGCACCATCCACCCCTTCGTCATGCTCTGGGGCGCAGTCGATCCCGATGGCAGGCTCTACATCTACCGCGAGTACTTCAAAACGAACACGCTAATCAAGGACCACGCCGCGAAAATCAAGGCGTTATCTGGCGAGGAAAAGTATCTCTGGACGGTCTCCGACCACGACGCGCAGGAGCGTATCGAGTACGACCAATACGATATATCGACAAAACGGGCCAACAAGAGTGTGAAGCTCGGCCTCGATCTCGTCGCCCAGCGTATGGTTGACCAGATAGACAACCGACCACGTGTTGTGATATTTAATACATGCAAAGAGCTTATTCGCCAAATTGGCGTGTACCGATGGCTGCCTTTTGAAGAGGGCAAGCCCTACCGCGAGGAACCGTTGAAAGTAGACGATGACGGCCCCGATGTCTTAAGATACATTATCACCGAATTAGATTTCAGTAGCGCACCCAAGATCATTGAAGGATTCAGAGGCTACAGGCCGCGGAGGTAACATGCCACAAAATACAGACGATATCATCCGATTCCTCCAGTCCCAGGACCAGGCCGTTATTTCAGATATGTTGAAGGATCTCATTACCGAGCATAAACTCCGGGAGGGCGGGGAGCAGAAAGAGCTCTACGAACGCTACAAGCAAAGCGAGGAAGGCGTCCCCGTGATGACGAAGCACTATGAGAATTGGGAAAAAGCCAAAGAGTTTCTGCTCAACGATTTCTACGGCGATATCGTTGACCTGAAAACCGGGTACATGGGCAACGCCATAATCATCGAGGTCGATAACAACGTCAGTGGACGCGACGCGCAGATGGATTTCCTCCGGGTTTTTGGCAAGACAGAAAACTCGACAGATCAAAATAGCGAGCTCGTGAAACTGTCTGCGATGACGGGCAAGGCCTATCGCCTGCTCTTCGTTCGCGCCGGCGAGGCGAAGATGATGAACCTGGACCCGTGGGAAACCGTGGTCTACTACGATGCGAGCATGCTGATGCCCGAGTTTGCCATGCGATATTTCACCATCCAGAGCAAAGAAGGCGATGCCATGGAAACGCGGACCCTGGTGGAATGGTACGACGACCAGATGATTACCTACTACCGGGAGGACGGCGACGGCCAATTCGTTGTCGACACCAACCAGCCGCGCACCGGAGACTTCGCCGGGCAAGGCCAACAGCCCCATCTATTCCAGGGCGTGCCCGTGATCGAGTTCCCCAACAACAAAGAAGGACTGGCCGAACCCCAGAAAGCGCTGTCCCTGATAGACGCATACGACGATATAATTTCGAGCTCCACCTCTGAGGTCGAGCAATTGCGGATGGCCTATATGTGGATGCGGGGCATGGGCATGAATCTGACCTCAGAACTGGAAGCCCAGATGGAGCAGACCGGCGTCATCCCGGTGCCGGAGGGCGGCGATGTCGGTTTTGTGGGCAAGAATCTGGGAGGTGCCGCCGGGTTTGTCGAGACCATCATGGCCGAGATCCGCCGCAACATCTACTCCTTCTCGAAGAGCATCGACCTGTCCCAGGACAGGGGTGGCGATATGCGCGTCATCGGCTGGCAGATCGCGCTCCTGCGTATGGAGATGTCGGCCCAGGTCACCGAGCGCAAGTTCACCAAAGGCTACCGCGAGCAGGACCGTCTGCTCACGCTTTTCTGGTCAGAGAACGGTCGTGTGCAAATAGACCCGATGACGCTCGAATACGTCTTCACCCGCAAGTTTCCCAAAGACATCGACATGGAAATCGATACCTTGGTCAAGGGCATGGGCGTGTTGCCGCTGGAGACCATCTACGGTTTGATGTCATTCATCGAGAACCCGAAGGAATTGGCCGAGAGGTTTCGAGAGGAACGGCCCGAGACTGGAACGATAGATCAGGCGCTGGAAAATGCCGAGTCGGACCTGGGCTGACCTCGACGCCCAGGTTCAGAGGGCGCTGGAAAAGCTGCAAAGCCAGACCGAACGTAGGATCTTGCGGGAATATGCCGCAGCACTGAAAAAGATCCGCAACGACATGGGCAAGCTATACGAGAAGCTCGCAGCTCCCGACGGTACGCTCTCTCTCGCCGAGATGACCAAATATAACAGATTCAACACTCTGGAAAAGCAGATCGCCGGGATAATGAAGGAGAGCAACGGCATAGTCGTGAGCGAACTCGCCCGTTTGGCACCTGAGATGTACAACGAGAGTTATTTCCGGTATGCCTGGGCCTTCGATCAGAATACCGGGGTTGCGTTGTCGTGGGGGCCGGTGCAGAGAGATGCTCTCCTGGCCGTGTCGACTAACCAAATGGACAAGATCGCCAAGGATACGCTGGCTACGTTGACCCGGAACCGTATCCGGGGTTCGATCTCTCAGGGACTGCTCCAGGGCAGTAGCTACCCACAGATGGCCCGAAATATACGGTCGGCAATGAACAGCAACGCTTTCGAGGCGATGAGGATAGCCCGGACGGAGGGTCAGCGTGCTCAGAACGCAGGCATTGACGATCTATATACTCGGGCAGCCGATAACGGAATCCAAGGGCCGGTGATTTGGGACGCAACTCTTGATAGTCGGACACGACCAACCACTGCGGCCCAGGCACGAGCCGGGATAAACCACCGCGTCATGGATGGTGTGGAACGCGAACCCGACGGGCTTTTTACATTGCCGAACGGAGAGCGGGCACCGCACCCTGTCGCGCCCACGTTGTCCGCAGGCCAAGCAATAAACTGCCGATGCCGACTGCGAAAACAAGTCGATGATTACGCTCCGGCCCTGAGAAGAACGCGGGAAGGCGGCCTGATTCCATACACTACTTATAGCGATTGGCAAGAGGGAAAAGTCCCGAGTCCAGAGGAATTTGTGGCGTCGCTGAAGAAAATGGGCCTGGAGGCGACTATTGTTAGTACTTGACCCCTTTCCATTCTCGCACTATGTTTGTTAATACATTTACAAATGTGGCCGGCAGAGTACGGCCCCAGAGGTAGCACATGCCAATTACGGTAGAAGATTTGAAAGGTCTGGTCCCGGAGGAGACTCATGGAGATCTCGACACCCTGATTTCAGAGCTGTCGACACATGAGGACCCGCTAAAGGGCATCACCGGTGAGGGATTCAATGAATTACTCGCGGGGAATGAAGATCTGAGAAAGGTCATCGACACGCGGATGTCGCAGGGCTTGGAATCCTGGCAAAAAAACAACCTGGACAAAGTGTACCAGGAACGATACGCCAAAGAGAATCCCGATGAAACCGATGCCGAGAAACGGATCAAGTCTTTAGAAATCAAGGTCGCCGAAAGCGATCGCAGGACTTTCGTTGCGGAAAAGCGCGGCGATGCCCTGAGAAAGTTTACGGAAACCAAGATACCTTTGGAAATGGTGCCTATCGCAATCGGGTCGGACGCTGAAACGACCGCTGCGAACATTGCCACAATTCAAAAGGCATTTGCTGATTTCTTACAGACGAGCAAGGACGGATGGTTGAAGGACAACTCCCGGACGCCGATAGTACCGCCGGACGAGGGTGGAGATACATACACCGCCGAGCAACTCGAGCAAATGTCAGCCAAGGAACAGGAAGACAACTGGGAAAAGGTGACTAGATCCTTATCTGCCATTGGATCACGACAGTAACAGAGGAGCTTATGCATGGCAAATTATGCTAATCTGCGCCAGATAATCTGGCACAGACGTTTGCAGGTGGCCCTCAAGAAGTCTCTTGTATATTCCGACGTAGCCAACACCACGTATGAGGGTGAGGCCAGGATCGGAGGAACGGTCAAGATCTCCCAGATCGGCGAGGTCGCAGTAAGCGATTACGTCGCGGGGACAGACATGAGTTTCGAGACTCTTGATGACGCCCAACTTTCAATGGTTATCGACCAGCAAAAGTATTTTGGCTTTATCGTCGATGACACCGACAGTGTTTTCGTACAGAACGATCTCATAGGGGCCGGCGTCGATCGCGGTTCATATAAGATCGCCGACGGTATAGACCAGTTCATTTCAGCCAAATATGCCGACGCAGGTAATACCTACGGGTCCGCGGCTTCGCCGAAGGCATCGTCTTCGGGCAGCATCTACCAGCACTTGCTGGAGTTTGGCGAGGTAATGGATGAGGCCAACATACCCAAGCAAGACCGATGGATAATCGTGCCGCCTTGGGTTATCACCAAATTGGGTTTGGCCGGTATTACGGCCGGGTTGAACCTTAACCGGGACATCTTCCGCGACGGGTACGTGGGACCGGTAGCTGGATTCCAGCGAGTGTTCACGTCCAACAACGTCACCCAGATCGGTGGTACGGCGCACACGCTCATGGCCAGTTCTGGACGGGAAGCGATAGCATTCGCGACAGCGATTTCTGGACCCATCAGAATACGCGAGGCCGAGAAACAGCGGGCAACCAATGTCGACGGCTTGGTGGTCTACGGTGGCAAGGTCGTTCGTCCCGATATGCTCGCCGTTTCGTACAACAACGAGACGGCTAATTAAGGGGGCACGACAATGGCAGCTGTAGTATTGACGGCAGTGACAGTAATTGAGGCCGGTATTGCGGAAAACACTTCGTCCGCCACCACGGCGGGAACGATCACCGTATCGGTCGGCGATATGTCCCGGACATTCTTCCGGTGCCAGAACGATTCGACGACCGCGTCGACTATTCTGACTTTCTCCAAGAGTGCTGATCCGATGGTAGCTGCGGGCCAAGGCGATTTGGCCGTGACTTTGGGTACAGCGGAATCGCAGTACATAGGCGCGTCCTGGGATTCCGCGAGGCTGAAAAGCACCTCGGGTACGGTGGTCCTCACCATCGCCGCAGCGGGAACGGTAACCGTTGACGTCGGAGACTTGACTCCGTACTAATTGTCAGGGCTGACAGAGTTTTACGCCCAAGTCCAAGGCAAAACCGAGGATGTTTGAATGCCCATAGTAACGCTGGCCGAGGTCAAGGGATTCCTCCAAATAGATGACGACGATTTCAATACCGCCATCTCGAACTTGATCCCGGTGGTTACCGAAAGGCTGCGCATTCTGGCCAACAACGATTTTACCGCGCAGTCCATGAGGGACGTCGGGTACCGGAACTTTGAGCCGAGAACGCGATTCGCACGCCAGACCTTCAGTTACGCCACGTCCCGGAGAATGTCTGGGCGTGGCTACTTCTACGGCCCGGCAGCGGACCCATTGCTATACATCCTGCCGGCGGTGAGCGCGACTTTCGCGGCAACGGCCAAGACCGTGACCGCCCGGGCATCAGACTTCGCCTCGGCGCAGTTTGCGGGGGCGCAGGACATCATAATCGCGGGGTCGTACCTAAACGACGGGTACTACGAGGTGGATTCGGTGTCGACCTCGACGCTGACGATACTTTCTGCGTACTCGTTTGCGGGAGCCGTGGCGGGCACACATGAGTTCATCGCCGAAGTCACGGGGGCAACGATTACCTTTGCGGTAGTCAACTGGCCCAACGACATCAAGCCCATCGTCTCATCACTGATCCAGTACGACTATCAAGAGCGTGGGACGTGGTCGGATACGCCATCAGCGGAAGGCTACGGAGAGTACGGGTATCCGCTGGAATTGCTGAGATCTCTTTTGCCGTACACGACACCCACGTTTGGGATGTACCGGAGATGAGTTATAAAACGGACGTGGAGCAGGCATGGCGAGGCCGAGAGGTCAAGTTCAAGGGCCGACGCGTGACGGGCAAGACCATGTTTGAGGTCGGTCTCGTGGTGGAGGGGCTGGCTAAGTTGCTGCCGCCCATAGACACGGGCAGGCTCGCGGCCAGCATCACCACCCAGGCCATGAGTCACGGCACTTCGCCCGAGGGCAAAGGTGCCCAGCCCGGAGACAAGATCCAGGCACCGAACACTGGCAACGAAGTATTTGTGGGTACGCCGGTGTTTTACGGGCCATATATAGAGTTTGGCACGATGCGGAACGCGGCGCGACCGTTTCTGCGGCCCGCCCTGGCGATTGCCAGAGGCGATACGATGACGATCTTTCTCAAGAACGGGAAGGCCGACTTCAAGGATTTTGTAAGGCGATGAAACCATACGCGGCCGTATTGGCACTTTTGAAGGCGACGACAGCGGTAACGGCTATCGTGGGCAGGCGGGTGTATCACGCGTATGTTCCGAAAAGCGCGACCATGGACAACATCGCTTTTTTCGAGATAGGACTGCCTCGGCGGTTCACCGGAATCGAGTCGCAGGACTATCAAATAGGATGTAGGGGAACGACCCTGGCGCGGACAATGGACCTGGCGCGGGTCGTCGTGGATCTTTTC
>Ga0209434_1001313_pt1 | contig 11315 bp, 9 predicted proteins | sample ETNvirnome_2_300_FD_184068 | JGI IMG/M metagenome (GOLD analysis project Ga0209434, IMG submission 184068) | Marine viral communities from the Pacific Ocean - ETNP_2_300 (SPAdes) (version 2) | ecosystem: Environmental > Aquatic > Marine > Oceanic | place: Pacific Ocean | collected 2013-06-22 | reverse complement strand
TCTCAGAAGTCCTTTTTATCTTATACGTTTTGTCTCCGATTTCAATCTCTAAATATCCTGTGCAGGAATCTTGATGCTGATTAATAACGTTGAGGTTTTTGCGCTCATTTCTGGAGGTTGTATTAAACAACGTGTAAAGAGCAGCATCAACAATACTAGACTTTCCACTAAAGTTTTTGCCAAAGACTCCAATGATTCCGTTTAAGTTACGAAAATCAATTGAATTGTCTTTTCCATAATTAAAAAGATGATCCCATTCAAATTTTCGAAGCTTCCAGTTTACATTTCGAGTTATCTCTTCGTTGTCTTCAATAATTTTATTATACTTTCGATTAAGCTCAAAAACTCTCTCAAGAGTATCTTCATCAGTTTGATAGTCTGCAAGATATTCATCGATAAGTTCTTCTTGAACATTGATATCTCGCAGGTTTTCTGTTTTAATGCCATTTGTAAGATCTTCAACAGTACCTCTTTCCCCGGCTGCCCTGTTTAAAAATGCAATGCTTTCTGGTTGAAAGCGATGCTTCGCAATGTCCATTGCTCGGCGCATCGTATTAAGCGGAAGGTTATTGTTGCTGACCAATCGTAGGCGGGCGCCTTGTGGCACTTCTAGATTGCGAGGCATTCGGCCTTTAGGTGTCAGCGGGATAGTAAAAAACGGCTTAGGGTTCTTGAACACGGCTGGCTCAATATCCCATTTATCCTTAGTTTTAATATCCCAAATCAAAATTCCTTTATCATTGGTCTCGCCATGATTTTGTTGAATGGTTGAACCGGCATACCAAATGCGGCCATGGCGATCCAAAAATTGGCGTCGGTGAATGTCACCGAGCATTGCAAAATCAAAATCGTTAAAAATAGAAATGTTATCCTCACCAAAACTCATCGTCCAATTTGTATCAGTTTTACAATTGGAAATGGAGCCATGATAAAGAGCAATGTTTATCTTGTCTGTATCGCTGGGTTTCATCCAGTTATCTCGATCAAAGACCGATAAGACATTTAAACAGAAATTATCAGTTAAATCTACCTCGCCTGAATCTTTTAACAGATGCAATGTTGGCAAATTAAGCGCATCGACAATAGGCGTTAGTGCGTCTTGGCGACTGCTGTTCTTTAGGTTACCATCGTGGTTTCCTAGAATGATATAGGTTGGTGCAATCTCAGCGAGATTGCGAAAAAAATCAGAACACATCTCAACAAATTCTGGTGAGATCTGTGTCTTGGTGTGGGCTATGTCCCCACAGTGTATAATATAATCGACTTCTTGTTCTCGCAGTGCTTCATACAACTGCTCGAAAATTATTCGATATTCATAATGATACTTCAAATTTTTGATATGAGTATCACTTATATGTGCAAACTTCATGTACCCTCCGCATAGATACTCTTATAGTATAACCTATTGTGAAGAAAGAGTCAAGCTTTTATTCTTCGTCGCTTTCTTCGTTGTCGAGGATGCATTCTTCATGCTCTTGATCGGGATGCGCGTCTTCGCACGATTCGTCGGGATGGGCACAAGGATCATACCTTTCCGTTACTTGCTGAATATCTTCATAATATCCTTCGTATCGAGCTTCATCCGAAGGATACGCTTTTTCTTCCCATTCTCCTAAAAGAGTTCTAAGTTCTGATATAAGGCCACCGAGAGTTAACTCCGCTTCTTCACTGCCGGCTACTGCGGCTCCACTAGATAATTGTGCAGCCCGGAGGCCGGCCCCTGCGGCAGCGGAATAATTAAACTCATCTAAGGTGCTTTCCAATTCTTCTTGAATAATCTGTTTAAGCTGTGCTGTGGCTACTTTCATTGGGGCCCCCCTTACACTGCCGAGAGTAAATTCATCAATAAATAGTTATCTCTATCTATAAATCTTGCTTTTTGTTTTCTTTCTCGGAAAGTCTCTTTCGGCATCGTTCCAACGTCTTCATGGTCACTTACGTCGATCTTATAAAGTTCGACATCATATTTAAGAAGCGTCTCAATAATCTTGTTTTCTTTTTCTCTCGCGTCGGGATCGAGGGCAACATAGACTGGTGTGTCATTGTAGACGATTTTGCGGATGAGATCCGAGTCCGAGCGCAACGTAGATCCCAATATAGGCACGCTGTTGCCGGCAATAATGGCATCAAAAACTCCTTCGACAATTGTCAGATCTTCGTTCCAATCAATATATAACTCATTAAATACAATGTTTTTAGATGTTCTCGGATTCTTATACTTGTAAGAATCTCCATTATAGGATCTTGCAATGAAATAGCTAACATCACCGTCATCATTAAAGGACGGAATAATAATGCGATTGCGATATTCACCGCCGAAACAATAACCTATCTTCCACTTAAGAATATCAGCTTTTGTTATGCCGCGGGAATAAAGATACTTGTGGGCATAAACGCCGGTTGCCGGAACTGCGCCGGCAAGACTTATGAATTCTTCTGGAAGATCCAGAGTGGGCACAGGATCCACACTGCCGTAGCTGTCGAATAGCTCAGCAAATCTCTCAATATCGTGGCGGCCCGTGAGTTCTTCCCATCGCTGTAAGTGAACAAATGTGCCAAAACGACGAACCAAGCGCCTAATATTACGACCACGATAATCGCATACCCAACACTTAAAAACGTTTTTACGAATGTTAATAGAAAGCTTAAGCTTGTGGTGATCGCACGCAGGACATTTGAAAAGTGTTTCCGAACCATTAGTATGAGAATATCCTAATACATCACACAGAATCTTGTGCTTCTTTTTCTCGCTCAATTATATCTCCCGCTCTCGCGATTATAATTGCATCAGCCCGATCATAAGATTCGGGTTTTGGATTGCCCTTATGTGTATATTGTACCTTGAAAGTGGGCTCGTTGTCAAGTAAATATTTCAAAACAACTTGTTTTGCTTTCTCGCCTCTTGGCACTCTAATGCCGACTGTCTTGCGGGCGGTGGAGGCGCCAATAAATTCTGGTTCAATTTCAAATAGTTCGAAGAGAAGCCATGCAACGACACCGTTGAAGCGCGTTAAGGTTGAGAGGGTTTTTGCTGATGACTTGCCGCCCATAAACATGTGGAGCGATTGCTCGATATAAATATGCTCGATAGGAAACGCGGAATCGCCAACCAGCTTATCATCATTATCAAGCTGGTACATTTCGTAAATGTCCATCAGCTTTTCTTTTATAGCAATTGTCTTAGCGAAAAAGCCTTTGTGCTTTCGCAAGTCAATTGAATCATAATACACCAGCACATTATCGGTTACGATAGCAAAGCCTGTGATGCTGGTGGAAATATCAACACCGAGTACCATTTTATTCTATATGTCTATTCTTAGTTTGAATGCCAAGTCTTGATCTTCTTCTTTAAGCACGGGATTGGCGAGAGTTGCAATACCAATGAGGTTTTTGTGATCATCATAAATTGCAACTTTCGAAATATATACCTGTCTCTTAAACGAGGCACTATATTCATTATAACTTGAACTAACCGTGTTGGCAAGTAATCTTTCTGGATTTTCTTCATAAACATGTGAAGAAGTGAGTTTTAATAAGTCTTGGCCATATTTGATAAATGTTGGATTATTTGAATAATTAATCTCGCCGCGCTTTGCGTGTGCAAACATTGTTACAACTTGCGTTTCGGTTGTGCCCCTGAAGGATAATCCGAAAGATGCGCTAGCAAAGGTGCTGTCTGAGAGGGCCGTGCTACTAACTCCGTCTTGTGCGCCGGCGCCAAAATATATCCATTTTGGATTTGAATCAACAGCGCTAGCACCTAGTGTTAATTCATCTGCACTAAGGGCCCAGGAGCCTGTCAATAAAATTATACCTTCATCATAAAGTACAACACCTGCCACAGAGCTACTATTGTCTGGCAGGTAGTCATTGCTACTCGTTGTTACTTGTATTAATTCTCCATTTTGCTTAACATCTCTTAGTTCGCCCACCAAGGAGCCGGTTACATACCACTTTAATGAAAGAGAACCAGTTTGAATGGTCGTTCCATAAAAAATTGAAGGAATAGAAATTAGATTTAAGGTTTGTGTATCTTTATTTCCGTAGGATGACGATACCTTATAGTGAATACTTCTAGCGCCATAAAAATTTAAACGATTTCTTAATGAAAGATAGTGTTTGGTGTAGGTGGTGCTGTCGCGGGTACTAAAATCAATATTGCCGTCTTCATCAAAAACAAATGAGGCAGGGTTGCTAATATATTCGCGTGTTATTGAGGCAGAGAGAGGGTATGCTCCATAAAGAGTTTTGTTGGCATCACCAGTGTCCCACTCATCTGATGTTGTTGTAGATACCGCGGTACGAAAGCTTGCCCGGGCACTTCCTTTTGTAATAAAAGGATATATAAATGAATTGTCTCTGGAGTGTATGCCGGCGGTCGAGCCAGTTATTTTATCAATATTGTATTCGTAAAGGCTAATAAATCCGGGAGGCACATTACGAACTTGAGCACTAAATGCGCCTGATTGTGCAGGAATATTGTTATAGTTTATTTGACTATTAAAAATAAAAAACTCACACTTAGGGTGAGCTTTCATTGTATTTAATAGGATGTCGTTCCTACCGAATTTCTTTAATGACATTTTTAATGATCCGTTCTAACGCGTATTGTGACCTCGTTTGTGGGATCCTTTCTGAGTGGCTCTGAAAGTTTTGCGACTGCTAATAATTCATTCTGTGCATTATAAAGCCCGATTGTGGTTATATATGCTACAGGCGGATCAGATGCCACATTTTTAACTCTAATCTTACTGCCGCTTGTGTATGTGGGATTAGAACTATAGTTGTATTTATTGTGAGGCGCTCGGCAGAAATAGATTGTAGAATTAATCTCTGTTGTGTTGTTGAACGAAAGATTGAATATTCTGTGTCTAAGAGCATCACAAGATGCTGAGATAGCTGCTCCAGTTAGGGCCATGTCGACCCATCTATTTTCACCTATATCAGAAGATGCAGAGCCCTGGAATTCGCGGCCGGTGGATGGGTACCCTGTGGTGCTCCCCCAATTTGCTGGAGTGCCTTCGGCAATAGTGCCGGGGCTCTTGTCGTAACTTCCAGTACCAGCAAAGAGTGATGCAGTTATAACTGCTATGCCAGCCTGATAGAAAACTATTCCGACTCCCCCTGCATCTGACCAGCCCGGACCCTGCCTAGCGAGGCCGGCCCCGGAAATGGGCATAATTCCAATATTGCCGCCGGGATTGCCAATGTTAGCACTAGCAGAAATATAGAGTACGCCGTAATCTCCACCAATTGTGTTTTTAGTACCAGCATTTAATGCTGCTGATGCCGATGCATCAGTTAATTTAAGTAAAGGACCAGCGGGGAAATACTTACCGGTGCCGCCATCCGGGTAGAACCCCGGGGCTTCGGCCCAGGCGCCAGTCATGACCGTAAGTGAAAAGCTTCCCTTTCTTATTTGATCTTTTGTTAGTAGACGAGAGAAATTAATAAAGAAAACCTCTTTCATTTGATTATTATTATCGCCAAAATTTAAATCACTTTCAAAGATTTCAACCGCATTCGCACTCCCACTATAGCCCAATAATACTTGCGCAAATTGATTATATATATTAATTTTCTTTGCGTTCTGAACTGCTGTAGAACTAGAAAGAGTAGAGCTATCGTCATATCCGCAAGTAATATCAAAAATGTGATTCGCGGAGGAACTTAAATATGGATAATCATACACAGATTGAAATTGTCCGTGAGAATAATCTTTGATGTTTGTGGGGGTATTACCTTCTTTATAGGTACCACTTATAATAGCTCCTGTAATTGGAATAGCTTCATGAAGAAGCGTTCTAGTTGTAGTAACATCTGTATTTGTGTTTAATGGTTCGTAGTTTTGTACTGGCATTTATAATCTCCGCGGCTTATGTACCGGCATACCTAATAATTCTAACAGGGAATTGAATTTGCGCCGACGAAGCTGCGCCGGCTACATATACAACTGTGTCTATATAATCATATAAGTTCCCATCCCCAAATAAATTAGCATTTATTGTTCCATATAAATTATATTTTGCACTGCGGGCGCTGGTGCCTCTGAGATCTGGTGCGACAGTAAAATTTAACGCAGTGGCTGAGCCCCGGGGGCCATTAATAACAGAAACATTTGTGGCGGTGCCGTTTGAAGTATATGTAACCAAATTCGTAACCCCATTGACCGTAAATCTATTATAGTTATCAAGCGACGGTGCTGTAGCAGCTACGCGAACATTTGCTAACGGCGCAAAACTGACCACCTCTGCTCCATCGGGTTGTAAATTTTTAAAGGTTGCGCTCTTGCCCGGGCCAAATAATCCAGCAATAAATCGGCTATCGCACAAAACATCATATCTTGAATCTTCTAAATTATTATTAACAATAAACTGATTTCTATTTGCAGTTGTGCCTAAAATACCGTCATCGGCTGCACCATCTAAGCCAGATTCAATTATAATATTGGTAGAGGTTCTTTGGCCGCTTTGTAATACATATTGTGATGACGTGTGCGATATTATAAGATATTTATATGTTTCTGCATTTGCAGCACAATAATAAACACTTGATGTAACAAAGGCAGGGTTTCCAGATCCTACTTTTTCATTTGCCTTTAATTGAGGAATATATAGCAAATCATTTCGCGTAATCGCAAGTAAAGCGTTTTGAATATTTGCGTTTGCACCAGTAGTCGACTCAAGAACGGGAGTCGTCATTATTGTTAAATCTTGATATGCGGACCCAGTTGCTAATACAAATTTTTCATAATTAATCTCATCATCACCAAATGCATATTTCGTGATTCTGAAGCGGCCTTCGGCCATTCTTCTTCGGCCCAGGGTTGTGAGTACGGCATCTAAAATGATGTCGCCAGAATTATCTAAAAAAGCCATTTATTTGTCTCTCTAACGTAAATAGTCGTAAAAATGTTTATATACTTCAATATTTTAAGTGCCTGCATATCTAATAATCCTTATTGGGAGGTGAAGAGTAGATTGTGAAGTAGCACCTTCCACTAATACTGTTGTATCGATATAATCGTACAAAAAGCCATCTCCAAACAATTCAGCTGAGGATGTTCCATAAGTGGTATATTTATAATTAGAGCTTCCTTTAGAAGTTGCCGTCATAGAATCATCTATAATAAAATTTAAAGCCGTAGCAGAGCCCCGAGGGCCCCTAATGCTTGAAATATTTATATCAGTGCCATCCCCCGATCTATCATAAATTAAATTAGGGATGCCGACAACATTAAACATGTAAGAATGTTTAAATAATGTGGTGGTAGATAATGGGGTGTGTTTTTGTAATACTTGAAAATTAACGCGAGCGGCATTGTTATCGGCATTCTTAAAAAAAGCATCGTTGCCAGCAGCCAATACATTAGTAATAAATCTAGAATCACAATAAATATTAAAATAATTATCTAGAAGATTTGTATTTAAAATAAAAGCTTCACGAGCCTCTTCAGTGCAGGGCAAAAGTAAGCTATTACCGGAGGCTCCTTCAAGAACAGCATCAAGACCAGATTCTACTATAATCTTTAAATCTATGGGGTTATTTGTCTCTAATACAAATCTAGATCCTGTAAGCATTGTTGTCAAGCTTGTTGTGGTCTCGCTATTTGCTGATAAATAATAAAACTCCGAACCGGGCTGGTCGGTTTTCACGGGGGCTGCAGCACTTGTCGATGCGGAGTGGGCTGAATCTGTAAGGTTCTCGTTTGTTTTTAAGACTGGCAAATAAAGTAGGTCTGTCCGATCAAATGCTAAAAGTCCGTGATTAATAACGCTATTTCTTTCTGCAAACGCCTCAAATATCGGAGTGCCGAGGGGCGTTCCGCCCGACTCGGATGCACTTAAGTTCTGGTTATCATTAATATCTACTAAGTTATAATCTATTTCATCGTCACCAAAGGCATATTTAGTAATTTTAAAGTTACCCTGGACCATTCTCTTTCTGCCGATATCGGTCAAAACAGCGTCTATTACAATCGTCCCACAATTGTTTGTAAATGCCATTTTATATTGTTCCTAGATTATTCATTTTCTAAATTATAAGTAATATTTAAATCAATTCTTTTGCCTGTTTTCTTGGACAAAAGACGAACTTTAAATATTTTTCCCCAAATTGTTTCATCAGCGGTTCCAACGATTAAGTTGTCTTCGGTTAAATTATATCTTGCTGTTTCGCTATAATCTAAATTGGTATCATCCATTGTCAAGTGAGATAAATTTGGTTTAAGGTGAAATAGCTTTTTAAAACTGTTTATAGGGTTGATATGTATACTAGTATCAAAATCCTCTTTATAGACAACATCAAATAAACTATACTTATAGCCACCATCATCAACCAACTCTGCCTGATATATCTCCGACAAATGAGTGGGGATGTTGTGTTCGCTTAATCCTCTAAAAAGATAATAATATTTTTTATTTGTGTCAATCTTATCAACAAATTGTGTTTTAGAAACTGTTGTTCTTGTATTCTCAATTCTTAAATCAATTAATGATAATAGATTATTAGCAAAATCAGAAAATGCTGTTGGTTTTTCATTAATACGATATACTTCTATAGCTCCTATCCTTGTAACTGAATCGGTTGAAACTTCTTCATTTGCTAATATGTTGTTCGAATTCGCGTAGTTTGTCCACAACGTCTGATCACTTGTCGTAATCGCTATTGGGAGTGCATCTTTGGCGCCGTCATTGGGGGGGTAATGTTTTGTAAATCGCGATGTATCAACAGCCAATGTAAAGCCGATTTTTTGGGAATTGTCCATATATTGAAAAGGCACTGCTTCTAATGCTGGGCTTGAATGATCTGATATCTGGAGTGTTTTTGAATAAATCGGTATTTCTATTAATTTAATAGTCGGTTCATAATTTAAATAAAAATCTGCCAGATAATCAGATTGTGTGATAACCTGTGCGGAAGTGCCAAGAGGGTTAACCTCAGCTAAAGCGTCTTCATCAAACAATTGAGAAGTACTCTGGTCTGTGTCTGGGTTAAAAAATTCTAAGCAGTTGGAGGCGGTACCGGTCTCGCCAATATGTCTCGTAATTGCTAAGTCTGAGAAATTATATTTATGACCTATAACGGCAACATATGCATATACTCTATATGTGTAATCCTCGCCATATTTTACTTGAGAATCATAAAATTTAATATTTTCGGTCGGGCCCTTGGAATTAAAAATCCAAAAATTTTGTAGTATGTTTTGTGTTTGAGAATCTCCCGTAGGAGATCCTCCAATTTTCTCAATTCGATAAGCAATTGTTTCATTATATTTTGAGTCATTTGCCTTTTCATATAGATCTTGCAAGCTCGTAATATTATAATCTGAATCGTCTTCTATTTTCTCTAAAAGATCTTTCATAACCTTGGCAGTACTTATGGTATTAATATAGCGATACTTGCCGGTAGTATCCATGGTTGCGTTCCGGCTAGCTTCAGTGCCGGCAAGGGTGGCGGCCGACAACGGTCTTGCAACAGGCATAAAATAACAATTTTCTGTCTCAGAAAGATAATTATTATAATAATATGCTAAGCTGTTCATTAAATTAATAGATCGAAAAGTGTAAGTCGATACCGTCTCAATCTCATTTCTAATGATAGCACTACCTTTAATCGAGCCAGATTGATAAGATGCCTCCACAGAAAAATCAAGAGGACTTGGCGTAGGCGCAGTTGTTGCATCACTAAAGATCTCTTTTATCATTTTGAGAAACCGTGGAGAAAAATTGTTATCTGTAATTGAATCTCTAATATATGTGGACTGTTGGTCCCACGCATTGGCGGTTGGCATATCGATTTCTATATAAAATGGAAATTTGCTTATTCCGTCCGCACTAAAAATATCTGCTGTGTCGAAGGTGTTGAACATCACGTCATTATCAAAAAATATATTTTGTAATTTTTGTTCTACTGTCAAAGAAGGCGTGTGCACGCTGACATAATTACTCAAATACGTATTTATATTTTTTGTTTTGTCTTTATATCCTGTTGTAGAATCATAATCGGCCGCACCAATTACGTGAGAAGGCAAAATATCAGTATCTACGGGAACAAAAAGACTCTCTAATTCACTATTTGTAATACTATCGTTTAAAGTAATAAAATCAACGATATTTTTATCTATATCTTGAAGCGCAGATGCAGGATCCACAGTAGAGGTGCCGGCCGCCATTTCAAGAAAATAAGCATTTGGAATTTGCAAAGGAGATTCTAAGTCCGCAATATAGTTTTCGTATTCTTGTAAATAGGAATTATATTTATATGAAATTGTTATTGGATTTCTTCCAGATGCCTCAACTTGATCTAAATTTTTAGACTCTAACGCTGAATATGGCAAATGATATGTAAACATATGATCATCAAATGTATCAGTATTAAAAACTGGTGTTAATGACGCGGTTCCAAATGTGCCTCCAAGTAAAAAGCTTCTCCAGAAGTTATCATTTTTAATGACCGTTGGATCGCCAACAAGTCTTAATGGAAATCTATAATTTGGTAAAATCGTCTCAGTAGATATAGGTTCTATTAATGGCGTATCGCTAACGTTTGGTCTAATATTATCGAATGAAATAAGCTCTGCATTTGGGTTTGCTTGAAAGCTTAAGTGTAAGCCAGTACTGCTACTTATTTGGCTCCAACAATGATCCACTGCTGTTCTAAAGGTTTCAGAAGATCCTGACAATAAATTTAGATCTGTAAGTTTAAGATTTTTATATTCGTTTGAGTGAGACATCGTTTATTAATATGTGGAAAATCCAAATAGGTTTTTTCCTGTTTCGCTTGAAGCATGCTCAGTAACTGTCGTGGCTTCATCACCTATCATTGTGGTTGTTTCAGTTCTGGTGGATGTCTGTTCTACGCTGATGCTTTGAATCTCTTCTTCTTCTGTTAATGTGGCAAGTTCTGCGTTTTTAAAAGGGCCTTGTCTGATTCCTGTCACAGAATAACGATTTTTAATACCAGCAGTCAAAGTCTCTTGCGCTATTTCGTCTATTACATTATTTATTGCATCTCCAATTACAGTGCTTGTGTATCCAAATTTTTCTGCTAAGCGCTCAATTTCAAGATCATCATAATTCATTATAAGTTTTAATTGTGCCATTAGACCAGGCTCCGGATATTGGTCTGAATCCTACTGGTCGCGGCCGAGAAAACGGAAAAAGAAACTCCCGCTAGCCCGGATTTGAGTTCGAACGAGCCTATATTTATGCTCAAGCCGCTTGCAAGGTCGTCTATACTAGTTTGAGTTATAATGCCCCCTTGTGAGAGAAGGTCCTCTAAATTTCCGATATTAATTCCGTCGTTCATGGCCC
>Ga0209434_1001311_pt1 | contig 11342 bp, 11 predicted proteins | sample ETNvirnome_2_300_FD_184068 | JGI IMG/M metagenome (GOLD analysis project Ga0209434, IMG submission 184068) | Marine viral communities from the Pacific Ocean - ETNP_2_300 (SPAdes) (version 2) | ecosystem: Environmental > Aquatic > Marine > Oceanic | place: Pacific Ocean | collected 2013-06-22 | reverse complement strand
GAAAGATTATTTTAATTTTATTAAGAAAATACCTATGAAATTAATTTTTCCCGTTCATCATAGGACAAGAAAGTTTATTGATGACAATGCTATAGAATTGCCCAACAATGTTGAAACATGTAATTCAATGAGTTATACAGAAGCAGTAAAAACAATGAGCAAGTGCAAATTTATGATCACAGATTCAGGAGGAGTGCAAAAATGCTCACCATTCTTTGGTAAAAAATGTCTAGTGCTTAGAGTTGAAGGCGATGAGTGGAAAGAAACTTATAGATCAGACTATAGTAAAAAAATTTATGCAGAAAATTCTTATGACTGGCTAATAAATGAATGGAATAATGTTGCAAGAGATAAATATTTTTATTGTAGTAGTGGTAAATACCCATCTAAGATTATTAGAGATACATTGCGAAAAATATGATTAAATTTTTTGACTATACGCGTTCATATGAAGATATTAGAAGCAATATCATAAAGAACATAGAAGCAGTAATTGATAGTGGTAAATTTATTAATGGGCCACAAGTAGGTGTATTTGAGCAATATTTACAGAATTATTTAAAAGCTAATCATTCACTAGGAGTGTCAAGCGGTACAGATGCCTTGCTTGTTGCTATTTTAGCTTCTGTTAAAAAGAAGAGCGGATATTTTATTGTTCCTAGTTTTACTTTTACTGCTACAGCAATGGCACCATTGAGACTTGGTTATGACATAAGATTTGTAGATGTTAAAGAGGGCTCTTTTAGTCCATCTATCCAAGATATTATTAATAATTGCTGCAAAGATACAGTCGGCGTAATATGGCCATACTTGTTTGGTGAACCTGCAGATCTTTATACATTGTATGACTTTTGTAAAAAAAATGATATTGTTTTAATTGAAGACTGCGCACAGTCGCTAGGTACGTCTGTGAATAAAAGCAAAGTAGGCACACATTCAGATGTAGGTTGCTTTAGTTTTTTTCCGACAAAGAATCTTGGTTGCTTTGGAGACGGCGGTGCAATAGTAACAAATAGTGAAAAAATAATCAAAGATGCGAAAAAAATAAAAAGCCATGGCTATTATAGTGAAAAATACAATTCATCATGTATTGGTGGTAATTTTAGGCTAGATACTATTCATGCAACAGTAATGTTAGAGATATTTAAAAAGTTTGATCTTTTATTGATGCAAAGAAAAGATAGCGCATACTACTATGATTGTCACATTTCTAATAATTTAGTAAAAAAACCTAACTTTGTTTTAGGTCATTCATGGAATCAGTACACTGTAGTTGTTGATTGCAATAAAAAATTTAAAGAATATATGAAAAATAAAAATATTCAGACATGTATTTATTACCCCACACCTCTTCATAAAAATACAGTTTTTGATATAGGAACTACGTTAAAGCATACTGAAGAATTGTGTAAAAAAGTTATTTCATTACCGGTATACCCAGGATTGAGCGCTGATCATAAAAAGAAAATCGTAGAGGCAGTTAATGACTACAGAGGTTAAAAGATTTGCTCTGATGGGAGCATCAGGATATATTGCACCACGCCACATGAGAGCAATAAGAGATACTGGGCATGACCTGGTAAGTATTTTTGATCCAAATGATTCTGTGGGCATAGTCGATTCTTATTTTCCTAATGCTTCTTATTTTTCTGAATATGAGCGCTTTGATAGGCATGTAGACAGATTGCGGCGAACTGGTAAGGGTGTTGATTTTATTTCTATTGCTTCTCCCAACTATCTTCATGATGCACACATTAGATTTGGGTTGAAAAATAATGCAAATGTAATATGTGAAAAACCGTTAGTTCTAAATCCCTATGCATTAAATTCAATAAAAGAACTAGAGATGGAGACAGGAAAAAAAGTTAATACAATATTGCAGCTAAGGTTGCATCCAGCTATTGTTAAATTAAAAAAAGAAATCAAAAACAATCAGGGCAGCAAGCACAAGATAAAACTAAGATACGTAACCCCGCGGGGCTGTTGGTACAATTATTCGTGGAAGGGAAACTTTGAAAAATCAGGAGGGCTAGCAACAAATATTGGTATTCATTTTTTTGACATGCTCATATGGATATTTGGTGATGTTTTGAATAGTTTTGTTGAATACCATAGCGATAGTAAAGCATCTGGTCACTTAGAGCTTGAAAAAGCAAGTGTTGACTGGTACTTGAGTATTGATAAAAATGATTTGCCAAAAAATCAATCGTGGGGCGCACACAGAAGCATTCTAATAGATGGTAAAGAATTAGAATTTTCTGATGGATTTACAGATTTACACACAAAGGTTTATGAAAATATTTTAAATGGAAATGGATTTACAATTAATGATTGTCTGCCCTCATTAGAGCTAGTTCATCAAATAAGGAATTCTAAAACATGAAAAAAGATAATTTGATCATTTATGTTTCATCAAGAAATAATTACGACATGTTAAATAGTGAAGTTTTTAAAAATATCAATACTGAAGGATTTGAATTTATAAACATTGACGATAAGTCATCTGAATTAGAAATTAAAAAAGGCAGGTCGATGTGCAAAGAAAAAGGCATTGTCTTTTTAGAAAATAAAAATCGAGGCGTGCAATATGCAACACAGACGCTTGTTGACTTTATTGCATTGAATAGACCTAACTGCAAATGGATTGTGTGTTTTCAACATGATTGTTTTCCTATTACTAAGAATTTTTTTAGTAGAATTTCTAAACTTATAGATGCTGGTAAATTGGATAAGTTCGGCTCTTTGGGTTTTAATCGTATCGACATGGGAAAGCATACACCAGGGAGTTATTTGCAGTGGAAAAATAATCAAAATCCTACCGGTATGCTAGGTTTGGCGCATTTATCGATATTAAAACCTAAGAGATGGCTGCTACCTAAGCAAAACAAATGGTTGATAGAAAATTCAGATTGGAAAAAACCTTTTTCTGTAGAAATTACAGCATGGACAGCAGTTGGCATCAATATTGAAAATTGGAAAAAATTTATAAAACCAACTGCTGAACATCACTTTCACTTGTGGATGCCTGATATATCCATGCATTTTTTAAAAAATAACTGCCCTAATTTAGTTTTACCTAGCCTTTATATTTTAAATATGCAAGAAATAAAATCAAAATATAACATTAACCCAAATTCAGCTAGAGGTGCTAGAGCTGGAAATGAGTATCACTTTGGGAATTATTCAAACTATAAAGCATGGGAGGAAACATGGGGGTGGCACTATGAGAAACCGTGGGAAAAAGTAGAGATTATCAGAGAAAAGTTTAAAGGAACATTGATATCTAAGTTTGCAAATCACAATAGCGAGAATGGCCCTTTAAATACTTATGATTTAGGAGAATACTGATGAAAATACTCGTAACCGGCGTGTGTGGACTAATAGGGTCACACCTGGCAGACGAACTCGTCAAACTAGGTCATAAAGTCATAGGCGTAGACAATCTGTCTTATGGTAAAAAGAAAAATTTGCACAACATTATAGACAATAAGAATTTTAAACTATTAGAATTAGATGTTAGAAACATTGATAAAAATGAAGTTATAAAAAATGAAAAAGACATAGACGTTATTTTTCATTTGGCAGCTTATAAGAAGTCTTATAAGAATAATGCAAATTTATCAGTAGTGTCTTCAGATGTTATGATAAACAACGTTGACATGACAAAGTCTATTGCCAATCTTGTTCAACACATTGGATGCCCATTGATATACACATCAACGTCAGACGTATATGGTAATTCACAAAACTTTCTAGAAAGTGAAAGTATTACTATTGGACCTCCAAACGTTGAAAGGTATTCATATGCTGTCTCTAAATTTTTTGATGAACAGTTTTTTCTTAATTTGGTTAATGAAAATAAGATTAAATGCACAATAGCTAGAATATTTGGTTGTTTTAGTGAAAGATCGAATGTCGGCTTAACAGGCGGTCATGTATTGCACTTTATAGATCTAGCCAGCAAAGATAAAGATATTACTATTCATGGTGATGGAAACCAGACTAGAAGTATGGTATACGTTTCTGACATCGTAGAGGGTCTAGTAAAAATACTAAAAAAGCAATCAACGCTTAATGGAGAGATTATAAATTTAGGGACTGATGAAGAAGTAAGTGTTTTAGATTCTGCCAAATTAATAATCAAGCTTTGCGAGTCAAATTCAAAAATAAAATTTATCAAAGGTGAAGAAGTTTATGGTGAATATAAAGAAATTCGTCGACGGTTTGCAAATACTAAGAAGGCACAGAAGCTTCTAGAGTGGAATATTCAAACTAGTTTTAGTAAAAGCCTGAAACACGTAGTAGAGGCTCGTTTGAAATTATAGACACCTTACGAGGAGTTCAGTATGATAAGCAGCGATAGTAAAAAAAATAAAGAGCCTTTGAATTATGTTTTTACAAAGAAGAAAAATTAATTTTCTTGTACACGATTTAAAAGTTGAATATAATGTATATGCTTTCGACTTATTGATTAAAAAGGAAGTGTTATGAATATACTGGCTGTTATTCCAGCAAAATCAGAATCAAATAGGCTGGATGGCAAAAATTTGCAAAAGATTGGTGATAAGACATTAATTGAAATTGCAGTAGATTATGCAAAGTCTTCGGATCTTGTAACCGAAGTTGTTGTTTCAACTGACTCTAGCGAAATTAAAGAGCTAGTAGAGTCTAAAGATTTGTGTAAATGCATGCTTAGATCTCCAGATCTAGGCGTAGAGACTGACGTGTTCTTTGTGTACACAGATGCTTGGGAAAAATTTGGAAAAGATGCTGATTACGTTTTGGGTTTGCAGCCTGACAATCCAGACAGAACAGTTGATATTGATGAAACTCTAAGATATGTTATTGATAATGGGCTGGATAACTTTTTCACTGTTGGAACTGACGGTAAAAAGAATGGATCGATGCGTGTTTTTAACCCTAATAAAGTGTCTTTCCTGAAGGAAAATACAATTCTTGATAACTGCACAAATATTCATACCCAGGGTGATTTAAATACAGCAATTAATAATATTAAGATTAATCCAAATCCGCTAAATCTAAAAGAAAATGAAGTTTTTGTAATTGCTGAAGCTGCATGCAATCACATGTGTAGCGTTGAGCTTGCAAAAGCTATGATTGACTGTGCTGCTGATGCTGGTGCAAATGCAATTAAGTTTCAAACCTATAAGGGTGAAAGAATTGTAACAAAGTATGCCCCTGCCTTCTGGGGTACTGAGACAATGAAGCAGGTTCAGTACTATGAAAGACTTGATAAGTTTGACAAAGAAGACTACGAGCTTCTTTTTGATTATGCAAAGAGTAAAAATATTATCCCTTTTTCAACTCCTTTTAGCGAAGTAGATGCTAAAATTCTAAACGAAATAGGCATGGAGATATTTAAGATTCCTTCTTTTGAAATTGTCAATCTAGACTTGCTTAAATGTATTGCCTCGTTTAAGAAGCCTATAATACTCTCTACAGGAGCTGCCTCTTACAAGGAGATAGACAAGGCAATCGAAGTCATTACGTCAGAAGGAAACTACGATCTTGCACTAATGGCATGTACGCTTAGCTATCACACTGAGAACAAAGATGCCAATCTGAGAAGAATTCAAACTCTCAAGGAGCGGTATCCTAACTTTTTAATTGGTCATTCTGACCACACAATGCCTGATGAGCACATGGTTATCCCTACAATTTCCGTTGCTTTGGGTGCTAGAATGATTGAGAAGCATTATACGATGTCAAGAACTATGACCGGATCTGGCCACTATTTCTCAATTGAACCTTCTGATCTTAAGAAGATGGTTCATAATATTAGAATGTATGAAACTGTTATAGGCGATGGATCTCAGGGTACAGCAGAAAATGAAAAGAGAGGAAAGGCAGGCGGAAGAAAAAGTATTGTTGCAAAGGTTGATATTGAAAAAGGTACAACTATAGAAAAAGACATGCTTACCTATAAAAGACCCGGAGATGGAATCTCACCAGATCAGGTTGACGAAGTTATTGGAATGACAGCATCAGAAGATATAGGTGAGGATTATCAAATTACACGGGAGAATATTAAATGAAAAAGATACTATTGATTGCAGCGCCAAGGCCTGATTCTGATGAAACTGCAATGCATATGGGAGACGGTAGACCACCCATAGGACTTGCTTACATAAGTGCATACATAGAAAAATTTGGGTATGAGAGCAAGATTATAGACCTTTATCACTTTGGAGGGGGACATAAAGATCAACAGACAGGATATCAAAAGGCTTCTGCAACAATTTCTCACATTATCAAGGCTGATAAGTACATCGATGTTTGGGAAGAGATAGAAAACTATAATCCTGATTTTATTGGAATGTATGTAGGTACTATTTCTTATTACGAAGGCACTGATTTAATACAAGAAATTAAGCAGAAGTATCCCCATATACCTACAATGGCTGGAGGACCTCACGCAATAGAATTGCCTCATACTTTGGTTGATTATTTTGACTATGTTGTCTGCGGTGAAGGTGAAAAGGCAGCTATGGATATTATCGAGGGAAGGGCAGAGAAGGGGATTGTTAAGAGAGATAATATTGATGATCTTGATCTTTTACCGCTTCCTGATTTTAGACATTTTATTCACAAGCCTTACAACTGGCAGCTTGAAATGTTTGATAATGATATCAATCCTGTAATAACAATTAACTCTACAAGAGGCTGTCCGTTTTCTTGCATGTTCTGTGGAGTTGCAAATACAAAATTTAGAGGGATATCCGCAGAGAATCTAATAGAATACATTACAGGACTCCAGTCAAAATATGGGGCACAGGGAGTATACTTTAGAGAGGATAACTTTACAGTTCAACCAAGAAGAGTTGAAGATTTTTGTGATATCATCATATCAGAAAATTTAAATTTTAACTGGGCTTGTGAGAGCCGTGTAAATAATCTAAAGCCTGAACTTATTGAAAAAATGGCAAAAGCCGGATGTGTCGGTCTCTATATGGGTGTTGAGAGCGGAAGTGAAAGAATGCTCCAATATATGAGAAAGGGAGAGACTAAAAAAAACTTCATTGAAAAATTACCGATAATTCACGCAACAGGAATGACTACCTACACTACCTGGGTCTTTGGCCTACCGTCTGAGACTGAAGAAGATAGAGAAGAGACGAGAAGGTTTATAGATCAGCTTAATCCAACAACAGCAGATACCTTTGTCTACTTGGGTCAGCCTGGGAGTGATTTCTATAAAATGCTTGATGCAACTAATACATACGAGCTCAAGGAAAGAAATGGATTATTTTATATTCCCGGATTTATCTCACTTGCAAAACGTGTTTATGGTGAGAATGATCCCAGAGTGCAGTTTGCAGAAAGGCTTTATGATGAGCACAAAGTTAAGCCAGGGCCTCTAGAGCCTTATTATATTGATAATTCAATATATCAGCAATTAAAAACGACTAAAATTAGATCACAGCTTAGTGTTAAAGTTTAGATTTCAAGAAATTTATAAAAAATGATAAGTGTGATAATCAGAAATAGAAATGAAGAGAAATTTATAGGACATGCGATACAGTCAGTTGTAGATCACATTGATGATTTTGAAATTATAGTTATTGATGATAATTCTTCAGATGAGTCTGTTGACATAGTTAAGCTTTTTAATTTTGAAAATATAAAAATAGAGAAAATACAAGAATACTCTCCTGGAAAGGCTATAAACATGGGTGTGGAAAAAGCTGAAGGCGACATAGTAATGGTTTTATCAGCACACTCTCAGATTATTCAAAAAATAGATGAAGATAAAATTGACAATCTTCTAGAAGAATATTCCTGTGTTTTTGGAAATCAGATACCAGTGTATAGAGGAAAAAAGATAAAAAAGCGCTATGTGTGGTCTCATTTTCTTAATATTGATATAGAAAATATGTGGTCTGATCTTGAGCAAAGATATTTTCTTCATAATGCATTTTCTCTATTTAAGAGAGATTTTCTAATAGAGAATAGGTTTGACGAAACACTTCCCGGAAAAGAAGACAGATATTGGGTAAATAAAATTATAGAAATGGGATACAAGACCCTATACAAGCATGATATTAGATGCTATCATTACTGGACAGTAAACGGAGCAACATGGAAGGGAATAGGGTAGCAGTGATACCAAAGCCAGAAATAATAAAAAGCCATAGATTTATTTTTGTAACAGATGATCTCGGGTCAGGCACTAGTATTATGAAAGCCATCATGCCTTCAAGGTCAATATCTTTTCACGGCGGTATATCATCTTTTTTTGACTATTTATCTTTTTTAAAAGAGTACATCTATCAAAAAAAATGGTCTCGGGATGATGTAATAATTCTTACCAAGTTTGTTCCCGGTGCGAGAGTAGATCATTTTTATGAAATGATTGAGGAGCTTTATAAAATAAAGTCAGAAATAGGATTCATATTTTGTGAAGCAAGTGAGGAACTCTCTTTTGCTGCAATTGAAAGCTACTCTGAAGAAAAAGACAAGTTTAGTATAAAAAAGATAATAAATCTAATCGATGGGTATTTGTATGAGACAAAACCCTTGCACGATTTAATTCAAGATAAATTTGATTCAGTTCCTGGACTTTTCACCAGACATCCTCACTCTAATTGTTCCAGTTTCTTTAATCCGTACTCACCTATAAACATAGACAATCAGCTTCAGGAGTTTAATAACAAAAAAGAGAAAGACCCAGAAGAGCTTTTTGGAATAGTTAGCCAGCAAGCCTATAAGAACATAGCAAATGTTAGTTCACTAGGTTACATCGGAAGGGCAAAGTATTGCCACAATTTTACAATGCTTATGAGAGCATGCTACAATGCTTCACACAAAGTAGGTAGACCTTTAAATTTTTATTACTCAAATTCAGGTGTGAGAAATAATCTTATTATGCACTATGAAAATCTGGATCTAGGTCTAATAAATCTATATAGAAATAGATCTAAAAAAGCAAAGATATGGTTTGATTACAAGGCATCTTCAAAAATACTTTGCATGTGGTCGTTAGGGATACCCGTCTTATGCTCTCCTCTCCCGTCATATGTAAAAGTGATGCAAGATTGCAATATTGATGTTGATAAGTGGACTTTTGATTTTGAAAGTCTTCGCTACTACGATCAAAAACACACATTTCAGAATTTTCACATGAAGTCAATCGAAGACGGCAAGCTACTATCAGAAAAGATATTTGAGACAATATCAGATAAAAATTTTGAAGAAGAGAGAGAAAAGCTTTTTATCGCTTCAAGATATTACAATCCAGTTAACATCGGATGGCTTTACAGCGGCTTATTTAATTTTTTAAATGAGAATAGAGGTCTATAGCATGAAAGGTGTAATATTAGCAGGAGGCTCTGGTTCTAGATTGTTTCCGTTGACAAAAGTTACTAATAAACATTTGTTACCAGTTGGTAATTTACCTATGATTATGCACTCAATAGAGAAGCTAAAAGAGATCAATATTTTTGATATCATGATTGTCACTGGGACAGAGCACATGGGTGACATAGTAAGCCTGCTCGGAAGTGGAAAAGAATATGGTTGTCAATTTACTTATAAAGTTCAGGATCAACCTGACGGGATAGCAGGAGCTCTCTATCTTTCCCAAGATTTTATTTGCGAGGATAGCTTGTGTGTGATCTTGGGTGACAACATATTTGAAGATAATTTAGAAAAAGCTAGAGAGCTATTTGAAAAATCTTCTGATAGTTTTAAATGTTTGCTAAATATTTGTGAAGTTAAAGACCCAAGTCGCTTTGGAGTCCCAACGATGCAAGAAGGTAAAATTATTAAAATAGTAGAAAAACCAGATATTCCAGAGAGCAACTATTGTGTAACTGGCATTTATTTTTACGATAAAAACGTATTCAGACTGATTGACAAAATTAAGAAATCAGATCGAGGTGAATATGAGATAACTGATGTCAACAATCTATATTTAAAAAATGGAATAGTCAAGTACAATATATTAAAAGGCTGGTGGACAGATGCTGGCGAACCTGACTCTTACTATAGAGCTAACAGCCTTGTATTTTCATCAAAAAGAGAGATGTCTTGAGAAGGTTAATAGTAGGAAAAGGAAAGGTTTCAGAAATTATTAAGAGCCAGGGAGATCTAGTTCTTAGCAGATCAGAGTGTGATATAAATGATTATAAAAGGGTTAAGTACTGGATTGATGAATTTAAGCCTGAAGTTATAATTAATTGTGCAGCAAAAACAAATCTTGAAAACTGCCAGGAAGACAAGCTTGGATCTTTCTACTCGAACACAGCAGGTGTATTAAACCTTATAAGCCTGTGCAAGGATTTTAGCATTAAGCTTGTTCATATAAGTAGCGGATGCCTATTTGACGGAAACAGTGAGATATCACTAGAAACATCTCTGCCAAGTCCCGCAGTATGGTATACATGGACTAAGACCTGGGCAGATCAAATTATACAAAACTTTGGATATGAAAATTATTTAATTCTAAGGCCGAGACAGCTCATATCAAAAGTCCCACATCCATCAAATATGATAACAAAATTTTCAAAGATGTCAAGAATACCAGCCATAGATGAGGACAATTCACTAACCTGTATAGAGGATTTTAAGGAAATGATAGATCACTTGCTAAGCAAGGAAGAGACCGGGATTTTTAATTGTTGTAACACAGGTACTATTACACCCTATCAGATAGCAGAAAAAATAAGCCAAACAATAAATACAGATCTTATTGTTGAAAAAGCTAGTTACGAAAATTTACTTGAGATTTTGCCTAATAGGAGAGTTAATACAGTTCTTTCATGTGAAAAGCTTATATCGACAGGTTACAATCCTAGAAAAGCTGAAGAAGCCCTTGATTGGTGCCTGGAAAATTATGGAAAATAATATTTTTAAAGTGAGAATTTTTTAGTATGAATGTGCTTGTTACTGGGTGCGCCGGTTTCATAGGAAGCCATGCAGTAGAGTGCTTCTTAGAGCAAGATTATCAGGTAGTGGGAGTTGATTGTCTAACGTATGCGGGAAAGTTAACAAATATGAGCAACTTCCTAGACCAGATTTGTTTTTATCAAGCAGATATTTGTGAAAAGACCAAGATAGAAAATATTGTCAATGAGCATGCTATCAGGTGGATAGTAAATTTTGCAGCTGAGACGCATGTTGATAATTCGATCTTAGGTTGTGACTCGTTTATTCATTCTAATATCATCGGGGTCAAGTCTCTTCTTGAAGTGTGTAGAAAAACTGGCGTCAAGCTATTACAAGTTTCTACAGACGAGGTGTATGGCTCTACGCTCAGGGATAGTTTTGATGAGGACAGTCCTCTTGCTCCAGCCAACCCCTATTCTGCTACAAAAGCTGCT
>Ga0209434_1001310_pt1 | contig 11345 bp, 9 predicted proteins | sample ETNvirnome_2_300_FD_184068 | JGI IMG/M metagenome (GOLD analysis project Ga0209434, IMG submission 184068) | Marine viral communities from the Pacific Ocean - ETNP_2_300 (SPAdes) (version 2) | ecosystem: Environmental > Aquatic > Marine > Oceanic | place: Pacific Ocean | collected 2013-06-22 | reverse complement strand
CCAAAATCTAAACCACTGATAAAAGCCCCGTGTAAACTCCAAGTCTCAAGAGGAGTACCTCCTGCACTATATTGAATAATTTCTATTTTATCGATAGAAGGGGCTTCGCCTCCCTCCGCGGGGTCGTGGCCGAATTCCGGATCAGGCTCTTTCCTAAACCCTCCATAGGTCGATCCATATGGATCACTCGGAGGTCGATACTCTAAACTTAAAGCCTCAAAATACATAAGAGCCTGATTTCCTGGATCAACCATTGTGATGGAAATTGGATCCCATGTTACTATTCCGGGAAAATTAAATTTATGATTTGTTAATTGATAACTGTTAGTGTTAACCGTCATTTTTGGCTTCTGAACAGATGTTGCCCACCACCAACGATCATTGAGTTGTTTAAGTCCACTAGAAGCAGCGATCATAAATCTAAATTTTCTTGTAGGTTCTGTCGTAGATACGTTCCAAAATCCCATTGTTCACCTATGCTTGAGAGGTCGTTGGGGTTGGTAACTTTTCTGGCTTTCCTGCTTCAAACTGATCTATTCTTTCCACACCTTTTTCATCATAATGTGTGCAAGTTGCCCAGTCGTAGCGCCAAGTAACATCGATTGTTCGAAGATCATCACTGGTGTAATCTAAATTAGACCAACTTGCTCCCTTCATCCAAGAGTTTTTCATAACCCAACTTTCTACAATGGAGCCGTCTGCTCTGAGAACTTCAACTTCTACATTTCCGTTCATAGAAACCGATTGGTCTTTACCTATGGTGCGGGATTGTTCTTTAGTTGTATCGGTTTTAATCAAGTAACCCGAATCTATTATGATTTGATTGGTTAGTTCAGCGGCATTAGGAGAAATAGGGTCTACCAACTGCATTGTACAATCTTCCCAAGTTACACGACCTGGCCAATAATATTTATTATCCATGTAATCATGTGTGGCTTCCGAGAGAGTATACGACGGTGGCTTAAAGTTTTTTACCCACCAGATAACAGAGGCTGGTTGCCCATCCCACTTAAGAACAGAAATCTTAATTCGGAATCTGTAATTCCTTTTGGGTTGCATTTGTTGTTGATGCCAAAAACTCATAATTTATTTTCTCCTATAATTTAATTAGTGGTTTTTTAAAATTCCACTCCACTTCGAGTGATAATAAAGTCTATTGCAATAAATTCAATAGCCCGAGCAGGCTTTACAAAGATTTTTGCATACATAATATTTCGATCGATTAAATCAGCAGTTGTGGTGCTGCTATCCAAAACTAGTTTGTAATCAGTAACACCTAAATCTGATTTAAGGTTCTCGAGAATTTTTTCTGCTCTTGTTTTAAACCGTGACCACGTAGCCTCAACATTTTGATCAAACAAAATAGTGTCGGCAATATCACCAATGTGTCTTTTTAGATAGATCATCATTCTACGAACGTTAATTCGATCCAATGCTGATGGAATCTGTTGCATAGTTTTCTGTCCAAAGACGACAATGTCACCAGTGGCTGGAAATCTAGCGATGGGGTTAATAGTTGCATCGTAAAGCGTGTCACGATTATCCTTGGTGAGATGAAGGCTTGTTCCAACAACAACTGGTCCGTTGCTGCCTCCAAGTCTTGAAAGTCCACCACGATTAAATCCTGCCGGAGCAAACCATGGTTGAGACATTCTCTCAGACTTTGCCAGTGCTCCAATTGCAGCCACAGAAGGTGGTGCATGCATTACTTGCTCGTTTCCATTCATAGTATCTTTCATTCTAACATTTGGAAAATAAGTGCAAGCGTAAGAACTGTCAATCGTTCTGGTATTTAAAGTACTCACTACGGTGTTAAGGGTAGCGTTCTGAACGGTACCGTTGTTATCCCAAGTTGCACGATAAATTCCATCTAGGTCGACAACAGCCAGAGCATCTGCTCGTTGGGTTGCAATGTCTATAACTTTATCAATGTTAGCCCCATTAACTAGACCAGGAACTGAGATCAGTTCATAGCGGATGTTCTCTGGGTCTCGAACCATTTCCATAGCAGTGTCAAGTGTATAAAATGGATAAGTCGAAGAGCCTAAACTCAGGTTGTAATTGCTAAACGGATCAGCATATCGAATATCTATTCCATCGGCACCACCATAAAAAGGAACTGAGAATTGTTTAATTCGTTTGCCCTTAATCAGTCCGGAGTTACCGCTGAAGCCTAGGTTTGCAGCCACACTGGCGCTGGAGTAATAAGAACCCGAGGACCAATAATAAGTTGAGGCCCCTGATGAACTAGAAACAATATCCTCAAGAGTGAAAACAAAACCGGCAGAACTAAATACAGCCTGCTCAGCAATATGCATATCGATATATTTTCTACCTCGAATGACATCTTGATAACTTTTATCGTTAAGTTGGCTAGTGCTTTTTACATGGCGCAATCCAAAATATTCATTAAAAGTATAATTCTGAGATCCCATTTTGCTATTAGCCGTGGTCATTCCCACGTTGGGCCACTCTATAGAAGCCGTCATATAACGAGGCCAACCAGCAACCATGGGAACATTCTCGAAGAAGGAACTGGCATCATCATAACATTCATTTCCAATAGCAATAGAACTTGATGCGTGTATCCAAGAACTTCCAGTTGTTTGAGTCCAGGCATTTCCATCACCCTTAAGAGTGATAGTGGAAGGAACCGCTGGTCCCAAGAATCCCACAGGAACATCCCCGGGTGTAATTTCTGAATATTGTGCGATTGACACACGAACATAATTAGACCTGTTAGGGTAAAGACCGGTTACATCGAATTTGTTTTCGGACGCATTCCAACTTGTATTAATGTCTCCAATCTTTTTCGAAATGTAATTTTGGCTTTGGTCATTCATAGTACAATTGGTGAATTCTTCCACCACTGCGTCTTGAAGGACTGTTTCCCCTTTCTTTACAATTTGAAGAGTAAAGCCGGCATCGGGGCGCATTACTGTAGCCAAGACAACGTCTTTGATTCTAACATAATACTTATTCTGAAAGTCTTCACCATCATCTAAAGCAATCAATTGAAATAGATATTTTTGATAAGGTCTCTGACTAATGAACCAACTAGATTTCGCTGCTGTTAACTCTTGTCGATAGTCATCATAATTAGCCAAGCCGGCTTGGCCGAGGCCCACAATCATTCCAAACACTTTACCGGTGGACTGTTGAGATAGTTTACTCACATTTACATCGAATGTTTCTCCGAGGAAATAAGACTCGTTAGTAAGACTCGAACCATAATTGGTAGAATTGTAAAAGAGAGTAGGGTCAGTATTCAAAACTTTACGAATATAATTTGGAGAAGACTCATCAAAATTAATAGTAAACAGTTCAGGAGCAGCAACACTTGTAGAAAGTGCCAAAGTAAATCCCCAACTATCAGCGTTGCTTGTAATCAAAGTACTTGCGCTGACAATGTTAGAAAACTGAGCACTGGTACCAGCGAACAAGTCAAGATTTCCAGTTAGTTGATTGCCTTTAAGGGCAATCCCCGATCCTGAAACGTAAAAGATTGCAGCCAAAGTCCCAGTAGCGGACACATTATAGTCTGCCCACGTAGCGTCTAGAGGAACAGCACCACCTGGACCTGAGCCTGACGGAACAAGAACTAGTCCGTAAGCAGCCGCGTTGGGGCCCAGTAAACCTGCTCTCAATGGGTTGACAACAAAGTTACTTCCCATTGTCCAGCCTGGTGCGTTAACACCGGTTGTAACTCCATTTTGGCTTTTACCCAAAAGTCTTACATACTTGACCGGTCCAACCCCTGCAGCCAAATAGGCTTGGGCGGCATAGGCTGCATAATTTGGCGCGCCTGTATTTCCATTACGCCAAGCATCATTTTGTCGGACGCCATCTATTGGCAATCCAAAAACTTCAACAAAGTCATTAAGGCTATTGACCTTAATGGGTTTCATCGCCGGACCTCGTCGGGCTCTCCCTATTAGCAAGAGTCCATCTTTTTCCACCTGTGGTGGCACTTGGGACTGGTCGACTTCTCTGAGTTGGATTCCCGGAGAAATAAAATCAAATTTCGTAGGCATTAATCATACTCCTTCAATACGTTATTATTCGTAGTAAATAGTTTAGTAAATGTCGAAAGTCAAAATTCTCGAAATTTCCCGTCATCACCCGGAATATTTTTAGCCCAGGGCCTTTTCTCTCCTACTATAACTCTTTCTCGAGAAATTTTCCACTCAACCGCATTTTGTTTACGAATGATGGTGGCCTCTGTGTTATTCCCGCCGTCTCCTATTAAGTATCCGAAGACTTTAAAAACAATTTTTGCTGTAAACATACGCTCATCTGTTCCCAGTGCGCCTATATTATTGTCCAAGCCAAAATCTTCTTGAATAAAAAGTTCATATTGATAGCCGCTGTCCTCGACTACAGCCACATTGTTCTGGTCTACGATTAAGGCCGGTAAGATGTCATTCATTTGTTGTTGGTACTCTGTTCTAATGTGAACTTCAAATGTACAAGTAACATAAGTTGGCTTAGGAATTAAAAGGGTTTCATAAACCACCTTCTTGTTTGGGTGCCTCCGATCGAGACGATTGGGATCTCCTTTTGTGCGTTGATTTGTATCAGCGTTAGCAAAATTTCTCGTTTTATCCTGCTTGATAACGCGAGTAATAGCAACTCGACCACCTTCTGGTGTTTGATCCTGAGGGAAATAAGATTGGTAAGACCCAACCGATGCATCATCCGCGCTCAGGGCTGTCCGGGTTAATGTGATAAGGGGCAACCTGAGTTTTCCTGTCTTGTCACGAAGGGCTTTATCATTTTTAATTTGATAAACACGTTCAGTTCCTAACCACAACACGGGGATCTTATATCTTCCGCTATTGGTCATGGTGTGGGGATCGAGAAACTTATCTAGAAATTTATATACTGCAGTGTCTATGGTTTCCAGCGTAGATGGAATAAATGGAATTATCTCTTCACTTGGCATCAAATAATCCCTCCCTGGCTCTGATACATTCGGCTTGAATTTCAAATCGAGATTCTGGTTGTCCGAAAAGTAGTTTGGGTTCTATTAGTTTTACAATTTCATAATAGATCTCCCCAAATCTTACAAAATCCCCTTCTCTTACAAAGAGATTTTGGTCTTCGGTTAATCGACGTCGATGGAAATTTATTTTAATTTTAGTTGATTTATCTAGGGCAAAGTTATCCATATCTGTGGTTTCGATTCCCTGATATTCTACCAAAGCATACACCCTTACTGGATGTAGAAACGTTTTTTGTAAGGCTTCTCCATAAAGAGGATGATATTCTGTGTGTTCGATGTCAATGGGGAAATAAAGAACCTGTTGTCCAACAACTCGTTCAATAATTTCATCATTGACTTGTTTAACAAAGTTTCTTTCTTTTTCTCCTAGGAACATTGGCGGAGGAGGCTGTGCTGGTCTTGTCCATTTTGCCATTTATTTACCCCACATAAATCTTTAACGGAGAATGCGCCGCAATTGCGTTAGTATTATCTATCATTGCCTTGTCAGTCTCGGCCAATTTGGAATAAAGTGTTTCATCCAATTGTGTGTTGAGTTCCTCGCGGAGTTTGGTTTGTTCTTCGCTGGCTTGGCCTAATAATTCGGTAGCATTTAAGGACACATTATCTCCAGGAATTGGAATAGAGTTACCAAATTTTCCTCGGATTTGACCTAGGGTTTCTTTTGACAATGCCAGGGAAAATCGTCGGATCCACTGTTGCCCCATAGAATTAATGTTGGCAAATGGAAGATTTTCGAAGGGGAGAGTACTTAAGTTATTTACTCCATTAATGTTGTCATCGTAAGACCCTGAATTGTTATATGGATCTGCATCATGAACTGTAAATCTAAACCAAAATTTGCTGGGTGAAACATTATCTGGCGCTGGGTAAAGTCTTAAAATATTATTAAAAATTTCATAAGAATAATGAGAAGTGCGTGTATATAAATGATCTTCATATTGAATTGCTTGAATTTTGTTCTGCCATACAGGGATCACTTGAAAGTCTGAGTCATCAGAATATTGACCATAGTTATGCATATCACCTACAACATTTAAGCCTCCATAATAACCATAGAATCTCCACATTTGCCGAGAAGTTAGGTAATAGACCTGTTTAATATTTATTTTCTTAGGCTTGTTTACTCCGGATCCTACTAGGTGAGCATAGGGAACTCCCCCTGCTTGTGCCGATGCGCTAACAATTGTCTGCAGGTTGTAATCTTGTTGACCAGCAACACTATCCAAGGATGCAGAATAAATAGGCATCGTACCACCTATAATCGCTTCAGTAGAAAAACGATCTGCTACTCGAAATGCATAGTCAAATAAGAACTTAGGATATTTTAAAGACTTACTGACTGTGCCACTGATCTCGCCCTTGTGATTAAAAGACCCAGTCTGTGCCCCCAAAGCACTGCCCAAAGAGTTTCGAGCCTGGTGTAGGTTTACAATATAAGAATACTCCAAAACCGCTTCTTCATAATGATTGTAAACATTGTCTGCTTTAAGTTCAATGTCTAAAACATCGCCTCCAAGTCTTTTATAGGTGTAGGCCACTTGTGCCTGAGCACCAGACAGAAACGCAACGCTTCCTGTATAGAAACCAATTGCCAATGATGACGCTACATTACTATAAGTACCAGTGGCTGGTAGAGTAATTGCCGATGTGGTCGACACTGGTGATAATCTTGGAAAAGCCATTCATTATTCCTCCGCTCTTTGTAAATAGTCACAACGAACAGAAACCTCCGACGTAAGAACGACCGAAGGTTTAAGTTATATCACATAATTATTTGGAGGAATTAATTTTTCTGCGGCGAGTTGTAGTTTTTCTCGCTGTGGTTTTTTTAGGAGGGGCTCTTTTGGTTTTAGTTCTTTTGGTAGGGGTTTTCTTTATTTCTACCTCGGCGACCTCGGTTACAAACGTAGGTTCTTCCAACCGAACTGTTTCTTTCTTAGGTGTAATGTTTTTAGAGACAAGTTTTGCCTGGTTTAATGAATTCTCCGTAGCGGGTTCTACTTTTAAAGAGTCCTCGTTTCTACGCTGTACCATTTTGGCTAGGTGTCTTCTTTTTCTTTTTCCCATAGCATTCTCCTACTTCCCTAAATAGTGTTTAGAAAAGAAAAGCCCCAACCGTGAGGAAGGGGTTTTAAGATATAAAGATATATTTTAGTTTAACTAGCAGTAAATCCTGTGGCACACATAGCCTCTAGAATTCGCCAATTGGTGCCATCGCCAATGATTGTACAATGATCGCCAACAATGTGGTTATCAGCAAAACCAAGTACGGTCTGGTTATAAGCCGCACGTGACGCGTCGGTCCCGTCCACAAGTTGCGTTGACACCGTGCCAACAAGTGATGCCGAACCAGCATCAATTAAAAGCGATTTAGCGCTTGCGCCGACGCAAAGAAATGTATAAATCAAACCAGCAGTAACCGTTGTCGGAAGTGTGATTGTAACATCACTTACATCACCCGCATCAAAACGAATCACTTTGTTGCTATCCCCGGCTGTCAAAGTCGTATCTGTCGTAACTGTATCAAGAATGCCTTTTAACACCCCGTTGAGGGTGGTGCCGCTCAAATTCAACGACCTCGCCAAGTTTTGTATTAGGGCCTGCGTTCTCGCAAGGCCTACTCTTTTCGTTCCCATATCATAATCCTCCTTTTATAATCATATCAAAAAATATAGGTAAACCCGAAGGTTCATTATAAGTAGTGGCCACAAAAAAGAAAACCCCCGATCCGAAGATCGAGGGTATCTTATTTTTGACTCAACTACAATTAAGCAGTAGCGCCGGCCTCTCCGAGGAGTCCGCGAATAATGACTAGACCATACATATCAGGTCGAACCATTTTCTTGGCATAACGAGTCATCACACCCTTGCGAGGTACGAAGTCTTCAGGGCCGAAGATCGTGGGAGTGGTTTGCAGAGGCACATAAGGTGCATAAACATAACCAGACTCTAGGAATGAAGAGCCTTTACGACCTACTAGAACCACGTTGCGAAGGAAGTAAGGGTCAACGATAACGTCGAACTTACGGTTCAAGGAACCTACCTTCACGGCGCCGATTTCGCCTTTGTCAGCATCCGCTGTAACATTAGCACGGAATCCAGCAGTGAATTCTAGAATGTTAGCAACTTCAGGAGACACGATAACGAAGTTAGCACCACCACGAAGTGTCTTTGTATGAATTCGAGCAGAGACATCATTAATAGTCTCAATCAGAGTTTCATACCATTCTGACACTGTACCGGTGAAGTCAGGCGCAGCAGAAGCCGCTCCAATTTCTGCACCAGTGGCTCTATTTAGGAACAATCCAGGAGAACGAGACCAATAGTAAGTAGCAGCAGTAGCGCCATTTACCAAGTCAGCCAAGATCTCACGATCAATTTCCAAAGCGATTTGCTCAGACAAGATAGAAGTCAATTCTACCTCTGCATCCAAGTTGTGGTAAGCATTCAAGTCTTGTCCCAATTCGGGAGTCCACTTGGCCTTCAACTTCTTGGTCATTGCTGTGATAGCAACGGAATCAACCTTGATGTCGATCTCTGGAATAAGAGTAGAATCTTCAAGACCCCATTCTTGAGCACCAGTAACCGATCCAAGAGATTGACCTGCAGTCAGATTATCTTTCATTGGAAAGATAATGCTTTCACCAGTAGTAATCGTGGCTCCAGCAGCAGTAACACCAGCATAGGGCGACGAACGAACTTCATCGGAAGAACCAGTTCTACCAACAACCACAAATCGGACGCCTTCCACAGCAGTATATCCAGCACCTGATCCCATCGAGTCTGCCGAGGGGATCAGTCTGGTCAAACGACGAACTTGTCCGTTGTTCAAGTTGACAAAACCACCACCCGCAGTGACAAACCCAGCACTAGCACTAAAGGCCGCGAGGTTGTCAAAGTCAGCGTCTGGCATACCAGCGTTGTTTTTAAACAATACTGACTTAGATAGTTCGATGACACACGCAGCGTGAGTTGCTGTGGTTCCTGCAGAAGTCATGAGAGCAAGGATATCAGGATCATACAGAAGATATCTCTTTTGTGCCTCGGACATACTAGAAGTGATTGCAAAAGAATCACGGATTTGACCAATTACGGTAACTGCTTTACTTCCTGTTGGAGAAGCATAAGCATAACCAACCAAGTCACGAGGACCGGAAAGGTTAACTTTATTGGTAGCACCGACGATGTCAACACCACCTGTGATTTGAGAACCAACCTGATCAGTACCATAAATGGACTTTCCGGGAATGTTACCAAATCGAGGTAGATTACCAATAGAAGCGTCTCCCAATTCCGTACCAAAGGTAAAGTCAAGGAAGAAGATGAGACCACTAGGTAGACTCATCGGCTGAACACTAACAAGATCGTTAGCGATCAATCCAGCGAATACACGCCGAACAATGGGAAATGCAACAGCAGCGAAACCTTCAACAGATCCCCCTGACATAGTGTTACTTTCGCGAAGAAGTTCCTTCGCTTGATTTTCGAGAAGACGAGCCATATTATGCTTCGCCGTCTCGGTTTGAAGACCTTCGAGCAGACCGGTTTGTGACCATTTGTTGAGAAGTGCTTGTCCTTCTCGGGCCATATCGCGGTTGACGATGCCTTCGGATAATTTTTGTACAATAGACATTATATTTAACCTCCTTATTACGTTATTTAATGCCTGCCAACTTCTTCATCTTTGCAAAGAAAGGGTCGGAAGTTTGGCGTTCGTTTAAGTTTTGTCCCCGATTGATAATACCAGACAAATTCGATCGACGATTTACAGATTCGCTCAGTGATTGTGGACCTTTTTTCTGTTTAGATCCCACTGTCGTTCTTAGTGTTTCGTGAAGACGTTTGGCTTCTTTGGGGGACTCCGCTTTAGCAATGGCTTCGACAATTTTTACTTTTTGTCGCTCATTCAAGGAGGCATCACATAGTGTGCGGTTTTGATAAATCAACTTTGCATTTGATAGCAAAGTTTCTTCAAGTTTATCGTTCAATTTGTAAACGACTGTCTCTAAATCTTTATTTTGAGACTTAATTATTTTAATCATTTCGTAAAGTTTTTCCGTTACAGGATCACCTTCTTCATCGGTTTCATCATCCTCGTCATCATCATCCTCTTCAAGGGGATATAGATTGTCAGCGACATTCTGAAGATCCTGTTGGTACTCTTGGTGAGAAGCATTGGTTGTAACCCACCCAGCCTTGGTAGCCCCTTCAGGACCACCGGGGGCAAACTCTTCTTCTAGGGGTTCTACATCGTGTTCTGATAGAAGATCAAGTAGTTCTTGGAGTTGTAGTTCTTCTTCCTCTCCCATTTCTTCTCCACCTTCATCAGCAACTAATTCATCGCCCCCCATAAGATCATCCATCCCGGACTCTTCGGCCTCCATATCACCAGCAAGGTCTCCAATCGAAGTTTCCTCTCCAGCCATATCCATGTCTGAGATTTCTTTTTCCAAATCGCTAAGGTTGATATCAATATCACCTTCCATAGTTGCGATATCCAGACGTAAGTCAACCATTTTATCATTTTGTGCATTAGGATTTCCAGCAAAAGGAGCCTCTATTGAGGCGTTTGGAGAAGCACTACTTTCGCCTCCTCCCATTCCCATGTCCATCTCTTCTTCTTGTAGCAGTTCATCATCTGATGCATCAGAAAGTTCGGATTCTCGTACTACAAAAGGCTTCCCTCCTCTTTCGGCAACAGTGACCATTCCGGACGCATCTGCTTCATGAACGATGTTAACCATCGATCCTTCATATTTCATGCGTTGGGGGACTGTAGTTTCTTCAAGCATTGTTTCCACTGCTTTTTTAATTTGGGGTGCATATTTTTCAATTAGTGATTGTTCGGCGTTTTTTAATGCGGCCTCTCGAAGCGCAGCGGCATCGACGATGGCCTGTTCTAACATGCTCGACATTCATTCATCTCCTAAAATACTATTATTCTTAATAAATAGTGCTCTTGTTAAGAAAAGGCGTATTAGAAACAATCTTGCCAAGAAGATCCGTTATAGCATTGGAGTTTGTTTGTGGTAATGTTGTAAACCATGCAGCCACCCACTTGATTACTCAAAGCATTTCGCTGGGTTGTAGTCATGCGAGGCGCGGGGACACTAGACATGGTGGTTCCACCCACGTGCAGCACACAACCGATAGCGCCGTCGGGGTTGGCTCCTATGCCTACCTGGTCGTTTTCACAACGGGTTCGAATCAAATTATTGTTACTGGTGCCTCTGACAATGAAGTCAATATCCGCGGCGTTATCGCGATTGATTTGTAAAGCAAAGCCACGCTGTCCTGCACCGGTGTCTTCCATTCCAAAAACCATGCATTCAGTAAG
>Ga0209434_1001309_pt1 | contig 11347 bp, 22 predicted proteins | sample ETNvirnome_2_300_FD_184068 | JGI IMG/M metagenome (GOLD analysis project Ga0209434, IMG submission 184068) | Marine viral communities from the Pacific Ocean - ETNP_2_300 (SPAdes) (version 2) | ecosystem: Environmental > Aquatic > Marine > Oceanic | place: Pacific Ocean | collected 2013-06-22 | reverse complement strand
AAGTTGAAGAAGGGAAAAACAAAGGTAAAAATCTTATAACTGAAATTAGAACTGAAGTAGAAAAAGTAGTTAAACCTATAATTAAAAAATTTCCTGGTGCACCACCAGATATATTTATGTAATTAAAAAAAGAATATTATGATTATTAGAAAAACAAACGTTGATGTGGTTCATGTTCATACTGAAAATGATTTTTGGACCATAGTTAGATCTTATCATCCTCAAGTGGGAAAAACTCCTACCTATACTGCAATTAATGAAAGAGCAGCTGGTAAAACCGAACCTTATATTACCACCCGAGAAGGATTAAAAAAGATGTTTGATCATGATGTTATTTCATTATTTGATGAATAGATAAAATGGATGAGGAAATGGAAAGTCTTAATGGAATTTATGGGGTTGAATGTACCAAGAATGATCCTTACCACAATCAAACTAGCTTTGTAGGAATAAATGGGTCTCCGGTTTATGGAGAAATAACTTATAAGGGAGTAGAAGGATTAGTTAATCGTTTTAATAAATATTTTAATAAAGACACTATTTTTTATGATCTAGGAAGTGGGTTAGGAAAATTAGTGATGCATATAGCTTTAAAATATTCTATAAAAAAAGCTTGTGGAATAGAATATAGTGTAGAAAGACATAAAGGGGCTCTAAATTCCCAACAATTATATTGTTCTCATTTAACAAATATAAACTTTATTAATGATTCTATATTAAATGTAGATATAAGTGATGCGACAGTTATTTATTTTGATAACATTACGATGCCCCCAGAAGGAAACGAACAAATTCTATCCATAATTCCAAACGGATGTTTGGTGATTTCACGCCAAGAATTCTTAACTCACCCTTCTAGTTATGTAAGGGGGGAAGAGTCTCAATTTGTCACTACTTACAATGGGAAACATCTTTATTATTTTATAAAAGAATAAAAATTATTATGAATATGAACCAATGTGTGGAATATGATGGGTATTTATGGTTGATTGAAAAAATAGAAGGAGAAAAAGTCTACTTAAAATCACCACACGCATATTTAATATTAAATGAAAAATCTCATAGACGCATAGTTAATAAAAAAGATTTAGGAATAACAGATAAAAAAGATAATAAAAATGAGTAAAGAAGTAGAAATTTATTTAAGTGGTTATGGATATGAAATAACTCAAGGAGAATTTAGTGATGAAGAACTAACTAAATTATACCAACATTGTGAAGACAATAATAAAGAATTGGATGATATTTTATTTGATGATTTATCCGAGATATTAGAAGATAGGTATGAATGGTATGAATGTGATGACATTATACATTCTTATGGTTTAGATGATAGTAATTATACCATTTATTTAAATGGAGAAGGACATGATCATGAAGAGGTTGATAGTGATGAGGTTAAGTTTGAAAATGAAGAGGCTGGAGTTATTAATCCTACTAAAAAACCTGTCATCACTTTTGTATCCATAGAAAAAGGTACGATGAAGCAAGGATTTATTACTTTAGAAGATGATGAAGAATTTGATCCTACACAACTTACATTAATATCTACAGAAATTTTTACTCCTGACGATTTTTATTGTATCATTACAGGAATGAGATATAAAGAGGAAGAACTGAATGATGATTTTGGGGATACCACCGGAAAAGGATTTGAATATAAAATTTATGATCCTAATAATATTAAAGAAAAATTTTTAAAACCTAATGAATCAAAAATTTAAATCTATGGGTCAACATACATTAAAAGAATTAATGCCTCATATTAATGAGATTGCATTACAATATGGATTAAAAGTTAATAATGTTAAAGAATTTGAACTTATCCGCAAAATATTAGTACAAAGATTTTACTCTATACCTTCATGGGACTAATTTTAAAAAAAATAATGAATAATAAATGGATAAAAATTATTTTTAGTTTTTCCATTATATTATCCGCCTTACCATCCATCTATCAAGATTTCACCTATGGGCATCAAGGAGAATGGACTCATTACGGGATGATGTTAGTTGGTTTACTTTATCTCGTTGAATCATTATTATGGACATTAGATATATGGAAAAAATAAAACATGAAAATAGGATTTACGGCAGGAAATTTTGATTTATTACATCCGGGCTATATAATTACATTTGAAGAAGCAAGAAAACATTGCGATAAATTTTTAGTTTTTTTACAACGGGACCCTTCTTTACATCGCAAAAGTAAATATAAACCGGTCATACCCCTTTATGATAGATATAAAGCGCTCAAATCTATTAAATATATAGATGAAGTATATGTATATCAAACCGAAGAAGAATTAAGATCTCTTATAGAATTTTGGAAACCTGATGTGAGAATATTAGGGGAAGATTATATAGGTAAACCTTTTACTGGTGATGATCTCCCTATTAAAATTATTTACACTACTAGGTCTCATGATTGGTCCACTACTCGACTTAAAGATTTAATTACCATACAAACCCTATCCCAAAACCCGGCGGTGTTAAAAAAAATAAAAGAAGGTAAGGATTGTGAAATGATAGAAATTAAAGATTTAAAAGTTTATAAAAAATGAAACATAAAGAAATAGTATTAGAAAATAAATTAAATGACTTTGAAGATGATATTTTCGAAGGTAAGGATATTGATATTAAAGAATTTTATAGACTTAAAAAAGAATTATTAGATTCCAAGCACGATACTCATGATCTTTTGGAACTTCATATGATTTTAGAATCTATGTTAGATAAGTCTCATAATGAAATTTTAAATAAAAGACTTAATTTACTTACAATTTGGTCAACAATATTTCTTCCCCTATCTTTTTATACCGGATTATTTGGGATGAATTTTGATGATGTGCCATTTTTAAATAATCATCATGGATTTTGGATATTTACAGGTTTAACCATAATCACCGCAGTAGGAATGTTTTTATATTTTAAGAAAAATAAATGGTTATAAAAAAATTAACTATTTATAAATGATGATATCATTAACCCAATTATTAAAAGAACAAATTACCCTATCTTTAGAGGATACAGAATTAATGTATGATGCCTATAAACAAATGGGATTAAGTAATGAATGGGCAATAGAGGATTTACAAAGTTTATTAGAATGGTTAAATAATTTACCAGAAACTATTATATTATATAGATTAATATATGTAGATGAAGAAAGAGATATAGATAAAGAAGAATTGGGTGCCCATTATTCTCATATTAAAAAAGATCTACTTCATAATCATCATAGTAGAGGATCTATTTATAGTAATAGTGAGATGGGGGAGAATGCATTATTACTTACAGTTAAAATAAAAAAGGATCAAATAGATATATTTAATACCTTACATAACAATATTATATATCCTCACGAACAAGAAATTACCCTTAAAAATAAAGGAAAAGGGTCAGAGTTAATAGATGTTTCACTAATATAATTTTTTATTTCTAAAAATTTTTTATATATTTGTATTATATGAAAAAATATACTGTAGCTATAAGTTTATTAATTTTTTTATTCGGTTGTGGAAAATACGAATCTTATGATCCTCGTATTGATCCCACCAATAATTATATATACGAACATTATGATTTAGAAGGATCCTGGCTGCTTACTTCTGCCAAACGTATCACTAGACATACCACAGCTAACTGGGGAGACTCTATTAATTATTTTTGGTATCCTACCACCAAATTCCCTCTAAAATACAACAGGGGAAGAATATACGACACCATTACGGTAGGAGAAACAGAATGGAAGATCACAGAAGACAAAATAGTTCAAGGTCGAGATGAATTTTATTACGAACGAAAGAATGAAAACTCCGCCTATTGTGATCAACTAAGATTAGATTTTTACGATACCTACATGATTGTAGATATAGATTCTTTCACCTTAATTTTGGAAACCAATAAACAAGCAGACAATACATCTGGATTCTTTTTATTTGATCACTTTACTATTTTAGAATTTCAAAGGATAGACAGCACCACTATTCAAAATACTCATTATTATAACGGCGATCTTACTTACTGTTTAGAATTAAATAAATACGATACTAATATAGTATGGAATTCTTTTTATGAGGTAGCACCTTATCATCCTTATTAATTTACCCATTGTTTTTTACAATTTTTTACATTATACTTATCGTATATGAATATTAAAATAGATTTAGGTATAGTTTTATTATTAATAATTTTAAAATTTACTATAATACCCCAACTTCCTATTGTGGTGGTTTTTTTACCTCTTGTAGTAGGATTTCTTTTTAATTTTACATGTGGGGTTATTGATGGATGGAAAGATAGAAATAGATAATTATGACACCCACTATTAAAAAGCCTGTACAATATAAAATAGATGATCTATTTAAGAATGGAGATTTAATCTACGATAAGGAAGAAGGGGATGTATTTTTATATATTAAAAAAATTCATAAACCCTTTATTAAAAAGAACCCCCATAATTATAGAGTTGCTCACAATGGAGATATAGAATATATTATTTTTTGATGTAGGTTTTTAATACTTTTTTTATTACACCCTCATCCACTGGATATGGTTTATTTATATCTGCAATAAAAACCATCGGAGTAACACCTAAAGCTGCGGCTGTAGAAAGTCTGGTATTTCCCGCCACTAAATGATAACGATCTTCAAATCTCACAATCAAAGGATATTGATATGTGCCCGATCTTAATTTTCGTGCGAGTTTTAAAGGATTACTTTTATTGTACATATCGGCAATTTTAAATACAGATTTAAAATCTCCTGCTTCTATTTGATTAGATTCAGTGTTTTCTAATTTATCCCATATTTCTTTATATAAAGGTTGTGGGGAAGATACATCAAATCCCTCTATTATATCTTTAACACTTACATTAAAATTATCATATCTGTTTAGGTCTTGGGCCGCCCTTTCTATCTCCTCAATTTCTCCTTTAATATTGGGGATAGTATTTTTAATTTGATGTTCTATTAATATTTTCTTAATTATATTTTTCACTTTATTATAAATATATCGATTTGGAAATAGATTTTGTTAAATAATCTTATTATATTTATAATATATGATAACATTCAATTGCTTTAAGAAATGTCTATGTCAAAGAAGGCTCCTCAGATTGATGAAACGAGAGAATGAAGAGGTACAAAAACATTGCAGTCATCGAGATTGGGGTAATACACAAATTTGGTTGAATAGAAATAAAATGACTTTTAAAGCATTTCGTAAAATACTACACTTATGAAAGATGCAGATGCGTTAGCTAAAGAATTGATAGAAAATGGTCAATTAAAAAGAATGGAAACAGGGATGTTAGATGTTCATATTGAAATATTAGAAAAATTTGCGGTAGAACATAAGATGGAAAAATACGAGCTACTGGATGCCATATTAAGATACGAAGATGAATATAAATCTAGGAGCATCTCCAACTAAATAATATATTTATTTGGTTTTTTCCTAAAAAAGGCGTATCTTTGTAAAAAAGAGTTATGTGTAAAAAGGATAAAATAAAAAGATATTTAATTATAACGCGCATAAAACGAGCATGTAGTGCTAGAGTTATAAGTTTAATTGTAACCGCTTTGGTTGCGTGGCTTGTAACTGGTAATCCATTAGTTGGAATAACTATTGGGGCTGTTGATACCGTCATTAAATTGGGTTTATATTATACTCATGAAACCATCTGGGAAAAAAAGATGGCGAAGGACATCAAAGAAATAAAAACTACTGAAGAGATTTCCCAAGAAGTAATGGGATAAAGATTGTGTTATTTTTAAAAAAAATATTATTAGTGATATCATTGTTATGGTACATTAATTCTTACGCTCAAGTTTTAAGATTTAATATTAATGATAACGCCATAGGTATACAAACTCCTCATCATTGGAATCTTTATTCTCACGTCGAATTACAATTTTTTCCTCACCCCGTAATGTCACAGATTAAAATAGGTGGTGTTACCACACAATTAGGATGGGTATGGTATTTAGGAGATAGAGTAGGAATAAGAAGCGGAGTAGAACTAACCTACTGGGGATTTGTTCCTGCACCAGATGGAAACAATTTTTTTTATTACACCCAACTTATCCCTATTTCAATAGCCATTTATCCTTTTGAAAGAGAATATTTGGGTATTGATCTGTATAGTAAAATTGATCCTGATGAAGTAAATTTAGAGATTGGGGTCTCACTTCTAATTAGATTCTAAAAGTTCTTGCAAGTCTTCCACCAATTTAATTTGTTCATAATATTTAATTGCCTTCTTTTTATCTAAATGATTACTTTGATATTCGGTCGCGTATGCAAAGATACAATTACCATTTTTAATTATGGGTATAATTAATTTAACTTCATCCATTGATAAAGCAAAACATCCCTGGCTATGACCCATTTCATTTTCCTTAATATAGTGAGCTCCATGAACTACTATTCGTCTCTCCTTAACATTGGTATTATATTCACCATCTATCCCATTCAAATAAAGGGATAATCCATTGGACCCATTATACGTTGTTGTGGTAACATAAAACCCCAAACTACTTTTATATGACCCTTTTTTATTGGAGAAATCAATGGTATAATTTTTTCCACTGTTTCTACCGTGGGCAACCAATGTTTTATATAATAATTTTTTATATGTTAAATCAATAACATAAAATCTTTCTTCTGTGGATGATTGCCTAAAATCTACTACCACCAGCTTATCGCCACCTATTTTTTTATCATACCTTAAAGTATAGTATCCTATCATGGCTTTAAAAAAGACTTTGTAACTTAATTGATTTTTTAACTCACATTCCCCGTATAGGGTTTGAATGTGATCATCCACGCTTTGGGAGAAAAGTGAGAGGGGAAATAATAGGATGAGTAAAAAATATTTTAACATGTATAATGATAAGATTAATACATTTAAAAATCAAAGACTCTTTTTATGTTTTTTTATGTTACTCCCAATTATATTTTCAAATTCAGGAAATAATATCATCGCCTCAAAATCACTCATTCCATACATTTCTTTAACATATGGTTTAAAAAATTTATAAAAGGCAGCAATATCTAAATTATAATGGGGATCTATCATTATCCACATTTTCTTCATTTCTCTCGGAATGATATGCTCATCAAAGCCGGAGTCAATTGAAAAAGGAAATTTAATCATTTGGGACCCAGTCCAGTCCTCACTCCATTCTATCTGAGTATTGTCTACCATTTCTTGCAAGGCATACTCTAATACTTTTTCTTGTTTTGCTTTATAGACAGGATCTTTATATCTATTTTCCTTTTGTTTATTATAAAATCCTCCCTCATCTTCTAAATCTTTTTTCCATTTAGATTCAGTTAAAATATCATCCCTCAAGGAATAGCTATTATCCCTATTATTATATATTCTAAGTTTTCGTTGGTATTTACCCCATACTTCGTCCGATTCCTCCATAGTTAATCCATATATTTCTCTTAAATATTGCCTCAAGTCATATAACATTTCATGATATATAGTAAATCCCATTGAAGATCTAATAGCTACACCTTCTATTGGTATCGGACTAACTACCATATCACTCTCTTCATCATATTTAGTATGTTTTAAAAGGTGAGTGACTATTTTATTTAAAAAATTATTAGTAGTATCGTTAGATTCATTAAGCCCTAGAGGCTCAATCTCAAATATTGGTGCTAACACTTCTTCAGTTTTACGTTTTAAAAGTTCTTGATACCATTTATATATAATATCTGCTTCATCATAAGTCAGACCAAATATTTCTATTATCTTACCGCCAATACTTTGCCATAGACCATTAATTATTTCTTTTACTGATTGTATTTGAGTATCATAATGATGTAGTTTATCGTACCCCCATTTACTTTTAGGGGCGCGATAGGTTTCATGAGTGGGAATATTAAAATAAGGAAATTCTACATGTAACGCATCTTCCTTGTAATATATAGGAGTATTATCAGCCATCGTTTTAGCTACTTTTTCTAAAAAAGTAAAAGTGGTTTCATTAAATGCATAACTTTCAGTTAAAGGGGGTAATTGAGGGGATTTACAAATATTCGTCCTATACTCATCCCATACTTCTATACATTCTTCATCAGTTAACCCATATTGTTGAATGAGGTAATCTCTCATTTGTCCCCACATTTTTCTCCCTATTTCCACATTATAAGGAAATGCCGAAAAAGGAAGATATATTTGGACCACAAAACTCCGACCATCTCCTTCAGACGATCGATTCAACACATTACTATGTCTTTGGCCGTAGTCCCTCATTCCACCCCCGGTACATAAAGGTTTATCGGTGTGGGGAATTTTTACCGTCCTCTCAAATAAATCATCTTGTATTATTTGAAATATTTTCCTCGGCAATGATTTAGTTATTCTTTCATTTATTTCTCCTTTCTTATGCTCTTTCCCCATCTTTTCCTCATAATCTAATACTCTTTCCCCATAATCAGTAGACTCTTCTGGTTGATCTTCACCTTTATAAAAGTTATTCCATAATTTAGGGAGTATAAATTTAGTTATGATAAAAATGTTCGCAAAGATATCATCTATATACCAATACTTCTCTAACATAGGGAAAAAATCATGAATAAGATGATTCATTCTTTTTGCGAATGTATCATAATCAACATTAGCCATCTCCACTGATGATGGTAAACTCATTCCTTGTCCGGGATATTGAGGGTCCAACAAATCCGTTAAGAATATATCTTTCCCCCATGATTCATCGCGTACCTCTGTTAATTCAACAACCTTATCCGCAATTTTATGATAGAATCTATGTTGTTTGGGGTTATCTATTTTCTTAAAATCTGAAGCATCTTTATATTTCCTAGTTATATTCTCCTTAATACTGTGGGGAAATAAATCCTCTACAGGAGGATCATGTAGAAATGAATTAGGGTATTCCTTCCTTAATTTTCTATACATAATTTCTCTATATCTATCCCATACCACTTGTATCTCCTCATTTAATAATCCATAAGTATCTTTAAAATACCTCAACATTACGTAATTAGGTATTGGAAATACCCCAGTTTTAAAATATCGCCCATATAAAAAAGGAGATGCATTTTCGGCATTTATAAACTCTGGTATAACTACAAGTAAAGTTCCAGGACCAGGAGGAACAATTCTGGTACCGTCTACTATTTGTTTAACTACGTAATCAAGTAATTGTTTTTGTTTTGGGTGATGGTGTTGGGAAGGGTAGTTTTGAAGGGATAATGATTCATCCAGAGTATTGTCAGAGGTAAAAGTTTCTGGATTTACCTCCATCACTAATTCTTTTAACCTTTCAACATAAAAAGTAAAAATTTGGTTCATCTCTCCTTCTGTTACTGCACCATATTTATTTTTAATGTAATCATTAAATAAGTTTCTAGCTTCCCAGCTCATTCCCACTATACCTAAAAATGATTGTGGCAATACCCTATTAATACGAAAAAATGGTGCATCTATTTTTTCTCCCGAAACAATTCGGTTGCCTCTAAATACCACAGTCTCAATATGGGTATCACCTATTAACTCATTAACTACATACTTGATAAACCTATCTTGTTTTTTATAGAAATTTTTCTCTTTTTCACTATAATTAAGGGATTCACCTAGAAGATTAATTTGTATCCATCCATTTTCATCTTTAAGTGTATTTTTATAATGCATCCATAATAATTCTACTTCTTCAGATAATATCCCAAACTCATCTCTAACAAACTCTATAAATCCCATTGGTGCACGGCCAATTAAAGATCGAGAATAATGACTATCATAAGGATGCCATATTTTTTGATCTCTTATATCTACCCATGTATCTGATACCAATTTATCCACTACATATCTTCGATATTTTTGTTGTTTCCTATTTAACTCTACTTCTGACCGTTTCATTACACTTATAAATATTTCTATATGAGAAAGAGTGACATTTCCTTATAATAATATAATTATATTATAAAAATTAATTATGAAAACAAGAGATGTAATTTATTTGATCATTATATTTTTATTATTTATCTATAGTGGAGTTCAACGCACTTCTTTCAATTCTTCAGTGAACGAGCAGGATAAACTATTGGATTCTATAACTATAGAATTAGATACCTTAAAAAAAGTTCATGAGGGATTATGTGAGGCGATGAATAACCTACCTTTAAAAAATCCACTTAAAACTATTGTGGTAGATGGTAAATTCGGATGGAGAAAAGACCCCTTCACCACAAAGGGAAGTTTCCATGCGGGATTGGATTTTAAAGGATCATATAAAGATACAGTTTATACCCCAGCAAATGGAATGGTTAAAAAAGCAAACTGGAATGCAGGATACGGAAGATGTGTGGTGATAGAACACGCCGATGAATATCAGACCCTTTATGCTCATTTATCCCGCATATTTGTACTGGTAGGAGATTCGGTCGGTGTAGGTGACGCAATTGGTAAAATAGGATCGACAGGGAGATCAACCGGGTCTCATTTACATTATGAAATTATACGAAATGGAAAAAAATTAGATCCTTGTGGATTTTTGGACCCCACTTTAAATAAAGGATGTGAATAAAACCTAATTCTTTTTATAATTTCTTTATATTTATATAAAAAATAAGACGCATGGAACGCAAAAGATTACAAACCGATAAAAAACAATTAAGAAATTTAATTAAACAGGTTATAACTGAACAACAATGGGCTGAGGATGAGTTTGAAGGAAGACCCGTATCTTTTACTGATGAAGATAGGGCAATGTTAAAAATGATATATGATGTTGTAGTAATGGGGGGTGCTGCTGGTGGTTTCGGTGGTGCAAGAAAAAGATCATTATCAGCTTTAGGAAGTTTACCGACTGTTTAATTTTAAAATATTGAACCGTAGTTCATTACCCTCACCTTTAAAGTGGGGGGTTTTATTTTTCCTTCATTAATCCTGGGTATATTTTAGGGATCATTTTATTTTTATATCTATCCCATATTTCTAATATTTCATCTTCTTGTATCCCAAAATTATCTTTTAAATATTCTATTAAAAAAATATGAAAAGAAATAAAGCTTGTGGCTGAAGTATAATAATTTCCTAATAAAGCACCAGAATAAATAAATTCATTTTTTTGATAAAAATCAAATGATAAAGAATCCTCCATCGATGGTAGTCCCTTTTTTTTAATTACCTGAGTTTGTTTTACTAAATCATTAACCACAAATTCATATATTTCTTCTTTAGTTTTCATTTTCTATCAATATACTTAAAAAAAAATGTAAAATCAAAATATTAATATTGATATAATTAATATAAAATATTATAATTAAGAATAAAAACAAAAATTGATGGAAAAAATTAAAAAATTA
>Ga0209434_1001306_pt1 | contig 11358 bp, 12 predicted proteins | sample ETNvirnome_2_300_FD_184068 | JGI IMG/M metagenome (GOLD analysis project Ga0209434, IMG submission 184068) | Marine viral communities from the Pacific Ocean - ETNP_2_300 (SPAdes) (version 2) | ecosystem: Environmental > Aquatic > Marine > Oceanic | place: Pacific Ocean | collected 2013-06-22 | reverse complement strand
CAATATCAATGTAGAAGGTGTAGCGTGTATTATTTATAGAGGGTAAGGTCAATAATGAATTTTTTAATGATATATCCTAATAAAGTTATGGTGACCCGGGCACCCCTGGGAATAGGGTATCTGGCTGCATTTTTAAAAAATGCAGGGCATAATTTTAAATTATTTGATACAACGTTTATCAGGTGTGGTGACATTCCAAGTGATGATGCACTCAGAGAGAAAAATCTTCAAGTTACAAATCCAGATTTCGAAAAATTAGGATTGGTCGAAAGGGATATCGATGTTTTTGAGGAGTTAGAAAAAGAGGTTGAGTCATTTAAACCGGATATAATAGGAATATCAACTGTTGACCCAAACCACATGTTCGGTATGCAGCTATTAGGGCATTGTAAAAAAAAATACCCTGATATTCCGACAATTTGTGGTGGTCCTCTTTCAACTTTGGTCCCTGACGATATAATCATTGAGGACTGTGTTGACATTGTAGGACGTGGAGAGGCGGAGGAGAAGCTTTTAGAGTTGGTGAATATTTTCGAAGAGCATGGTATCAAGGGGTGGGAGAATTTGCATAATGTTGAGAATTTTTGGGTAAAAGATAAGGACTACAAAGAAAACGGAATAGTTCACAAGAATAGAGTAACTCTTCCCAATATATCAAAAGGTCTCCCCCCCGACTTAAGCATCTTTGACCCGCGTCATTTTTTGCGACCACTGGGTGGTAGGATGTACAATATGGCAACAGTCATTTGGACTAGGGGTTGTGTGTTTCGTTGCAGTTATTGTGCTAATGAAACATTTTACAAGGCAGCAAAAGTTTCGGCTAAACAGTACTACAGACTAAAGGAAACAGCACTGTTGGTTGAGGAATTAGCTGAATTTAAAGAAAAATTCAATCTTAATTTTTTGATGTTCGTAGATGATATATTCCCTCTACATGAGCCAGAAATGATGGAAGAGTTTTGTGAACTTTATAAAGAGAAAGTAGGTTTGCCATTTTCCGTGAACCTTCAACCCCGATTAGTTCGAGAAGACACGTTCGCCATGGCAGTGGATGCCGGAATGAGGAATATATGTTGCGGTGTTGAGTCTGGTAGTGATAGAGTGAGACGCAAGATTCTCAAAAGAAACTATAGAGATGAGCATGTAGAAAAAGTCTTTGAAATGGCTCATAGGCACAAAATAAGGTGTTCGTCTTTCAATATTATTGGTTTACCTGATGAGGATCGGGAAGACATATTTGAGACTATTAAACTTAATAAAAAAATTAATCCTACCAGTGCCACTGTTACATTTTTCCATCCCTATAGAGGTGCACCGCTGCGTCCACTGTGTGTTGAACGAGGGTATATCCCACCAGACCAAGGGAAACACGAAGACGTATACAGGTCCGACTCCCAATTAGCGATGCCTCAAATCACTCAACAAGAGTTGAAAAATATAATGAGTTCTTTTCAGCTATACATGAAACTGCCTGAAAAGTACAATAGATTAATTGAGATGCAGGAAGATCACTCAACATTTGAGGCAGAGATGATTAGAGAAAAAATTCTACTTCCGGAATTTAAGAAAATTCAAGACGCAGAGTCTCAATGGGACTTCAGGAAAAAGGAAGAGTGGTGGTGTAGTGATGATTCAGACAATGAAGAAATAAACCCAAAGATAAAGCTTCCTGCAACTAAACCTGGAGATGCTGGGTTTTTTCCACTACATGAACCCGAAGAGAATTCAAAAATTACAACTGCCAAAGAAGATTTTAAAAAGGAGATGTACCCGGGAGACATGTCTGTGGTATAAGAAAAGTAGTATGTTGATTACATCAATAGGAGAAAAATGAGTTATATTATTGACAATATTATTAAGTCCCAATGTGTTGAAGATTATTTGGATTTTTTTGAGAATAAAGACCTCATGAGTATTGAAAACTTGCTTGCTGATAATTGTTCCTTATCTGATTGGGAGATAGGGACCGTAAATGGAAAAGATGATGTTATGAAAGTATTTTCCAACATATTCGACACAGTAAAAAATATTTCAGTATCAATACAACATATACATGAGGATCCTGACGTGATCATCTGTGAAATGATCCTGACCGTAGATGAACAGGAATTATTAGTCGCTGACATATTTGAATTTGATAAATTCGGTCGGATTAAATGCATAAGAGCCTATAAGGGATAATCCATCATTTTATTGGTATAATGAATATAATTTAGTGAAATTAAAAATTTCAGAAGACCAATTAATAAAACTATAAAAGGATTAGTGGTGAGACGACCCAAGACTATATTTTGTGATATTGACGGCACCCTGGTTGAACATGTCCAGCCTAGCATGGCATGTATGCCTCATAATTCTATGACTATTCTAAAGGGTACCGTAGAAAAACTTATAGAATGGGATATCAAGGGTTACAATATAATTCTTACCACCGGAAGGAGGGAGTCAGCCCGTGCTGAGACAGAGCGTCAATTAAGTGAAATTGGAATTTTTTATGATCAATTAATAATGGGAATCGGAGGAGGACATCGAATTTTAATTAATGATCTAAAACCCGACTCACAAGAACCAACCGCTATAGCAATCAGTATTAAACGAAATGAAGGAATAAAAGATGTCGAAATTTGACTACATTGAAGACCCACAAATCCGGAAGGCTCTGGAAGACTATAAGGGTAAGATAGATGATAAAAAACCATCCAAGTTAGGATTGAGTAGTTATATAGTGAGCAAGCCATGGGGTCATGAAAAGTGGCTTGAGATGAATGAGTTTTATGCTTACAAGCTAATTCACATGAAGGAAGGTAACCAAAGTAGTCTTCAGCTTCATGAAAAGAAGGTTGAGGCGAATTACGTAATAGAGGGTACGGCAGAGGTACTTTTGGAGGATGACAGTGGTAATCTTAGATCTCAGATTTTTGAAGCCGGTACAGGGTGGGTAGTTCCGGTAGGTAGAAAGCACCGGGTCATTGCAAAAACTGATTATACGGCACTGGAAGTATCAACACCTCATCTAGATGATGTTGTTAGATTTCATGATGATTCAAATCGTCCGAGCGGTAAAATAGATTCTGAGCATGGGTGATGAGATTGCAAATTTTAAATACTGTATTTTAGCGGCCGGTATCGGTAGTAGAAATACCGCGCTGAGGGGGCTACACAAGGCCCTATTTCCTGTTGGTAATCGTCCAGTTATTTCAATTATAATTGATAAGATACCGAAAAATGTGCCAATTGTTATTGCATTAGGTCACAATGGTGCACAGATTGAGGCATATCTTTCTGAAATCTATCCAGGTCGTACATTTGAATTTGTTTATGTTGAGAATTATTCTGGTCCAGGTTCGGGGCCTGGATTAAGCTTATTAAAGTGCGAAAAAAATATGCAGTGTCCGTTTATTTTTACATCAGCAGATACAATTGTAGATGAAGATTTTCAATTTTCATCAGTTGATAAAAATTGGGTAGGTGTTAGCCAAGTTTCAAATAATGAGTCGCATGAATATTGTTTGGTTAGGGTTCATGAGGGTTTAGTTAGCGAGTTTTTCTATGGTGAAAATCAGAATGCATATGCTTATACCGGTATTGCCGGTATATTGGACTATAAGCAATTTTGGAATGGGCTAAAACAAGAAAATATCATAAGGGGTGAGCATCAGGTTTTGGATGGCTTGAGATCTCTTAGTGATGTAAGTCCACTTAGTATGACCTGGCTTGATACCGGTAATGAGAAATCATATGCTAGAACAAAGTCATATTATCCCAACGACCTTGTTATAGAAAAGAACAATGAAGCGATATTTGTCGACAATGGTCGGGTGATTAAGTATTTTGATAATGCCTCGAAGGTGAAGGCGCGAATTCTAAGGGCAAGTGAACTTCTGGGATGTGTACCAGAAGTGACAAAAATTGATAATAATATGTTTTGTTATAAGTTTCATGAAGGTGTACGCCTCTCGGATGTTTATGATGATATAGGGCTAGCCAATTTCTTAGCAGACTATCACCTCAAATTTCGACAGCACAACTTTGAGAAAGGTGAGTCGTTTTTAAGTGACTGTGATAAGATGTATCGTCAAAAAACTCATGATAGAATTACACCTTTTATTAATACTACGTTGGACAGTATTAATGTGATTAACGGTATTAAGGTTATGCCTATCATAGATTTAATCAATGGTGTGAATTGGGCGACACTAGGTGAGAAAGCTATAGCGTCTAGATTCCATGGTGATATGCAGCCAGAAAATATATTATCATTACCAGACGGCAAGTACCTGTACTTAGATTGGCGTGAGTCTTTTGGGGATCATCTTGAAATAGGCGATGCATACTATGACCTAGGGAAGCTTTATCACGCCTTGGTTATCAATAACACCCTAATTCTGGAAGGGGGATATGACATTATTGTCAAAAATAATCAAGCTACCCTTTCTTATGTCATTAAAAATAATCTTCACTATCTCCTGGAGAATTTAGAAGAGTTCTGCACGCAGAACGGATATGATTATTCTCATGTACAATTAGTGGGGACTTTAAATTATTTGAATATTGCTAGTCTTTATGGTAAATTTGAAAATGGAAAATATGGCAATTTTCTATTTCTATTGGGGAAATATATGTTGACTAAATTGCTGGAGAAAAATAATGAGCAATAGCACCCACGAATGGATTGACATTTATAAGAAAGAGTCGTCCGATGTATTCAACAATCTATCAACTGATGAGATTGTTGGGTTTACCAATATTATTTTGGGTGCATATGACAGAGAGGCGACGATATTCGCATGTGGAAATGGTGGCAATGTTGCCGCAGTGCAAAATATGGTTGTGGACTTAAATATGCACCCGTTTGTTAGCGAAGATAAAGGCCGGTTGAAAGGTGGCAGAAATAAGTTTCATGCAGTCAGCTTGTGCAGTTGTTCTGCAACAATCACCGGCATCTCAAATGACCTTGGGTATGAACACATTTTTAGTGAACAACTCAAATATCAGGCCAGATCCGGTGACGTTTTATTTTGTATGACAGGATCTGGCAATTCTAAGAACGTGATTAAAGCAGCAGCGCTAGCGAAAGAGGCCGGCTTGATTGTCGTTTCAATCACACGTGGCGTGGACAGTTATTGTGAGGCTGTTTCTGATCTTGTGATACATGTAAAGGGTACATCTGTATTTCCAGGTCAGACCGGCAAGAATAATAACAATTTTCATTTTGAGGACTGTATTTCCAAGGTTGTCCATACTGCAGTCGGCCTTCTTAAGGAGAGAGTTCAAAATGGAGATTAGTGCTAATGCATTAAGGAAGACTGTACTGCGTATAGTCTATGAAAAGAATTCCGGACATATCGGTGGATCTTTTTCAATTGCAGATGTCGTGAGTTATCTTTTTAGCAACTATAATTTGGTGGGTCCGGATAATCATAGATTTATCTTGTCTAAGGGTCACGCTGCACCGATTTTATATGCCGCATTATATGAGTTAGGAATTTTAACTGATCTAGACTTACATTCGTTTAGAGAAGTCAATTCAAAGCTCCAGGGTCACCCAGACAAGGTGAGGCTGCCTGAAGTCATTGCAACAACCGGTTCCTTAGGACAAGGTCTAAGTATCGCAATTGGGCATGCCCTAGCCATAAAGTCAAAAGGTTCAGACAAGAATGTCTTCTGTATCGTTGGAGATGGTGAGCTTCAAGAAGGACAAATTTGGGAATCCTTGATGTTGGCCCCAAAGTTTAAACTAGCGAACCTCTGTTGTTTGGTGGACCACAATAAATCTCAAAATGATGGATTCGTGCAGGATATTTTGCCCCTTGATCCACTGGACGAGAAAATAAAGGCCTTTGGTTGGAATGTCATAAGAATTTCAGGACACAATAGGAGCCAGATTCAGTCCGCTTTAGAAAATTTCGAAAGTTACCAAAATGGTCCGACACTTATTATTCTAGATACCACTAAGGGTATGGGTGTATCCTTTATGCAAACGCCTGAGTGGCACGCTAAAGTACCAAATGAAGAGGAATATGAGAGAGCTATTGAGGAGTTAATGTGAAAGCAACTAGGGATGGTTTTGGAGACCAACTTGTTGAATCGGCATCCGTGAATAACAAAGTTGTCGTGTTGGGTGCAGATCTTGGGAAGGCTACTAGGACAGTAAAATTTCAGGAAGAATATCCGGATAGATTTTACGAGATTGGAATTGCTGAATGTAACATGATTGGGGTCGCGTCCGGAATGTCTGAGCATGGCTTAAGGCCCGTAATTTCTTCATTTGCATCATTTTTGACCGGGAAGTATGATGTGATCAGGGTTTCCTTGGCATATTCTAACGCACCGGTTATCATGGTGGGTACACATTCTGGAATGGCTATTGGAAAAGATGGGGTGACCCAAATGGGCCTTGAGGACGTGACATTGATGCGCGCGCTGCCTAATGTGGTTGTCTTACAGCCGGCGACGTATAATGAGTGTAGGTCTATAGTTAAGTGGGTTCTCGAGAGTGATAGTATTTCTGGGCCAGTTTATCTGAGGCTGGGAAGGCAGCCAATTCGGGAGATATTTGATGAGTCACCAAAATTTACCCTGGGAAAAGCGCACACTTTGAAGGAGGGATCGGATGTTTGTCTGATGTCTTCGGGATGCATTTTACCTGATGTCTTCGATGCCGCAAAAGTCCTGGAGACTTATGGGATGTCATGTGGAATTATCAATTTTCCCAGCATTAAACCGCTTGATGAGGTTGCAATAATTGATGCTGCAAGTACTTACACCCATCTTGTGACAGTGGAGGACCATACAATTGTGGGCGGATTTGGGTCAGCAATTTCTGAAGTTCTTACCGATAAGTGCCCTAAGAGATTATTAAGGATAGGCTTGAATGATATATTTCCAGAGTCCGGACCACCAACAGAGCTATATAAAAAGTACAAACTAGATGGTGCTGGAATTTCATCACAAGTTTTGGAGTACATTACGGAATAATTATCGAGATGATAAGGTGAAAAAATGCTGGTTTTTTTTGGACAACTAACCCACCGGGCAAATGATATTAATCAAAATCGAAGATTTCCTTTGGCATGCGGATTTTTAGCTTCATATCTGGCTAGCATGCTTGGGGATAATTTTGAATTTGATATATTCAAGACACCTCGGGATCTAGATGATGCAATTTCAGCTCGAAAGCCAGACGTATTGATGCTATCAAACTATATGTGGAATGAGAACCTGGCCTGCGCGTTTGCTGAGAGAGTGAGGAAAGCTTATGATGATGTTCTGATCATAATCGGTGGACCGAATTTTAGTTTGAATGAGGAAAAAAATATCCGGATACTGGAGGACAACCCCGCGATTGATAAGATAGTTTTTCATGAGGGAGAAATTCCAGGTCTTCTCATTCTAGAAGAGTTTGCAAAACACAAAAATGTAAATAGAATCAGGAGGACATCCTTCCCCGGGGCCTTGAGTATTGATGGGGACGAAGTTTTTACTGGATCTAGATCCACAAATTCAGCTAAGTCGATAGGTGTTGAAGAGACTAGGTTAGGTATGAAGGGTGCTGGTGAAGATTTGGACGCGATCCCATCGCCATATTTGTCTGGGTATTTTGATAAGTTTTTTAAAGATGGAGAAGTGCCTCTAATAGAAACAAATAGGGGATGTCCATTTAAGTGCACATTTTGTCAACAGGGGACAGATTATTTTAATAAGGTCAGAAACTTTAATATCGATCGAGTGTGTTCTGAGATAGAGTATATTGCTAAAAAGATACATGATACCGGTACAAAAATTGACACTTTATGTATTGCTGATCCAAACTTTGCGATGTTTAAAAGGGACGGTATAATTCTAGACGTAGTCAAGAAAATGCAGGATCTATATGGATATCCGAAAAATGTGATATGTTCGACAGGTAAGAACAAACCTAAACTCATTATTGAAAACACATCTAAACTCACCCTAGGATCAATTTTACTTCGAAGTGCTGTGCAGTCTCTAGACGAAAAAACACTCGAGGCAATTGATAGATCGAATATTAAGCTTGATGCTTATGAAGATATTCAGAAGGAAATGACCCAAAAAGGCCTGGAAAGTAATGCGGACCTGATGTTGGGTCTGCCTTGTGAGACAAGAAGCGCGCACTTCGGAGGAATTTACACCTTGATAGATACCGGTGTTAAAGAAATAGCGTGTCTGCAGACAATCGCTCTCAAGGGCACGGTCTTAGAAGAAAATAGCTATGTTAAAAAATACGGTATTAAAACTAAAAAAAGAGTGATTCCGGCATGCTACGGCAATTATCGAATTCTGGGAGAGGATGTAGATGTCGTTGAGTTTGACGAGATTATTATTGGCAATGATGACCTCTCATTTGATGATTATCTAAGTTGTAGAAGATTACATCTTATTGTGATGGTATTTCACAACACTAGATTAATGCAGCCAATTTACTTATATTTAGACCGACTAGGGATCAACAGATCTGAAATAATTAGAAATTTGTATCTCACAGAGAATAAGGGATTCAACAAATACGTACGTAACTTTATAAAAGATACCAAGGACGAATTGTTTGAAAATTTTACAGAGTTTCAAAACTCATCTAAGAATTTTTCCGAGATTACTAGCAATAAGATTTTTCGAAATCTATCGATAGCGTTATATCTCAAAAAGAAAATAATTTCAGACGCATTGCAAGAAGCACTGCTAAAGACTGTTACCGGTACAATAGATGACAATTGTCAAAGACAGACTGAGATGTCTGAATTGATTGATATTTTCAACAAATCAATCGTATCACCCTTTGACAATTTTACCAAAGAGACAACAATTAAAGTCGATTCCGAGTTGATCAAAGACATATTTGGAGATACAATTGTTCTAGGGTTATCAGAAAAACAGTCAATAATGCTAGCAACACTGAGTAAAATTTTTAGTACTAGAGAAGCCAAGATTAACAGGATGGCGTATCACTTGAAACCGGCTAATCTGTCTAAACAGATCCTATCATCAGGTGTTACCACCACCCTAGGGGATGCTAGTGAGTATGTGGTTGAATAAAGACGGACCAGGTTATATACAAGCTATAAATAAAGACACTGTGCTATGTATGTCAATTGCAAAAACTGCAGGAAGCACCGGTTGTGCAATTCACAATTATGCCTTTAAAAAATGTGGCTTAAATTTTGTCTACAAATCATTTTCAACAAATGATGTGAAAGGCGCAATGGACGCCATGAGAACATTAGGAATTCGGGGATGTGGAGTAACAATGCCACACAAAATTGATGTTCTGAAATACGTGAATGAACTATCTGATGAAGTAATTGAAATAGGGTCAGCAAATACTATAGTAAATAATAACGGACATTTGACAGCGTACAATACGGATGTATATTCTTCATCATGTATTCTTTCCGACGTAAAAGATAAAGATAAGATCTATATTTTAGGAGCAGGTGGGTTTTCCAAAGCCGTACAATATTCTGCAAAAAAATATTTTAAAAATATAGAAATTATTACCAGGGACAATTGGGATGTGATAGACAAGATAGAGAAAGGTACAATTTTTAATTGCACACCCGTTGATAATATTCACCCGCACAAAGACGTCAATTTTATTGATTGTATTGTTACTACGACTACCGGAAAACGTTTAGCAATCCTGCAGGCGTCTAAACAATTTGAGCTCTACACTGGGTCTGATTTTCCAATTGATGATATCATGACAAATTATAATGATATCTTAAACGAGGTGTCACAGTGAAAAAAGTGGCTGTATGTATATCAGGTCATCTAAGAGGCTTCAAAAAAGGGTATGAAAAATTCCATGAGATGATAATAAGCCCAAATTCGCAGCATTGTGAATTTGATATGTTTATTGACACTTGGGCTGCCGATGACTGGCGCGGCGATTATCAAGAAAAAAATATGAATAACTTGACCGGTGGAACTATAGAGAGTGCAATGAATCTATATCAACCAATTTTGTTAAGAATTCAAAAGAATATAGTATTTGATACGTCAAAATATTTGCAATATATTAAGCCAGGTGATGTTAAAAAAAGATCCCGCGGCGAACACATTCCTGCGATGTATTACAAAATATACAAGGGTAATGAGCTTAAGTCTTCCTTTGAGAACGAATTTGGGTTTGAGTATGATTTAGTTATTCGTCATAGATCCGATTGGGCGTTTAAACACCCCCTGATACTCACCCCAGAAATATTTGAAAATATCAAAAATACTGTATTTATACCTCACGTTGAGGGACCGGCCGGCCTACAAGAGTGGTGCCCTGATGTCTTTGCATTTTCCTCTTCAGCAAATATGAATTATTATAGTTCATTGATTAATCGACTTGACTATTTGGTTGAAAAATATGGTGTGTTCCGCCCTGAGCCTCTACTATATTTTCACTTAAATGAAAACACATCGTTTGATGTAAATATATTTGATCATGAATGGGAAGTTGTACAGTAGTATACGGCAGCTAGTTTGTGTATGAGAAAATGAGATAAATTTTATGAAAAAATTAGGTGTAGCTATTTCTACATATAATAAAATTGATGAGGTAGCGACTAATATCAATGTAATCAGAAAACACTGGAAAAATAAAGATGTTTTTATTTCCGTGTGTTGCAATGATCCCCAGAATCTAGATAGAGTTAAGTCTCTAGACATTGATTGCTTTACGCCCGGTATTGACTATAAACCTAGTCAGTTTTCGCAGCCTAAGGCCTGGAGGAGAATGCGACAATATGATACTATTAAAAAAGCCGTATTAGGATGTGTCAATGAAACTGAGTATGTAATTCAGTATCACGGTGATGCATATGTACTGGACGACAGTGTAGTCTTTACAATGTTAGATGAGATGAAAAGAAATAATATGAAGGTGGCATTTAGGGGAAAGTGGAAATATGAAAATACACACCCAAAAAGACCAGCCGGACACGTCGATGATCATTTTGTAATTTTTGAGTCTGAGCATGTTAGAATGACAAATTTATTTAGCGATGATAATGAACAAGTGGAGGCCGCAAAAAAGGGTGCCGCATTCTGGAGCTCAGAGGGTATACTGAGTTATCTGATACAAAAAGTAACATCCCCCAGTGCTTTATGGCATTATGATGATATGAGACACAACATTGTTGATTTAGAGTCCTACAATGTTGAAGACCCTTTCTATCCAGATAAAATACCTCATGATAATATTCCTCCCCTAAATTTTGATCCTAATCGACTTTTTTTGCACTCTGATACAAATGAGTTTACAGAAAAATATTTTAGTGAGTGTGGCGTCGATGTGGGTTTGATTGTGCGCCCGGGTGACAAGGAATAGAAATGAAACCGTTAGTTACC
>Ga0209434_1001305_pt1 | contig 11358 bp, 10 predicted proteins | sample ETNvirnome_2_300_FD_184068 | JGI IMG/M metagenome (GOLD analysis project Ga0209434, IMG submission 184068) | Marine viral communities from the Pacific Ocean - ETNP_2_300 (SPAdes) (version 2) | ecosystem: Environmental > Aquatic > Marine > Oceanic | place: Pacific Ocean | collected 2013-06-22 | reverse complement strand
ACCCTTGAATCGGAGACTGGTGAAGCCTGCGCTTCCCATGGCCTCGTCAACCAAAGCACGCTCCGGTCCACACCATTCCTCGTAGCCGTCGTAGACAGCCGGATCGACCAGCATCGTGTCAGGACGGCGACCCCACTGCGAACACTCGCGGTAGAGCTGGGTCCAGGTCGGAATGCCGGCAGTCATGAAACCGCCGCCGATCTGCTGGAACTGGTTGAAGTGGTAGTTAGCGTTCTTCTGGACGTTGCCGACCGTATTGTTTGCGGTTGCTGCCTGCGCTGCGGGAGTCGCAAACTCAATCATGCCGCGAATACCATCGATGTCGCCGTTCACGGTACTAGCCGTGTGAAGCTGTTCCTCGATGTAGTTACGCATAGTAATAGCGCACTGCTGCATCTCGGCATCGAGAAGCTTGCCAATCTGGCGCTTCGCGTTCTGGTTGAGATCGACCTTGTCGCATGCGACGACTGACTGGCAGGAAATCTGCCCCCAGTTGTCCCACAGGAACATCTTGACGAACTCGCTGTCAGCCGTGTTCAGAACCTGCGAACCCTGGTAGGTCTGCACATTCGGATTCTCGGCGTGGGCGAACGGGACTCGCGCATTAGGCGCGGCCTCAAGGTGGATAGAACCCTTGTTGTACATTGAGTACAGCAGGGGGGACTGCTCTAGGATCAGCCAAACAAGCTTCTCCCAGCTAGCGCCCCACGTCAGGCTGAACGCCTTCGTGTAGTCGCTAAGTGTTGTCGAAAATGGAGCTCCCATTAGTTACCTCTTAGAAGGCTTCGCGCAACTCAACCAAACCGACCCTTCAAATCCGGATTCTGCCCCAGGACCTGATCGAGGATGTCATCCATAGACATCGTCGCAGTAGATCCAATAGGGGAAGAAGACGTACCTGACTGGCTGGATGGAGGAGCAGACTCGGCTCTTCGCTTAGCATTATCGATAAGACGGCCCTCATTGACCGCCCTGATGGCACGCTCCCCGGCAAGAGACAGAGCTGCCCGATAGGCATCCTCTGTTCCCGAGCCGAGAAGGCTCACAATTGTTGGGTCGTTAGCATCCAAGATTTTACGCATCTCCGTTTTGACGCGCTCATCCTTGAACTCCCGGTAATTCCCGCCCTTCATATCCTCAAAGATTGTGTTCAAGCGAGAGGCCTCCCGGTGCGGAGCAAAAGTCTCCGCAACAGAATAGACCTGATGCTTAAGCGCATTGATCTCTTCAAGGAGCTGTTGTTCGCGAGGATTTGAGCCGCTGCTCTTCATCCTGGCGTCCATTATCTCAAGCAGGGCACCAAAACCATCCCCGTTCTCAGCTTTCTCGGTGAACCGCTTACGCAGTTCGTCAACGGTAGGAGCAGTCTCCTGCCCCGCATTGTCAGCCCCATTCGGCTTTTGACCCGACTGTGCTTGCATAGCGAGCCAGGTCTGCTGGAGTTGGTTTCGTTGGTCCTGCAGTACCGCCCTGTCCTCATCAAGTCCACGCTTCAAATCAGCGATTTCTTGAGTTTTTGAGGTTAGACCAGACTGCATCTCTCGATAAATGGCTAGGTTTTCCGGCTCAAGGTCTAGGGGGTTCCCAGACCAAAACGACCCAGAACCGTTCGCACCATCACTCGAGACATCGGTCCCATTACCAGGAATTGCCTCATCGCTGTTGGTCTCAGAAGCGGCCACTTCCGAATTATCAACGTGCTCTGATGCTGCTTCCGGTGCTGGATTATCGCTGTCAAGCTCAGGGTTCACGGGTTCTCCAAAACGCGACTAAGTTGTAAGTGATTCCCGAACCAGTCGCTCAAGTTCGGGCCTTTTAGTTGTAATCGGGACCTTAATCCCGAGTTCCTTAGCCTGCTTTTTAAGTGCAGGCCAAGTCTTGGAAACAATCGTATCCACTTCTACGGTAGTTGTGTCAACTTGCTTGTCTTCAGAATCGGTTTCTTGTGCGCGGTTTTCCGTCCATCGCTTCACAATCTCGTCTTGCGTATACCGCTTGGTTCCAGCGTTGAGACCACGCTTACCCTCTTTTACCGACTCGATAAGGCCATGCTTCTTAAGAATCCGCTTAGCCTCTGTCTTTGAAACAGTCTGACCAACTAAGTGATCCTCAGGAGCGTTCTCGGCAAACGTATACTCACCGCTATGAGTTGACTGCGTTTTGACATCCGCAACAAAGTCATGACTCATCGTGCCTCGTCGCTGGCACCTCGGGCATGTGATGTAGGTGAATCCGCGCTCCTTCTGCGCCACAAATGCGTTAACCGTAAATCCCTGCTCAGAAGCATGGGCACATCGGCAACACCTAAGCGTGTAAATAGGCATCTAACTTTCCTTCCTAAAACTGCGGTACGCCAGGAGGCGCCACAAATCCCTCGCGACCAGATGCAGGAACAGTCAGCGAATCACCACTCACTGGATTAACTGCGGCTCCCATTCCAATCGACTCCTCTGGTGGCGCGGAACCAGCGCCCTGTCCCTCAGGAGAGGCGGCTCCAGCCTGGCCTGCTGCCTGCCCAAAGAGTTGTGCAAAGCTGTCTCTTATTGCAGGACTATCCTGCTCCCAGAGCTCCAGCGCTTTCGTGTAGAAAATCGCAATCGCCTGTGGCGGAACCTGCGCCGCAGTTAAACTCTGCGCCGCCATTGCAAGAGCATTCATGAATCCGATGTAGCTCTCCCTTTCGGCTTCCGGGCCTACGGGCTTCATGCTTCCAGCGTGAATGCCTACATCAAACTCTCCGCGAATGTCTGATCGCGTATAGCCTACTGCGGTTTCTTCGCCAGTTAGCCGTACCCAGCGCTCAGCGTCGTAGAACTGCTGCATTACCTGGAGAGTCTTCCTCGATACTATCTGAACAAACTTCTCGAACTCGCGGAGCTTTGTTTCCGACCGGCCCGCATGCATCGCGGCTCGATAGGAAACCTCGGTAGCAGACTTCGCTGATGAGCGACCACCACGAACAGCCTCATCGCCAGCGCCAACCTCGTTCATGAATGAGCGAAGGATGTTCATGGTCCCGAGAAACTCTTGAGGGAAAGCAGGCATCACTAGGTTGCGAACGTCGCCGCCCACATTCTTGCTCTTTGCCGCAACCATTTGAGGAAGGTTAGACGCTAGCGCCGCCTTTGCGTTCTTATCAAAGATGCCGTCTTTGTAGACAGTCTTGAGGGCCATAGACGCCTCGAGGCCGCTGACAGCGCTGTCCATCAAGCGCTGCATCCTGACCGCGATAGGCAAGATCTTCTGAGCTAGTGAGATTCCGTAAAACTGGTCGTTAACGCGCTCAAAGCGAAGATCGACGAACGGGTAACCCTCCATGTCGAGCGGACTCAACGCATGCTTAAGCACGGTCAGATCGCTACCCTTGTCGCCCTGTCGACAGGCCCAAAGGATCCTCATCTCCTTCACCCGACGACGCTTCTTGGCTCCCCCAACGCGAACAACCCGCTTTGCCCATGCGTGGTACCAAACCTCGTAAACCTCTACATGCTCAGCGTCTTCACGACTCCAGACATTTCCAATAGACGACTCATTGAGCTCATCCAACGACTTCACCTTGTCTGGGACAAGGTCCTTCGTATTGGCGAACCTACTGTCGTTCTTGACCTCGTCGATGTGAATCAGGTGCCTGATAGCAACCCACGGCATGCGGCCAATCTCGTCGTATCCTGGAGGAAAAACAAAGTTGAACGGGCTTACGCGAAGAAGCGTAGCGTGAGCTGCCGGCCTATCAGATGGCAATCCAAGGGCCTCGAGCTGGTCACGTATAGTCGCGATTGAAGAGTCATCTCCAATCTCCTCTTCTTCGTCCAAGTCCCTGTCGTAGTCCTCTACGGGAACAAATACGCCAGCTGGCTGGTATGTGATTCGCCCAACGCCTGCAGAGAGAACCAGGGCGTCGTCCAGTATGCGCTGGCATTCCCTATTGAAGCCGCCCTCTTGCCACTCATACATGAGAGCTGCCTGCGCCAACTTCGCCTTGAGTTTCTCCTCACCAGCGTCAGTGGACCTTCTTGGTTTTGCGAAAATGGACGGGTCGTTGTGGAAGATGTGGGGCTTTACAGCGTCCAAGGCGGAGGAGATGAGAGCTAGTCCGCGACTACCATCCTGCTTCTCTATGCCCATTCGATAGGCGTCCATCAACTCTCGCCAGTCGTCGAAATGCGACTTCCTGATGATTTCTTCCGCAGACAGAACCCTGTCTAGGAGCGCCCCCGCGTCGTCCCGCTTAATCGGTAGTTTTGTTGGGTCGAACTTAGCCATCACACCCACTTAGATCCAAAGCCACTCTTCTTGACTGGCCGGTGGTCATCGTCTTCGCTCCAGGCGGTCCAACTAGGAGGGGGGAGGTCTCTCTCCCTCGGGTCCTTCCTGTTGCTTGAACCAACCTCCAGATCACATACGGTTTGTGCCTGCAGCCAGGCCATAACTAAGTCGTCATGCTCCCCAGGAGGGGCGCCAACCTTAACCCGTTTATACATCTCATCGCCAGAAACTAAAGCAACAGATCCAGCAGATCGCTTGGTCAGTTCCATGAACATTCGCATTTCCTTGACCAAGCGTTGACTTCTAATGACCGGCATCCTTGAGCGAATAATGTCTATTCCTACATGAACCATGATGGGCTTTGTAGCAATTGTTGTCGCCCAACCAAACCTAGCCTCAAAGTTTACTGACTCAACCTGCTCTCGCTGATACAGATTCCAGTACTCAGTCTGCATGATGCCAAGAGAAACTGCATGACCAACGCCGTTAATCTCCCAAGAAAGTAGCGCGTCATTGTAGTGCCTACACAAAAGCACAGCCTTTTCTGAAGTCTGCAGGGCCTCTGTCTTCCCCTGATACTCCGCAACCTGCTCCCTCGTATCGGCGCGTACCACCTGGATAGCGGTCCAGTCTCCGGTAGATTTTCCTGATGCAGGGTCTACAGCAACGACATACTTCACCTCGTCTTCGGGCCATTCCCAGACCCACAGAGAGTCGCTCTTCGCGCTCCCTCTTCCGGAAAGCTCCGGGGACATGAATGAGGCTAGGCCGATCCTTGAACTAGAGTCCTCTTGTCCAGAGACATCGACAATATCGCCAATAAACAGCGGCTTCTTTACAAAGCCATGCTCGATTGCAGCCAAGTCTGGTTCCTCGAAAACACGGCTTGCCGAGAACGCAAAGGCCTCTTCTGGCTTGCCTGGATACTCCTGCTTAAACAGGTCCCAGTTACCCTGACACTTATCCATCCAGGTTCGGTATGCCCAATACGCCTGCTCTGGGAGAAGGTCATAGGACTGGATCATGGACAGAAGATTGTCGTCGAATCGCTTGACTAAGTCCTCGAATGAGACGGTATCGGGGACCTCCCTGATGTAGTTCGGCATCGCATGCCAGGGATAGAAGATGGCCTCCCAGTCGCTTTCTATTGGATTGCCCTTACTGTCCTCCTTATTCCACGCCTTCCAGAACTCCTTGTAGAAGTAACCACCAGCTCCATTCGCCGTTGACTCGAGAACTACCAGCGTTTCCGGGTCGTCAGACAGGGTCTGCATAAGACCAAGCATGAACGTCTCTGGGTCTCCCCAAAAGGCAATCTCAGAGCCATGAAAGTAGTGGATCTCAAATCCTCGAGTCGAGTGGACTGCGTCCGCGACAGACACCTCGAACCTGGAGTTAAGCCCCGCTGTTTCGTCTAGCGGGTGAGTCATCCAGAGCTCGTTATCGTTGTTTCGCCTCAGCTCGGGGCGAAGATCTAGCGGCTTGTTGTTGTGCAAGTCCGCAGCCTCTTTAGGGGACTCTGCTTTATGAACCTTTCCAGGATCGTCTGTAGACGTGCCATTGGGCAGGTTGTCATACATCTTCTTAGCCATCATGAAGATGTTGTTGGTAGTGATTCTGTCTACCGCTGTTACAAACGCTCGCCTGTTCATCTTTGTCAGGCACTGATGAAACATGAACGCTTGAGTAACGGTAGACAGGCCCATCCGCCTAGCCTTAAGAACAATGAAGCGCCCAGGCTTACCCTCTGCGCGGGCCTTCATAATCCGGCGATAGAAGTCTTCCTGGATCTTATTCAGCTTTAGGGTGACGGTGTCGCCAACCCTCCCCTTATTGCTTGTCTCGGGGCGATTCAATACCTTCAAAAACTCTTCAGAGAACGCCGGAAAGTCCGCGTACCCTGAGGTTTCTGTTAAGCGCTCTGAGATTGCCCTCGAACGCTTCAGGCTCATCGCCTTGCGAGGCACTACACCTTGCTCTTCGCAGCTGCGAGCTCCTCTTCAGACGCGCCACTGTGCTCAGCAACAGTAGCCTCATTCTTCTGAACTGCGGAGATACGCGCCACGATTGCCCGGATAGCGTCATCCCTAGGCTCGTTAGCGTCGTTGCGGCCAGCCTGCTCAGCAGCCAGGAGGTTCGCAAGCATGCCCATCTCGCTTGTCTTGCGAAGACGTGCGCGAAGACCAACCATGTCAGGCACGTACTCGCTCAACTTCATCGCATTGTGCGTATTTGAAGTTACGCGCTTGAAGCGCTTGACGTGTTCCTCGGTGGAGTACTTCTGGTAGAAGCGGTAGCCGCGATTCTTCGCACCGACGAATACGTCCATCAGCGCTTCCTCGAGAGCCTCTCCCTCTCCCATCGGGCCTTCTTCATAAGAGCGGCCCCGCTCTACATAGCGCTTAAAGCGGGTCTGAACCTCGCCGTTTGCATAGCACTTATCGAGTTGTTCGAGAGTGATCTTCCGCTGGTCGATCATTGCCTTCTTGTTCGCTGCCATCGACATCTCAGTCATGACTACCCCCCTACTTAACGATCTTGACGTATGTGGCTGCAGCAGCGCCTGGGCGAGCTGGGCGACGAATAAGCACCCTCTTTGGCGCAGCGACCGCAGCCGGTGCAGCATCCTCCCGAAGCGCATCGCGCTTAGCGGTGATTTCGTCAAGAAGAGACTTTCGCCCCTTACCGTCCAGTTCAGCATCGTAAACTTCAGATAATTCGCTGTCAGACAAACCTGACAACTGCTTCACGGCCTCCTTGACCGTAACCGCACTTGGGTCGAAACTCATTAAATCCTCCAATGTGGTCGCCTCTGCAACTCTAAGTCAATAGTCAAACTAAGGTATATCAATAAGGGCGATAGCGCCAGCAACGCTAGACCTCTATGTGGTCAGGTGTTACCTTCAACGTCCCGCCCATGGGGCCTGTCACGGTACCAAAGACAGGTAGCCGGCTTAATGGGTTCCGGAGACACTCCCCTCCTTCCTGTGTCTTCGGGGCCCTAGCCAGGCACCCCACTACAGACTAAGAAGTTTTTTTCTGAGGAGCTGTTCACTGCTCGACCCACCTTTGGTGGGCGCGAGTGCTGCTAGAACCGGCGGGCGCTTTTCAGCCAACCTCTTCTCGTTACTCTTCTTCCATGAGGGCTGTAAGGGCAAGTATTGTTTGAGCCCTCTCTCGTTCAGTCCCGAACTGCTGTCTTAGCCCCCACTGCCTTGCTCGCTCCCTGCCCCGCTCTTCCCATTCCGGTTCGTAGCCATACCCCACTGAGAGCTCTTCTCCTGGCCTTGTAAAACGTTTAGCTAGTCCTTCTTTTCTGCGCTCCATGCTTTCGAGTTCATCCATCCGATCCAGATAATAAAGGTCTTGAGCCAGCAGGGTTTCCTCACTAGGTCCTCCAAGCGGACCAAGCCCCCTGCTGCGGATCAATGGCTTGCTATACGGCTCGTAGGGTACGTCTCCGTAGTCTGGATGCCTTTTGCGATTCTCACTGTAGGACTCTCCAGGAATCCCGCGCCAGTCCCACGTAGCCCTCTCCCCGCGCTCGTACCATTCGGGCACAGGATCGAAGCCGTAGATCCTGTGAGGCTTGTCCTGATCTTTCTGCAACTCAGCAATCTTTGCTGCGAGCTCTGGGCCAATGATTCCGTCTTCTGGCATATCTACCTCAAGTCTCTGAGTCTAGTGTTCGGATCAAGATCGTATCCAGAAGCACGGTATTGCTCAAGGAGGCGTTGTCTCTCGGCTTCATTACGAAGTTCTTTTGCTTCCGCTGCAGCCTCGATGTCTTCTGCAGTTACCAGTCCTTCGTATCCCGGTCCAGGTGGAGTAAATAGGCCCGAAGATTGTGGTGCCGCAGAGGCGTAACCAGCACCACCAGCAAGTCCGGAAATAGGGCCAGCCAACAATGCTCCTTCAAGAAGAGCTGCCGGGGTAAGCCCCTTCAAAAGCCCTTTACCGCCAGCCTTTAATATGTTGGCAGCCCGCGTAAGTGGCGGCTCCTTGAGCGGCTTTAGCCCGCGAAATACGAGTTTGCCCTCACCTCCAGCAAAGCGAGGGTCGTTTTCAATCTCTGCCAGCACTCGCCTTGTCTTTTCTGACAACCTGGGCGCCCCTGGGTGCTGGGTGCTGGTGCCGTGCTTTCCCCAAAGAAGGCTGCCCTCTCGTTCGTCCCATAACTCTTCACCGAGCCTACCTGCTGCATCGTCCACCAAGGTCTGAAGGTCAGAGTACTTCATTGGCTTACCAACGCGGGTTACGTCTACGCCTTCTCCCCAAGCATATTGGGTGCTTGGAAAGTCCCAGAGTTTGTGCGGATCGTGCTCCAAAAGCTGATAGGAGCCCGGATCTACGATGTTCTCTACCCTCTGAACCATGCCTGCCGGAAGTTCTTCTACAGCCTTCTTGCTGAACCCATGGGGCCATTCTCTCCGCCCAAGAGCCTCCATTTCCGCCGCTTCCTCAGCCAACAGCCCTGCTGGAGGCCAATCAGCCGTTCTTGGTCTTGGCTTGCCATGACGCTCCATGTAACTCTTTTCCCCGAGAGCAAACCTCCCCAAAATGGGCTCAGTCGGAATGTCTACAAACTCCACCCCTGGAGGCAGGCGACCAGCATGTATCCGGCCCCCGCCCGCTCTTAGGCCCTCGGCATGTTCCTTTGACATGGCACGGGTCTTAAACTGACCTTCTGGGCCTTGTACATCCCCCAAATACGATCCAGCAATCATGGGGTTGTCAGCGGCAAATATGGTATCTGGGTAACTGCCGACATACGGGATTCCCCACTTGATCCTGCTCGCCGCCCTGTCTGTCGCCCATGGGTCGGGCCTGCTACGAGCGACCCCCGACCTTAGTCCCTCATAGGTGGGCGCAAGAGGAATAGAGTCCAGGATTCCCTGGAGAGTGGACTCCCCAATAATCTGGTTTATATCTACAGGGGGCGCTTCGAGTCTTACGCCCTCAGGTGCATACGAAGGCAAAGCGCTTCCGTATCTAGGGCGTACCTCGAGGTCGTTATAGAGAGGCATCTACCTACCTCACCGGGCCTAGGATGTTCGCGATGTCTTCGACTCTCGCTGTCTCGAGGTCAACGCCTCTAGGCAGGGAGTACATTACCTCTTGGATGCCATATCGGTCGATTGCTTCTCTGAGAAGGCCCTCTCGGTGCATGCGTCTCTCGAGCTCCTTCTGCTCAGCAACTCTCTCGATGTCCTCTGCAGTTACCAGTCCTTCATACCCTGGACCTGGGGCCGTGAAGAGACCGGCTGACTCTGGGGCCTCAGATGCGTAACCAGCCAGAGCTGAGCCTGCGCCTACTGCGGAACCAATCGCCAGATCACCCGCGATATTGACGGGGCTGAGGACAGACCGCCCAAGTCGACCAAGCCCGCCCGCGACACGCCTACCTAGCGAGCGCCTAGCGGCCTCTGCTATCAGAGCCTTGCCCCTAAGAGGGCCTTCTGTGTGATACGGAGCTGGCCTTGTTCTGGCAGGCTCGTCATTGATAGGGCTTTCACTGCCTAGTTCGGTGGGCAGATTCTCAACGTAATCAAATGTTTTACGCTTTTTTGCCCACGGAATATCGTCATCGGTTGGCCGGTTCAGTTCCGACTGTCGACCCCACCGAACATCGTGCGCCATAAGCCTTACGGGCATTGTCTCGTATCCAAGATTCCGAAGGGCAGTAGCTCGATGCCTACCTTCATGCCCGACAACGCGACCTTCTGGATAAAACTTAGACCTCGGATCTGTTATATCAAGAAACGGAACAGAGCTAAGTGGGGTCCCTGATTCAATGACATTCATTACGTTGGCGAGCTTTTCCCGATTAGGTCCTGTCGCGGAAGATCCGCGATAGTCGCCAAAGTCTCTTGCTAGGGCGAGAAAGTCGTCTGGGCTCATCTGCGTGAGCAGTTCCCTAGACGCCGGTCCTTGCCCGCGAGCCATATCCAACGCCGACTGACGAAATAATTCGTCGGCAGTTGCAGCAGAGGCAGCCTTAATTGCTGCTATGTCTGGCGAGGCCCTGCGAGCAGCACCTGCGCTAGCGGCTACAGGCCCTCCTAGGGCCCCTGCCTTTGCAGCCTCTATGGCAAGGGCTCGCATACTCAGCTCATCCCCAGGCTCCAGTCTCCGGGTTCCCTCTGGCGCATACGAAGGCAAGGCACTTCCGTATCTGGGGCGCACCTCTAGATCGTTATAGAGGGGCATCTATCTAAGCTCGCTCAGTCTGGTATTTGGGTCTAAGTCGTAGCCTGACGCTCGATACTGCTCTAGCAGCCTTTGCCTTTCGGCTTCCTTCTCGAGCTCCTTCTGAGCGATGACTCTCTCGATGTCTTCAGCTCGGACAAGGCCTTCGTAACCTTCTCCTGGAGGAGTGAAGAGTCCTGCTGACTCCCTATCGCCGCCGCCAGCTGCATGACCAAGGGCTGCAGAACCTGCGCCTGCCGTTCCACCAGCAAGCATATCTGCGGCGATTTTGACTGGGTTGAACATGCCCCTCACGCCGGCTTTGAGCGCAGGGCCCACCCTTGCCCGCCATCTTGACCTGATCGGAACCTGTTCAAGGCGCGACGCTGGGCCTTCTACCATTTCGTGATCCAAGTCCGGTCCAGTCCAGTCTTCAAGTATATTTCCGAACTCGTCGCGTAACCCAAAAAACTCCTGTGGCCCATGCGGCATCTGCCTTAGGCGTATATCGCGCCCACCAAGACCGCCTGTCCCTGTATGAGGGTCATAGTACGGAACTCTCGGATCCACGTACTCGCGCAGTCCTGTCGCCGCGCCACGAGTGGCGCCTCCGCCGACACCACCGCCCAGAGTTCCCTGAAGGAATGCTTCCTTGAGGATGGGCGAGAGGTCTTCCTCTGGGGCAGTAAGCCTAACCGGCCTGGTCTCTAAGTCGTCGTACAAGGGCATCTCTATCTCCTAAGAAGTTCAACCAAACCGTATCACACGTTCCCTACCACTTCACGCATACCCGTGAGGGTCGACGTAAACCCAGTCCTCTCCTTCGTGTACGGGTCGTAGTACCGATACTCAAGCCTCGGCTCTACATGAACCTTCCTACGCCTCCTCAAAGCAGTAAAACGC
>Ga0209434_1001300_pt1 | contig 11383 bp, 23 predicted proteins | sample ETNvirnome_2_300_FD_184068 | JGI IMG/M metagenome (GOLD analysis project Ga0209434, IMG submission 184068) | Marine viral communities from the Pacific Ocean - ETNP_2_300 (SPAdes) (version 2) | ecosystem: Environmental > Aquatic > Marine > Oceanic | place: Pacific Ocean | collected 2013-06-22 | reverse complement strand
TGGTGGGGGGATTGCTCTTGCTACCTACGCGATCATCGGACAGGTGGTTAAGCCTGGGTTAAGGATCTTGGCGAAGTATCACTCTCAGCCTATTGGCAAACTGACCAAGGGCCAGGAGGAGTTTTACCGCTGGCTAACCCGCTCTCTCTGTGTTGTTATCGGCGGCTTCATGGGCCTCATGCCCCTCTGGCCTGACTGGTTTGATACCAGTTGGGGGCCGATCCTTGGCTGCATCTCTGGCTCCATGTCTCCTGGCATCTACCTTGCTGTTAGCAAAGCTCTTCCAGATCGAATCAAGAAGCTCATCTCAGGGGCTTCGGTCTCTGGGGGGTCGAAGTGAACGGCTCTCTCTTCAGCATGGCTGTCATCTTGGCGGTTCTCTTGGTTGTACTTGGCGTTGCCGCAGTGAAGAACGAGGAACTCAGGACAAAGCTGGTGGGGGTAGCCCTTGGGCTTGTCGGTGCCCTTGCTGCAATCGTTGCGGTTCTGACTGTTAACAGAGAGAAGAAGAGGGCTGGAGAGGTTGCGGCTTCAACTAAGGAAGTAAAGACGGGAAGGGTAGAGGCCAAAGAGGACTCCTTAGAGACTGAGCGGTCTTTAGACATTGAGGTTGCCAAAGAGGAGGACACCCACAAGGAGGCTGTTGGTGAGCAAGAGGACCTTAAAGAGATGAAGAGGGAGCGGCTCAAGGCATGACTCGCTTTGCCCTGGTTATCGCCATGCTAGTAGCCTCTGGATGCTCACCCCTGCACTACGTCAGGAAGGCACCCATAGAGCCTCCACAGCCCATCGAGGCACCGGAGCTAACGTACCCCACCCTTGAGGACTTCGATTGCCCCAGGTACACGCTGACGCCCTCTACCGGCGTGTGGAACGAGGATGCCTGGGGTGACATTGACGGTGGCGTAGAGGTTATTCTTCCTCAAGACCGTCATCCTGCCGTTGATCGCTACGGGAAGAGCAAGTGCCGACACATCGTCCTTGCTCCGGGCTGGTGGGTGACAGCCAGGGAGGCGAGGGACAGGTATCCGCTAGTAAGAAAGCAGCTTGTTCTTTGGAGTGATTACTCTGAGCGGGCAGCGGAAAGACATCAGAAAGAAAGTGAAGAAATCGCTAAACTCCTTAACATGTCGAGGAAAAGACAGGTAGAGGTTGCTTTCATAGGGGCTGGCGCAGGTGTAGGGGTTACCGCTGCCGCGATGTTGGCAATTTTTATAGCAAGTAACAGTAGGTGAAAAGATGGCACACGTTGAATCTTCTATTCCATCAGCGGTTGGCTCCGCGATCCATGTCTTTGAACAGACGTTCGGTGATGCGGCGATTGCAGAGCTTCTTACTTCTGGTGCCGGGACGATCTACGCAGTTGAGATAGACAACACTCTCAACACCGCCACCTCGTACTTCAAGGTTTACGACACAACTGGTGCTGTAACGGTTGGATCTACCGGACCCTATATGATTCTCATGTGCCCTGGGTCTAGCAAGATCCAGTACACATTCGACAGCGGGGTCACCATCTCTACCGGAGTAACCGTTGTTGTTGTTACAACCAACGGGACTACCGGGGCAACCACCCCCGCTGGAACGGTTATCGTTCGCATTCTCGATTGATAGGAACTGAGCCATGGCACTTACAACGAAGGTAACTCCGTATTCAACAGGGCTGCAGTCAACCCTTGTTAAGATTGAAGAGGTCCCACTTACCGGCCTTGCTGGGATTACGGGTACGAGTGGAACGGTCTATGCGATGCGTCTGGTTAATGGCGCTGGAAGCATCTACTACTTCTCTCTGTTTAACTCAGGGACAATGACTCCGCAGTCCGCAGACATCGTTATCCCGCTCGCCGCTACCAGCACCATGGTTGTGTCTATAGACATCGGCGCTCCGTTCGATGTTGCCATCAGCATGCAGGGATCTACCGCTTCTACGGGGACCGGAGATCCTGGAGCACACATAGACGCGAACCTCTTTATTTCGTAGCATCCCGATTGAGTACCTCACACTCACTCTCTAGAAAGCGGCGTTCCCTCTGACCGGGAGCGTCGTTTTCTTTTAAAGGGCGCGAGACCCCCAGTGTTCCATGAACTTAAAGCTGGCCTTGGGCTTACTCTCTTTCCTTATCCAGTGCTCAAAGCCACACTCGCAAGCCTGCATCCACATGGGAGGTAGCCTGAGGGTCTCCTTGAACTCCTTGTCAGGTAGCCCACTGGGGTTGTGCATGCTCCATGGCCCATACCTATGACGGTGCTTCATGGGGTCCTCAACTCCTCCCCCTTGTTCCAGTAGTAGACCTCTTGATAATCAAAGCCATCTCCAAGCGTCTCTTTGATAGAGGTCTTGACCTCAGATTCTCTGACGACCGTGTTGTTGTAAATGTAAAGGTGCGAAGGCACCCTCCTCCTCCCAAGGGCAAAGTCGATGCCTTGAGCAGTCGGTTGCCAAAGGCCAGAGGTTCTCGACTTGGAGCCCTCCTCGACAGGCTTTCTTTTCGCAAGCCCCCAAAGAGCTAGCTTCGCGTAGTCCCCGCCCCTTACCTTACTGTCTTTGACATCTATCCACACGGACGGGATGTGGCCAGAGCTATTGATGTACTTGCCCACAAGCCAGACGAGCCACCTAGCCATCTCCCTATTGAGCTTCCTCTTGTAGACCTTGGCTAGCTGCCCACAGCAGGGGCACGTTGCCCCATCCTCGATGTCCTCTAGAAGCTCTGTCCTCGCTTGCCACAAAGACTTTCCTTTTGACCTGTCTTCCATGTCCCTCTCCTTTGTTATTTGAGTAGCTCTTCACCTGCAGACCGCACCGCGATCTCCATCCTCGATACCCTCTTCTCAAGCTCAGACACCCTGGAAGCCATTGCATGCTCCCTATGTGCGGGCCTCTGTGCGCCACGCTCTGGCCTTTCAGAGAAGTTTACGGGGGCTGGGTCACCACCACGCGGCATAGGCCCGTAGCCTCGCTCTGAGCGCCATTCCTTGGCGAGCCTGTAGAAGGTTTGCTTTATAGGTCTATCGAACCCCTTGCTAGCCATCCTCTCTTTGTATGTGGTGAAGGTAACCCCTGGGTTGCTTCTTATGATCTCCCTCCCAGCGCCAGCCTCTGTCTGACTGGGGCCGGAAGAGCCCTTGGGACTAACCGCTATCTTCTTCCTAGCCATGACGGCTCCCTCCTGAGCTTTGCTTGGTTGCCGGTTTAGCTACCTTCTAGTCAGGTAGCCCCTTCACCCTGTCGATGGATTAGATCGACCCCGGCAGGCATAGGGCTGAGCGCCATAAACAAACATGTTAGACATGCCGGGGGCACACTGGCGTTACGGCCCTTTTTCAAAGGAGTGTGCGCCCCGATCTCAGAACAAGTCGTCTACGTTTCGATCATCCATTGGCTCTGGGTCTTCGCCCTGAATCCTCTTATCGATGTAGATGTTCGAGTACTTACCCTTTGTCTTCTGGGTAATCTCCACATGCTTGCCAACCAGATCAAACTGAACACGCCCGGTGCGGCCAGTCTCCTTGTCGTACAAGTCAGACCACGAAGGCTCTGAGCCCGTCACCGTCTTGATTGCCCGCTTGATAAAGCGAATGGAGTTGGGCCCAACAGACGAGAAGCTCTGAAGCTCAGCGCCTGAAGCAGGACCACCTGTTACCTGGAACCACATCACAGTGAAGTAGTCCTTGTCTCCATTGGGAAGCTCTTTAGCGAACACAGAATACTCAACGATCTTGGCGGCGTAAGTGCCGTCAGGAACAGAGTCTGCATCGTCCTTCCCGCGCCGCCTTGAAGCGCCGGTCTCATTGTTTTCCTCAACCATGGTCTCGTTAAAAATGTCTTCGATGTCAGCCATTGTTTTCTTGCTCCTTTACAAAGCTGTTTCTAAAGCTGTCCTGCAAAGCAGGGAAGCTCATCTCTACTGTCTCTGGAAGCATCGCGCCCTCATGGCCACGAGCCTTCACCTCAATACGTTCTCGCTTGTTCTCAACCGGCTGCGTCCTAAGGATGCGCTGGCTGTTCTCTGTCAGTTCGCAGCGAAGGATGAAGTCCATCGCCGCATGCAGGGTTCCACGAGCACTATTTGGGAGGGCAGAGGTTATCCGCTGCCTACCCGTCGCCATGTCCCTGGAGCCAACCCGTTCCACAATCTCTTCAGACTTCTCGTGACCGATAAAGACAGTGCAAACAGGCAGCGCTCTCAGCTTTGCCAACATGTTTGTCCACTCTCTGTTCACCGCTCGCCAACCCCTACCCCAGTCCCCATCAGCTACATCGGTCCAGCCGTTAGCCTCGCAGACGTAGGTTGAACAAAGAGCGTAGGCCACATCGACAGTGTCCAATATGACTGTCTTGTATCCATGCTTCTCCGTCTTCAAAGCCTCTATGACGAGCTTCATGTCCTGCCAGTTCCCAATGGGTATGGACGCAGCGTGCATGGCTGTGGTGCCCTGCTCTGTGGCGATAAACACCGGGTTGGGAAACTGGTTAGCTAGTGTTGTCTTCCCGACTCCCACGCTGCCGTAGAAGAGCCAGGAGTAGTCGGCCATCCTAGTGCTAGGCGGAGTCGGCTCTTTAGGAATCATTCCCATTGCTACTCTCCTTCTTAATCTCTCTGTGTTTAGTTTCGAGACGCTTGAATGCGTCATCGACAACGGCTCCGGTGCAAAGATCAAAGTATGGGCACCGTCCCCTACTCAGGCAGGACTGCGTAGACCTTATGGCCACAGCCTCGCCTCTCTGAATCTCAAGTATTCTCCTGTGCGTGGCCCATGCCTGACGCTTCCACTCGATTAACTGGGCATCTGTTCGCGTCACTACCTCATCAAAGAAGTAGTGGTCTGGTCTCTCCAGGTAATCCAAACGGACACGCTCGGCATAGTCGTTCGCACTCTCTGTCTTCTTCTGTCTAATCGTTGGCTTCTTGATAACCCGATAGATCATCTTCCTAACAGGTTGTTGGTACAGGACGCTTGCTGCGTACAAGTAGGTTGTTACCTGGAAGTCGATCTCAAGGCGGGCGATGTAGTCCTTGTTTACGATGGATGCGGTCTTCCACTCTCCCAACACCAACTCCCCAAGCATCCCTGGGTAGGTGCCCTCCCAGACACCATCAAACACACCGCTAAACCTGTGCTCTGCACTGGGAATATCTGTGTCTGGATGTCTGAGAGGTATCTCGAACTGCACCTCGTGCTTGTCGGGCCAGCAGTACCACTCCTTCAAAGCTCCTCCCACCATCGCCGCGACCTGGGACCGGCGCACCCTTTCAGATGCGCTCGATCCAGGCCAGTCACTGTCTCCAGAGGCGTCCATGACTGCCAACGCAGCCTTCACTGAGGCATGCTCAAGCCCTTCGTGGACAGCGCTTCCCATCGCCAACGCCGGGTGCTCCTCGAAAGGAGTTAGGCGTTTGTTGTAGCGAATGTTGTGGCGCTCTTCACATCGGCTGAACGTGACTAGCTCTGTCTGCGTTAGCAGTTCCATGGACCCTCCCTTTTCAATCTTTAAAGGTTGAACGCTAGGCAATCCCGCGAAGGATGTTCGTTCCGTTCTGAACGAACTTCGCACCAGAGCCCATCATCAGAGACTCAAAGCGCTTGCCCTTGCCACCACGAGAGGTGCGGTGATAGCCAGCAAACTCAGTCAGTGCGTTGTATGCAGCCCAACCAGTTCCACGAACCCCTGGGATCTCAGTGCCTCGACCACCAACAAACAGACGCGTCAGTTGGCTTCGATTGTTCTCCGAGATAGACAGAGCGCGCTTGCTCACGTTGCCGTCCTCGTCTGCCACCGGGGTGGGGAATAGCTCCATGCAGAAATCAATCCAGTCAGACTGAGGCATCGGAACATCGGCAAGCTTTCGCATGAACTCATCCGACTCAGCGAACGCCTTCTGGGAAATGCCCAGGACGCGAGCAGCCTCGCCAGACTTGAGCGACATGTTCTTCGTGTGCCGAATGCTTATGCTCTGGCCACGAGCGTTCTCCAGAGCCGCTGCAGCCGTGTTTGCACAAACCACACGCACTGTTGTGAACATGCAGCGGAAGGCTGTAGACCCATCGTGCCCCGTATACAGGAAGAGGTAGTGGTCTACCTTGTCCTTGGGGATGATCTCAGTAGACCCAACCTTGCCAAGCAACCACACCTGACGACCACCGTTAAGCGACCCAGCGGTGTGGATACGTAGGCTGCCGTCGTCAATAAGATCGTCTGCGAAAGCACCCATCTCTTCGTTCTGGAAGAGCGTGTAGTCCTTCTTCACAATCCCGTATGCAGAGTTGTCGGTGTCCCTGACAATCGCTCGGTAGTCCTTCAGACTGAGGCTCCCAAATGGAGTCCCCTCTACCTTGTCAGATGGAACAGCCGCCTCTGTGGAAAACAAGGGTCGCTTGCTCACAGTCCAGAGAAGGTCTCCGCGATCCAGAGCATCCTTCGTCCTAAGACCCTCTTCACCAACATAGGTTCCAAGACCGTGCCAAGGGGTGGCACCAACATACATTCCAGTTTCAAAATAAGCAGGCATATCTCTCTCCTTAAAACATGATGACAATGAGTCATCATCGGTTACAGCAGGGACAGGAATTGTCCCGGCTAGATTCTCTCAAAGCCCCGTAGTCAGCGTAACACCGCCGACACAATCAATATAGCAACGTCTGTTGTAAAGTCAACAAACCCAGGGCATCTCTCAACATCGAAGTACTCAGGCGCACCCCCCTCCTATGACCCTTGCTAGGCAGGGGTCATTTGGAACAAGCCGTTTCAACTATCACTACCCTGGTCATCTAAGGTAGGCAGTCTTTCCCTCGACATACGCAGCAGGTGGGGGTGCGTTATTACCTGCTTCCCTTGCGACCCCTTCAAGGGGGCCTTCAGCCTCTACGAGACCGTGCATATCGGTGGGTCCTGATTCGGAGCAGTGCTCCTCCTGGCTCACTCGCCCTTCGCCAGTTTCGCCCCCAGGACGGGGGCCACGCGGCGAAGAACTATGGTTACTCTCTGGTGGAGTAATGGGCAGAGGCTACGCTCACTTCCTTGCCCTCGTCAATTCTTTTGGTTAACTTCTACCCCAGGCATCGCAGGGGCTGTGGCTTGTTCGCCCCTCGCTGGTGTAGGTGCCCTGCTACAGGACCTTTGCAGCTTGCTGCTTAGTTAGCAGGCATCGGCATACCCTCCTGGGCTTAGGCCCTGGGGGGTTTTTGCTTTGTGGGGGAAGCGCCTCAAAGAGCGCCCACCTGGAAGGAAGGGGGAGGACCAGATGGACGCTGCTTTGAAACCGCCAAGGAGTCTTGCATGCAGACTAACCTCGTGGCAACAGGCTGAAACTAGCCTGCCACCTCGCTATTGTCTACGGCAACACTTCCTCATAAGCCTCTAGCATCCTCTCTCTTTGTGACTTGATCCCCCTTCGCACCCTTGCTATCTGCACTGCGGCACGAGTTATCGTCTTCCCCGTCTTCCTCTTAATGTCGTTGGCAACCATCTGGTCTGACCACTCCCCAAGCTTTGGGTGGTAGTCGCCCTTCCAGTTACCGCTGTTCGCGGCCTCCCTCTTCGGCCTTTGGATCTCGACCCCAAGCCTCTTAAGGGTGGTGCTTGCTGTCTGTCGAGTACACCCCCACTCCTTAGCAAGCTCTTTAACAGACAGCAGTCTCTCGTAGTCCTTAACGAAAGCCGCCTCTTCTTCCTTTGTCTTCAGTAGTTTCTCTGGCATCACTCATCTCCTTCATGAACTTCTATCTGGTCTATGTAACTCCTGCAGACGGGGCACTTCTTTGGGATGTCTTCAAACAGCTTGTAGGCAAAGCACTTGCATACGCCACAAGTCCACTTGTAGATCACATCCTCATCCCGTTCCTCTGTGGTCCCGTACTTTGCTTTCCTATACGCGGCCATCTCTATGACTGTCATGCTTCCTTCCTGCCTTCACCGGCAACGGTGTTGTCCTTGTCGTACTGGGCGAGCCACCTCTCAGCAACAGCAACAAGGTTTGGGTCCATAGGCCATCCCATGCCCGTGACCCACTCCCCCTTGTCGTACTGGGAGTACCTTTCTCCGCCGTGTGGGTCATCGAAGACGAACCACGCCTGATCCGGGCTCCCCGGCCAGGTCCACCACTTCGGGTGATAGCCGCGCCCAATGTGGATTTTAATGGTCATGTGTTTTCTGTGTTCGTTGCTCATATTTCCTCCCTCTTTAGCCTCTTGGTTGGCTATGTCGGCCTGCATCATCAGGCTGTCTAGTTCCTTGCTGCTCATGCTTCCTCCTTTGTGTCTGGGACAATCACCAGCGTTACCCCTGGAGTGTCTTTGCAGTTCCCAAACCTGCTGCACTGGCGATTATTGGGAAACGATCCTCTCCTAAAGGCGTTGTCTGGTAGGCCAGCTAAGTGGTATCGCCAAGCCCAGTCAGGCTTGGGTAGCGACTCTTCGATATAACCCCACCGTCCCAGGGGGTCTCCGCAGTTTGTGCAATAGGCGTTGATTTGATTCTTCACGCTTCCTCCTTTGTGTGCTGCCAGTCTCGTATCGCGTCTGCCAGTGGGCTGTATGTGCCGACGTAGACCTCGTTGTTGCGTACTAAGAGATTCCCTGACACCCCTTTCGGGTGACCCTTGGTTATCTCTAGCCCTCCGTGGACCACGTCATCACCTGGATGCAGATCGGGCCACTTCATATCTTCCAGTAGCTTGAGTATGGCCTTTGCCTTTCGCTCCTTGCTGCTCATGTCTGCTCTCCTTCGCTCCAGTTCGTGCCGACCTTGGGAGTACCGAGCAGGGTGTTCTCGGACAGCACCCTGCGGAGGTCGTTCAGGAACAGGCCCGCTTCGGCTGCGAGGACCTTCTCGCCTGGGCTGCCCTTGGGGTGGTGCTTGTGGGGTGACAGCATCGGACGGTCCATCATCCACATCAGCAATTGAATGGCTCGCATGAGGAGGCAGCAGACGATCTGTACCTGCTCCTCGGTGAGGGTCGCCTTGCCTGTGCCTACGTCGTGTAAGTGCTTCATTGACATGCCTGTTCTCCTTCTCGTGTTCGGTTGTCTGTTCTGTCTTCGTTGTTCATGCTTCCTCCTTGCTGGCATGGCGGGCGAGGGCTTTCTGAATCTCCCACACTGCCTGTCCAGTTGCCGTCCTACACTGGCTCTCGGCTAACCTCTTCAGGGCGTCGAACTCCTCCTGCGTAAGACCTATCGTGATCTTCCTGGTTGCGTCCTTCTTGCTTCGTCCTCTGTGTACCGTGTCGCTCATGCCGCCCCCTCACTGGCGACAGTCTCTGCCAGGGTAGGGATGTCAGAGCCTAAGAACTCCAGGGGGCTCTTAACGTCAGTAGCTCGGTCAGCCAATGCGTCCTTCTCGGTCAGGTCGTAGTGACCCCAGAAGATCGAGGCGTCCCAGCCGTTCTGGCGAAGCTCGACGGTCCCGGCATGGGTGCCCCAGCCAGCGCGTCTGTCTGGTCCTGTGCGAGACCAGACCACCTCGGCATCGTAGGCAATATTGAGGCCGTCTCCATTGAAGCCACGCCGTGGCGTCAGTTGGATCTTCAGGGCGGTGCCCTTGATAGCTCGGCCTACCTCTTCAGCAATAAGGGCTGCAGCCGTTTCTGGGCTTGGGATATTGGGATAGCTGGTAGTCATCTCATCCTCCTTCTTCGTCAAGTAGTTGTCTAAGCTCTCTCTCGGCCTTATCTCTTAGGGAGCGAGCCATGCTCTTCTTAAACTCAGCCTTACTCATGCGGCTAGCGTTCGTAACAAGGCCGATGTGGCTGCGTACACTCTGTATAGAGATGAACATGTCGCCCTGAAGGAGCGTCCCGTTAACCCACTCCATCATGTGCAGCCGGGTCCAGAACTCCTTCCAGTTCTTATCGGTGATCTTGTCTATCCCAACCATCATGCACCCGAACTCGATGCAGTAAGTGACTGCGTTTAACTTGTAGATCGTTTCCTTGCTGTCACCGTGAAAGCCCCACGGTGTGGGGTTGGCGTCGATGTACCGGGTGGTTGTGCCATCCTCGTTCTCGACCACTCTTTCCGGTGGGTTGACTAGGTCTTCAAGGGTCTCCCCCTCGTCAAGGTCGTCTTCTGTCATGTACACGAAGCACAGGTCTCGCCATCCTTCGATTCCAGTTCTGTCTACGTTAAGCGACATGCCTTATTCCTCTTCCTGTAGCGGGATGTTCTCCCGGATTGCTACACGCAACATCACCATGAAGTCGCGCGTTTTCTTAATGTCCTTCTCGTCTGGCTCCATGAAGCCGGGAGTGCCGGCATCCAGGTGCCAACTAAGCACTTGCTCAAGGCTCTCTATCGTGTCCATAGAGAGGGGGACCACGAGGTTACTCATCCCTCCTCCTTTACCCTCTTAGTGTTTATCTGTTCATCGAAGCCATTCATGCGGACTCGATGGTCTATGTGGTCGAGAAGGGCGCTGAGCACATTGAGAGCCCCCGAGTGCCACCCGAAGCAGTACCGAGCATGCTTCTCTTCAACATCAAGGCGCATGCCCTCGTCCTTAGACAGGGCCTCCTGACGGCGACAATCCCACACCTTTTCCAGGTCGCCTTGGCAGACGTCGGCAGAGTCTTTGGCTTCAGCGATCCTCCTTTCTATATCGCCTCTGATTTGTTCAAGGTGGTAGGCGCTCATCGCGCACCACCAATCAACTCCTCCTCCTCAAGGGCACCGATAAGAGCCTTGATTGCATCAATCAGGCTGCTCCTGCCACCGCTGTCGGCCAACAGGCGTATCTGACGGCCAGCGCTGTCGGCGTGGTCGCCGTCGAAGGAAGTGTCTGCGAGGCGAGGGTCGTCGCTGTACTCACTAAGAGCCTCCATCACTTGCGAACGAAACTCCTCGTACTCTGTGTGCTCGTCCACCAATGTCTCTATGTCGCAGGAATCGTTGTATCCAAGGTCTTCCACCGCTCCCCATTGGCGTATAGAGATTTCGGCTAGGTCGTAAAGGTCGCTCCCGGTACCGCCTATCTCGTTTTCTAGTGAATCCCATAGCTCTGCAGACTGAACCACATCATCTATGGATACACCGCGAGCCCTCATGCCCAACAAGGTTGCCACCTCATCCTCAGACAGGGCGGCGGAGGAGGTCATGTCCATCTCCTGCAGCCTGTTTGCAACAGAGTCAAGCTCCTGGGCGAGCGCACTCGCATGGTCCTCTGCTGATGCAACGATCTTCAGTACGTCTTGTAATTCACTCATGTCTCTACTCCTTTGGTTTCAATCTTTAAAAGTTGAAACGCTGTTAATTAGTTACACAATTGGGGCAAGCCCCATCTTCCATGCTCGCATCGAGCGTCCATTCCTTACATCCAGGACAGCACGTCCCGAAGTCCTTCCAACAGGTGTCACATATTCCTTTCTCGTCTAGGCTGTCAGGCGCT
>Ga0209434_1001295_pt1 | contig 11391 bp, 19 predicted proteins | sample ETNvirnome_2_300_FD_184068 | JGI IMG/M metagenome (GOLD analysis project Ga0209434, IMG submission 184068) | Marine viral communities from the Pacific Ocean - ETNP_2_300 (SPAdes) (version 2) | ecosystem: Environmental > Aquatic > Marine > Oceanic | place: Pacific Ocean | collected 2013-06-22 | reverse complement strand
GTGATTCAGGGAATCTGTTATTTGCGGGGGGACAACATATATGTTTTGATTTTACGGTAGACGGTCCAGTTAATGGTCTCACTAAATGTGCGGACTTTATAGTAATTGGATTTGAAGTTAGCACAATTAGCACTATAAATGACTTAAAATTTTCTTATAAAGCCACGGTAGTTAGAATAACGGAAACTTAAATAGAAGATTACTACTTAGTTAAGACAGATAGGTCCCACTGTAGATAATTGAAAGATTTTAAGGTGTCCTAATTCTTTTTTAAACTCAGGAGTTAATCTTACTTGGGGTATTCCTTGTGGGTCTTTTTGTACATCTAAACTTCCATCATCTACTAATTCTTGTAACCCATCTTTCATAGTTTGGGTATGAAGAATCTGTAATATATCTAGAATTTGTTTTTTGGAAATAGTGGGGTCTCCTGTTAGGTCATAATTGTGGATTGCCAGTCTTTCTACTTCTACCATAAAATTTTCAAACTCTACATCTGGAAATTTTGATAATATTTGTTCCTTACTGTCAGGATTTTTATAAAAATAATCTTTTAAGGACTTGAGATATATTTGAATGTCAACTTGCATCATCAATAAATATTAAATAATTTTATTATAGTAAATATAAGAAAAAATTACCGTAGTTACACCATAATTAACTAACTAATACAATTTCTCCCGCATCTATTTTTGCTTTTAACGCCGGAGGAATTTGAACTTTTGGAGAATTACGTACATTAATTACCTCTAAATTCTCAAGATTTGCTAAAGATTCTGGAAGTGATTCTAAATCAGGATTATTAGGAACGGAAATGAATTGTAATTCTTTAAGTCTGTTTCCCAAATCTTCAGGTAATGACTTGAGTATTCCTTCAACATGTAATACTTGTAATTTAGGAAAATCTAAAATTTGTGGATGTAAAGGCATCGAGGGAATATCTTCGGCACCACTTCTGCTTCCTTTTTCAAAATCAAATCTAAGTAATGTCTTCGGTAATTTATCAAAGAATTCATCAAATCCATATAAAGCAATAAATCTAGAAACTGAATCATTAGGATAATTGATTTGAACTTTATCTCCAAAATCTTTATTTAAAGACTTGGCAAATTCATGCTTAAAGAATTCTTTAAGCTCTATTCCGTCTTCTTGTAACCATTTTTCTAAACTAATTGACCTATCCTCTTGGTCCATAAATTGATTACTAGGGAAATGAAATTGATATTTGGGTCTGGGTTCCCCCTCACCTCTTCCACTTTGTATTATATCATTTTTATCCCGAATAATATATAATGGTCCTTGTTTAGAGTAGGTGTCATAGTAATTCCACCCAGAAGACGCGGTACACCACCTAGTGAGGGGAGCACCTGCCATATCACAACTTACTTCTTTGGTCAGTGGTGCAACTACTTCCCACTTATCTCCATCATACATATACTCCACATCTTCACGTTTTCTTCTTTCTTTCTCTTCAGATTTGGTGACTACCTCTTCTTCCATGGAGAAATCTTTGGTGAGGTCATAAAGTTCATCTACATCTTTGATTTGGTTGATGTCTCTTTTGTCTGCTTCTATTCTACCTTTAAATCGGTCGAACTTAGCTAAATCTTCGGTTACTTTATATAAATCTTCCAAAAAGACTGATTTTAACCTTTCTATTTCTTCTTTCCATTCAGGAGTTCCATAAGGAAATGCCTCATCCGCTTTTTGTTGTAAACCTAAAAATTGTTTGATTATCCATTGGGTGTAGGAACCTACTTTTTCTATGTTACCATCATCTATATCCGCGTCTTCATCTGCCTTGCTAGTGGGGTCCGCTAACATTATAGCTCTCATCACATCTAAAGGAACTTTGGGGGGTATTACTTTCCCATTCTTTTTCTTCTTAGGTTTAGTGTACCTATCAACGAAAATATCATACCGTGATACTTCCTCGGTAATGATTTCCTCAACTTGCATAAGAAGACTTGTAAAACTCATAAGGGATTTTTATAATAAATATCCAGTGATAAGATAAATTCATTAACACGCTAAGTTATAACGGTTAACAATTTTTTTGGAGACATTGTGAGCACTTCCTTCTTTACATACTAGAGTGTATGCTTTTTTAATAGCGGCCAAACCATCAGTAAAATTTCCTTCCACTAATTTTTTGCCTTTATAGATTCTTCCTTCGGTAGACCCTTTAACTTGTTGGGTTCCACTATATCCCCGAATGGTTTCAGGAAAGATAATTTTTTGACGAATTTCATATGCTCCTACCTGACATAAATAGGAACCCATTTTACTTGATTTACTTACACCCATTTTTATATTTTTAATGATTAATAAGAAACAAAGATAAGAAAAGTTTTTCTATCTTCCAACCTCTTTTAAATAATTTTTTTTAGTTAAATGCCACGGCATATCTATAATATCCCAATAAAACAATTGCTCTTCTTTTATTTTGCCCTTATTCCACTGATTCATATACCGTCTAATAGCCTTTGGTTTCCACCACTTACAGATATATTCAATATCTTCTTCAAATTTTTTCTTTAATCTTAATGAAGTCTCTGGTATTTCACTCTTTAAAAATTCATTTCCATTTTCATACAATTGGGCCAAATATACCCCTCTTTTAAATCCGTGGTCATATGTCGAAGGTTTAATCCCACAATGTTTAAAAACTTTATTAATAACATTTTGTTTGGGTCCTGTAGTTGTAATTGCTTTTTTATGTTCTTCAGGATAGTTCTTCTTTAACCACTGATTCCACGGTAAATACACACTATCGTCTGGTTTAAGTCTAACTTGCCCCGCAGTTTCTCCTAATGTTTTAAAATGAGGCATTCCATTATACATCGAATGGACACCATATAATGAGGTGGTCCCTACCGCAATTAATTTATCTCCATATTTTTCTTCCCACGCATCTCTAATTGTTTTACATGTAGTAAGAGAAGCAATTAATTTTCCCATTATCAAATTATATCCTCCAGGTTGAGTAGAGACAATAGTGGTAGCAATACACGTATTATTCAATCGATGGTTATCAAACTTATCCTTTTTGGTCCATCCTATATAATGGTCTCTAACTTTAATACTAGTCACATCGGACCCTACACATATCTGTCCTAAAATCTTTTGGGTGCCCCTATCTTTTACCCAAAATTTCATATTCCTTCCCGGATTCGCTACCCATTCCATGGTGTGAATAAGTTTCCGAATATTAACCCATTTAGTTACTCCTTTACCCGTTTCTGCTTTCTCCACATAGGGGTCTAATTCTTCTATTTCTTTTATAGTTTGACTAACATCCAGTAGATTGGTTGGAACCCACAATTCTTTTTTATAATCCAATAAAGTTTTTTTTATTTTAGACATTTTTCCACCTTTATTCATCTCTTGCCATTTCTTATATAAGGTTTGCTCTTCTACTGTCATTTCTTTCAGCATATCTAAATTTTCTATAAGTTTTTCTTTCATTCCTTCGAAATCAAAGGTGTCTTCTTCTTGAAATAAATCTAACTGAGTTTCCATTTTATATAAATAAATTTTTAATATCAACTACTAAGCTTACTAAACCATACATAGCCAAAAGAGTATACATAATAATAATAATAAAAAGAAATTTCTCTTTATTAGTTTTATCAACTGTAATTTCATTTAATTCTTTTATTGTTTTATCCTTACATCCCTTACATCCCATACTTACTCCTTAAAATTATCATATTTAATTAATTCTTGTAATAAACTTTCTTCTTTTTTATTTATCATAGAAGGAATGGTGGGTACTATAAAAATATACATGTCTCCTCTTAATCCTCTTTCACTATAAAACCCTTTTTCTTTTAATCTTATAGGTTTATGAAAGTCATGATTAGATGGTGTACTGGTCTTAAGGGGACCATCAAAATGGGGTATGGTGATTTCTTTACCTAATACTATATTAACAAAATTCATCTTAATCTCATAAAGTAAATCACTCCCTCTACGTTGAAACGTTCCGTCAGGCATTACTTGTAAAGTAATAAGTAAATCTCCGTCAATTCCACCCCAAATACCATTCCCTTTACCACGCATTCTCATCATATGACCATCATCAATACCTTGAGGGATTTGAAATTTAATTTCTTCTTTTTTTTGTTCTCCACCATTTAAAAACCCATTCCCCCCACATCCATTACAAACCATATTCATTAATTGTCTAAAGAAACCATTTCCTACAACTTTTTCTGTTACCCCTCTTCCATTACATATAGGACACATTTTATTATTAGTAACTCCCCTATTAATACGAATATGTTTTTCTTTTCTAAAATAACATTCTTCTAAGGTAACGGATATACGTACTTTTAAGTCACCACCTTTTCGCTGACGTGGTGTCCGATGAAAATGAGCTTTACCAAAAAATTGTTCAAATATATCAAAGGGGTCTTCTCCTCTTCCACTAAAACCATTTCCCATATCCAACCCTCCATTGTCATACTGTTTTCTTTTAGTTGTATCCCCCACAATACTATAGGCTTCCGCAATTTCTTTAAATTTTTCCTCCCCAGTCTTATTTTTGTCTGGATGGTACTCTAAAGAAAGTTTACGATAACTTTTTTTAATTTCTTCAGGGGTGGCGTCTTTACTTACACCAAGTATGTTGTAATAATTTTTCATGTCTGATACTAAATATCAAATAGTTATTTTTAATAAACAATCCAAAAAAAGAATTGTTGCTACTTCTAATATCTATAGTAATATAAACACAAAATATAACAAATTAATTAAAAAATCAAATGTTATTTTTCCTACATATTACACTAAAAAGAAAGAATGTAGATTTGAGATATCTTTAGTATGTGTGGGAAAGTGTAAAAGAAAACCACTTCATAGACGAGATGAATTAGGAAGACTAGCTGAAGTAACCACTAAAAATAAAAAATATCACATCTTAAAAATAGAAGATTTTGCAATAGAAGAAAAAATTTACGACCATAAACAACAAAAAAGAATATATGTAGAAAATCTCATTCAAACCTACCTATCAACTAATAATATAATTCAAATGTATACATTGAATAATAAAATTATAATTCAAAATAATGATGAATTTTTTCTATTCAGTTTAAAAATGGTAAGTGAAGCCGCACGATTCATAGAATGTATAAAAAATTATTTCCTAAAAATAAAAAAATATAACTGTCTCTTTAGTAAAGACATTTCTACCGCACAACGTAAAGAACTTTATACTATATTAGAATCTAAGGGTTTTCCCAAAAAACTCCTATATAAACACTACACTTACTAAAATTTAGTAAACTTAAAAATAACTTCTCCTATTTTTACCTCATATTCGTCAGGTAACTCATTTATTCTCTCTACTACTTCCGTAGGGGAATTAATTTCTTCAATTTCACGAAATATTTTAATAAAATTTTCTTCCACTAATTTAAATTCCATTGTCACACTTTCCGCACTAAAAGAAAATTCTTCTACATATTCGGAAATGCGCAAAAAATGAGAAAAGTAACCCTCTAATAGATGGGGGGGATTATCGTGTTTATTTTTTAAATATTCCTCACTAAATTGTGGCATCTTAAAGTTTTTTTTAGAAAAAAGTATTTTATCTAGCCCCTTTATCTCGCGAGCTGTCTTTTCCTTATTCTTGTTTACTTCCTTCTGGTTGTTTTTTATCTGGTTTTCTAACCGCTGAAGACTTTTGCTTAGGTTTGCCATTTGTGTTCTCTATATTAGGTAGTGAGATAGGTGTACTTACATTAAAATTTATATTTTTTAATTCTTCTAAATTTTTAGACTGGAAAAGAATTTCTAATTCTTTTGTCTTTTCTTGTAGTAAGTGATTTTTTTCTTCTTTATCTTTGTTTAATTTAATAATATTTAATATTTCTTGTTCTAAAAAATTAACCCCTTCTAATGTATTTCTACAATAAAAAGAAATAAGAGTACCTTCAGCACCTCCAGAATTTACTTTAATTGCTATTTTTTCTTTATCATATAAATCTTGGTAAAACCAATGTGCGGGAATATTAATATCAACTATGAAATAATCCTCATGTTTTCTAATACTATGAAAATAGTCCCCAAATTTAAGTATGTCTTCAAATAGTCCCATTATGTTAAAATATATCCTAAAAAATAAGAAAAGGAAGTTATAATAATAATTTCATCGTAATATTTTAAACCCAGTCTGGTTGGAGGGGTATTGAATAAATTCCTAGCTACTAATATTCCATATTTCCCTAATGCTAGAATAGAGGCAATAAAAAATAATAAGAAAAAATCCATCTTATTTTTTTTAAGATTTATTGGCTTCTAAAATTTCTTTTCTCAAATCTTGGCATAATCCTTTTAAAGATTGTGCTCCTTTTCTCGCACGAATACCCGCACTTTTATTTTTGTTATCAAAAAATTTAGTAGCGTCTACTGATAAACTTTCTATTACTTCTTTAATTTTTCCTAATGTTTCCATGTGTTGTGTTTAATTATTTTTAATTTATTATCTCTGTGCAATATAATTATACCGCATGTGGAAAAAAATAACTCTAGTGTGGTGGGAAGTCAACTTTATTGGACAAGATTATTATCTAAAGTCTTATATAAATCGGTATAAATGTCTAAATCTGATTTAGTTTTGCGATTATCAATTTTAAAAAGAGTTCCAAAAAAATTATCTACTTTTATTTTAGTATAATCATAATTTTCCCCATAAAAAGACTCCATAAAAAAATTCCAAAAATAATCATAGTGTGCTCCTTCCTTATTAAAAATAATTCCTTCCCTGTCTAAATCAGACAGTACTTCACCCCAACACCAATTAAAATGATTGGCGATGTCTTCTTGTGTGTGTGTTATATCTGCACCCAGATAAGTGTTATATATTAATAAATGAAGAGTTTTAATAAAATAAAAAAATAATTCTGATTTTTCCCATACTATATCATTAGCTTTAAACCATATATCTAAATCACTTTTGGGGATGGGCTCACTAATGTATCTATAAAATTCTATGGGGGAAAAGCTACGATGTTCTTTCATACTACCAATATATGTTACTTATAAAAGTAATAAAGAATTAAAAACTATATTAATTTAATTTTTGGGAGACCCAAAGCCTTCTCTTATAGTTTCGATGATTAATGACTTAGTGGGTTTCTTACTCTCACTTACCATATAATTAGGGTTAGGTTTTTGATTACCATATCGATTAGGTATTGCTTCATCCCATTCATCACTTTTTAGTCTATCGTATTTCCTTTTAACTTTTTTAAGGACATTTTTCCCTAACTTGGAAGGAACGACATTACCTACTTGGTGTCCATCAACACCTTTTTCAGTTTCATTACCTGTAATGCTAGCACCTTCTATATAATCTCTAACCCTCTTTTTAAATCCTTCATCGGGGTTATTTTGATATTGTGCATCATCCAGACCCATACCTCTCCAGTCTTGTATGTATTCTTCTTGTTCTGTATCATTTCTATACATAGGAGATTCGTAATCAGTTTTGGAATTATTTTGGTGTGGAAAATCGGGATGAGAATTATTTTTAAAGTTTAGATAATCCTTAATTTTACCTGCGACTAATTTCATAGCTTCACTATTTTGACTATTTGCAGTTTTAAGTGTTTTGTCCGTTTCTACTTTGCCGGGAAAATTATAACTATCTTTTGCTTCATTTAAGAACTGGTCAGCTAAACTTTTTATGGTACCCTGTACCATACATGGTGCCAATTTTACCACATCTACAAAGTCTTGAAACTTAGGTAGACAATCGTCCTGTTGGAGAAAGGACTTGGCCTGACACCGAGGGTTAGTCTCTAGAAATTTAACTTTATCAAATCCACAGTTAGTAGCGATAGTAAATAAGGCGTCGATACCTTTTTCTCCCTGTGATAAATACTCATTAAGAAAATTCCATTCTCCTTGTAAAAAATTACTCTGCTCACTTAATCGTTGTGACAATCTCTTTTTTAATAAATCTTTTTTTACCATAGGTTTAATTTCATTTTCTAGAATTCCATTAATGGACCTTTTTATATTTTTATTAATTCTACCTTTTTTCATTTTAATTGCTTTATCTACTAATAAATATTATAAAATATCTATTCGTACTTCGGTTTATTGCCTTTCATAGAAAAAATTTTCCCAATAGGTCGGTTCATTGGTGCAACACCAACTATTCCTGCGTCTGGGTCAGTTACTGGAGACTTATAAAAAGCTCTTCTTATTATTTCATCAATCTCTTCCTCGTCACTCCTTTTCTTCTTTTTCTTAGATTTCTTTTTAGTGTAATGAGGAGGATTACTCCCTATTTTATAATCTTTAAATTTTCTTAAATCAGTTGCAAATTTACTTTCTAATTCATTGAGAATTATATTTTTCAAATAAGGAATAGATTTATTAGTTTTTTTAGAAACATTTTCAATAGCTTCTTTTAATGTCTTTTCTTCGTAAAATTCGAGAGCGTTAATATCACCTTGATTACAATAAGGAAAATGGCTACACTTCTTTTTAACCCTAACATATGTACCACCCGGACCTCCCCATTTAGGGAATTTCGGGTCTTGGACCGCTTTCCAATTCTTATAATTTTTAGCCCATATCTGAGGTTGGGAATAGGAACCCGCGGAGCCACTCCCAGTTTGTTCATCCATTTCCTCCTCTTCATTTAAAGATTTGTTCTGAACTGTGGACCCTTGTTTCTTTGGGTCCCAACCCATAGGTGGGGCGTAAGCACCTGCAGACCCACTACTAGTTTGTTCGTCCATTTCTTCTTCTCCTTGGATTGCATCTTCATGAGCTTGGGCAGATAAGGGAGAAACGTCTTCTACATTTATTTCTTCTTTATTTGCATGGTCCGAAATATAGTCATGTAATTTTTCCCCATAAATTCCATATAATCTTTTAATTAAGGTGCCGGGGTTCTTTCTTAAATATCGTAATACGGGCGGGGGTACATCTTCACCATATTGGCCGAATACCCCTTCTAATTCTTTTTCTCTTGGGGTGGGGGTATATTTGGATTTACTATAAGTGTCCTTCATTTCACTTCCTTCGTTTTGTTGTGCGTTTCTTACATTGACACGAGCTTGGGGGTCTAACTTAGAACCCATTTGGCCTAGAATATCATCCACATTATTCTGTACATCTCTCTTATACTTGGTTACTAAATTCATTTTACATTTTTTATTTGGCTATCCCAAAAACTCCGTCTTAACCAAAACGTTTTATATAATTCAATTAAAACTTTAGTACTTACATCCACCACCTCAGCTCTATGTGTTTTAGATATTTTACTATTTTTCTTTTTTAATTCACTATCTACCACATCAACCACTTCTTTTTCAAATTTAGCACTTCCCATAAAGTCCTTAATTTCTTTTCTGGTGATTCTTTCTATTTCTTTTTTATCGGTAGTAGTTAATGCCATAATTACTTTTCTAATAAATATAATGAACTGATAGAAATTATAACACCAGTCGGAGAATGATAATGCCAATAGCAGCGGCACCACCCCCAATTAACATTCCATTTTTTTGCCTTTTATATTTTTTAGCCTTTTTTTCAGATATTAACCTTAAATCTTCTTTGTGTTGAATTACTTGATTTAAATTTTCTATATCTTGTAAAAAAGTCTGTTCTTTTGATTGATAGGTAGAAATAATACTATCCTTCAGAAGTAATTGTTGGGTAGTAATCCCATAATTGTTGGTTATTATTTGTAATTCTTTTTTACAAAAATCTCCATATTCAATATCTTCAATAGCTTTTAATAGGTGGGTTTTGGGGATGCAAACTATGGTATCACCATTAATCGTAACGTTTTGAGAAATACTCGGTGATATCGTTACTACTAAAAGTACCAATATTAGACAAAGTTTCCTTAAATTCATTTTTAAGTGTTGATAATTTCTCATCATTTTGTTCAATTTCTTTATTCAGACCTTTAATAGAATCCGAAAGGATTATTATATTATTATTATATTTTACACGAACCTCGTCATTTTTCCTAATTACAGTTTGTAAACTATCTATCTTATTGTTTAAGACGTACTCCTTCACCACATTATCTGCTGGTTCGGGTCGCGTCAAAATACTCACTACCAATCCGATTATAAGTATAATAATTAATATTAGCTGATAATGTTTTAAAACTTTTTTCATGCCATTTCATCTTCAGCACTTATAGCTGGTGCACTCCCTAATTCACTTTCTTGTTCTGTATCCGTAGTTCTTCTCGTTGCTAAAAGTTTTGCCCATTTTGCAGAAAAAACAGTAAAATAAGATTTTAATTTATTTAATAACTCTAAAACTTCTGGATTAATTTTTATCATGTTGGTGTTACCAATATAAACACCATCTACATCTGCAATAGAATAATAAAACCTCATATCAAATTGTAAAAGGTCTCCAGACCATTCGACATTAGTAGTATAAATGTTTAAAGGATGAAATTCTGCCATATCCGACACTTGTTCTACAAATTCATCCATTGTTTCTTGATAAGTAGACTTTTCTTCATCCGTTAATTCAAGTTCCATTTCGTTATTCCCATGAACAATAATTTTACCTCCACTAACCGTATATTCTTTAGTCTTTTCCTCTTGGGGTTCTTCCTGTTTAGGTTCTTCATCTCTATGTAGTACAGCTGTATCCTTTTCTCCTTCTTCCTGTTCCTTTAACAGTCTAGAAATATTTAATAAATTTTTCATATCGTCATAAGAAGTATTTACATAATCTCCATCTACATTTTTTATATTATATGTTTTTTTCTTCATCTATATATTTTTTTAATTTTTCAAAATTAAATGACGGACTTAAATCTGTCCATAATTCATTATAATTACTTCTGGTTACAATTCCAGAAAATTTTTCTATACCTTCTACGTGAACATTATGTCCCAATACTTTGAGGGGTATATTTAACTCTTCACATAACTTAATAATAAGTTGTGCACATAATTTTAATTGTCTGTCCGTATATCCAGACCAATATGATTTATCTCTCCATCTTTTCTGATATACCTCTCCTTTATAAATATCACCAATCCAATTGATGTACTTATTATTTAATGTGTTATGCCTTAACCATCCCAAATTTTCTAATGAAATAATAACAGATATTTTATCTATTTCTTCATACCCAATAAAATCAGAACAATACGTTGCATCAAAATTTTGAATTAACTCACCTTCTCGTGAAATCATAAAAGTAGGAATTTTACGAAATTTACCACTTAATCTATAAATTAAAGAATTAACATAATATTGAAGTGGACGAGAAGTATGACATAAAATAATTTGTTTCTTTAAGTGTTTTTCTTTATAAGAAAATAAATTGTGTTCACTTTTATGTGTTACTACTTCCACGTTTAGTATATTTCAATATCTTTTTTT
>Ga0209434_1001294_pt1 | contig 11398 bp, 6 predicted proteins | sample ETNvirnome_2_300_FD_184068 | JGI IMG/M metagenome (GOLD analysis project Ga0209434, IMG submission 184068) | Marine viral communities from the Pacific Ocean - ETNP_2_300 (SPAdes) (version 2) | ecosystem: Environmental > Aquatic > Marine > Oceanic | place: Pacific Ocean | collected 2013-06-22 | reverse complement strand
GCGCGGTACAAGGCGTTCCCGGAGCACCTGCCGTTCAAAGTCCAGCGTTGCCTATAATGTCGCCACAAAAACCACTTGCTTATGATGAAAGTAAGCTAAATAAGATTTCTGAAATGATAAAAAATTTAGATTTAAAACTAAGTAATACGGAGGATAATAACATGGCAAAAAGACGTACAAGAGTTGAGGCAATGAAGCAACGAGAGTCTGCTACTGAAAATTTATCAAATTTGTGGAAGGAAAAACAAGATTTTTTAGGGTATATTAATAAAGTCCCAGCTATTGAAGCTGAAGGCAATAGATTGTCTGTAAAAATAGATGAAGATTCGTTTATCATTGTCGCAGAAGAAGTAGAGAATAAAGACGAATATCGAGTGTGGAGTTATGGTGATTTAACAAGTAGAGAAAAAGATTTAATTGCGGCTTATCCTGATGATGCTGCAAATTACTTCTTAAAAGCATTTGCAAGTGTAAAATATAATAAAGAAGGAGTTAACAAAATGGCAACAGATAAACTAAGTGTTGAGGCTGCTAGGGCTGTTCCTGAAACCGTACAGGAAGATCAGCTTTCTAAAAAGGACATTTCTCTTCATCCAAGAGAAGGTACCGAAGAAAATTCCATAACGCAAAAACAACTTGAAAAAGAACGTTCTGGAAATCCTGAAGTCATAACCGAAGAACAGCTTAATCAGAAAAGTGGTGGCTTACATCCTAGAGAGGGAGATGCCGGTGTTCCAGAAACCATTACAGAGGATCAGTTAACTGGAAATGAAGGTCCTTCTCCTAGAACCGAATCGGAAGATAATTCCATAACACAAAAGCAGCTTAGAGATGGTGGCTATACTACAAATACTGAAAAAGAAACCATTACAGAGGATCAGCTTAAGAAAGGTAATGCTCCATGGGATAGGAATGCAAATAGAAACGAAGAAATGTTTAAATCTGCATCTGATCACATGAATGCGGTTATCGGCGTTTTTGCAGATACTTCTATCGCTACTGGTTGCACTCCTAATGAAGCTCGTAAGGCGGCATTGGGGCTTATTGATTCAACAACCATGAGATATAAGCTTGCTGGCGAAATTGATAAGGGTTCAGAAGATGGTTCAGAAGTAGTTGATTATCAAAAGAGATTGGCTTTCTGGAACAAAAAGAACATTAAGGTTTCGAGTATTGGTAGAAAAGATATTTCTGATGTAATTATTACTGGACTCAAAGCAGTAGCTTCTGATGTAACAATTGACCCAGATCAGATTGTTAACGCTATTGACGTTATTTGCGAAGACTCTGATGGAGAAGTTGCAATTTCTATGGCTATTGACGAAAAACTTTCACAGGAATCCGAAGAAGTTACAGCAACGGCGAAAGAAGAGCTAAAGAGTGCTCTAAAGTCTGCTGCCGCCTCTGAAGAATCAGAAAAACCCGCAGAAGTAACTCAGGAAGTAAGGGAATCTGAAAGAGATGAGTGGAAACAGACGCTTTCCGAAGAATCAGTCAAAGAAGATAAGCCAACAGATTCACATGATACGATTGTAGAAGCAACAATGGAAGAAATAGGATTGGATGCTTCAACCGATACAGTTGAAAATGTAGCAGTTCTTGAGGCAAACAGAAATGTTATCAAGGGATTTGTTAAGGGCGCACTTGCTACTAAGGGAGTTAGAACCGCAGCAATTACAAATGTAACTGTTGATGGCGATACTGTCCAGATTGCAGTTCAAACTGGAGAAGGCGAAGCAATTGAATCCGTAGAAATTCCTTTGAGCGGCGAAGAAGCAGGCGTTGAAGAAGAGATTCTTCCAGAAGGAGATTTGACTGGCGAAGCAGTACTTCCAGAAGAAGGACTTCCAGAAGAAGAAATAGTTGGATATGCTTCTAACGCTAAGGCATCAATTAAGAGAAAAGCTCAAGCCCCTATGGGTGGCGGAGTTCCCGGTACTCCCGGCGGAGTAGCAGGAGGTCCGGGCGCACCAGAAATGGGAATGGAAGGTCTAGCACCAAATGGCCCCGGAGCAGAAACTCTAACAACAACTAATACTGATGATGAATTGTTAGAAGAAGAGATTCCTACTGCTGGAGAAAAACAACCACCTTATACTATCTGTCCTGAATGCGGATCTAATGATGTAGATTTGGAGAAGACAGCTAGCGGTAATGCAGAGGGAGTTTGTAATGCATGTGGCGCTGAATTCGACGCACTTATTAAGAAGAGTATCGAGTTCATTATCAAAAAGCCTACAGTTAGCATTGGCGAAACATCAACCACAGGCGCTCCTGCTGAGCCTGAAGTCCCTGCACTTCCTGTCGCAGCACAGACAAGGCTTGACAAGGGTTCGTTGGTTAGGGTTGCTTCAAATAGGGATAAGCATGGTCACGTTTGTCCTGCTTGCGGTATGAATAACTGTAAACCACAGTTCGAGAAGAATGCTAGCGTTCAATATGTCTGTCCTGCTTGCGGAACAGATGTTAATAAGGACATTATTGTAAATGTTGATAATCCAGACGAGTCTTACTTAAGGACTGCATGGACTATCGAACCTAATACTAAAGACTGTCCTGATTGCGAAGCAGCAGCACAAGAGTTTGCAGCAATGGTTAAGGTCGCAGCAAGAATCAAAGAAGCTGAAGGCGTAGACTTCCCAATGGCTAATTGCATGGAAAGAGTCGCTAGAAGGTTCGGAGGTAATGCAGTTGCAACATATGGCCCATGCAAAGGAAAGCCTTTGGCAGATTGCTTATGCGGTCAGTTGCAGTCCTTGGGTATGTCCAAAGTTAGGCATATTGAAAGATTGGGAACAGTCTATACGCAAAAAGATCCAATGGATGAGTGCGTTGATGACATGATCGGTAAATTTGCTAGCAAGGGAATCGAAAAAGAAGAAGCAAGGAAAAGAGCTACTTCTATTTGCGGTTGCATGAAGAAGAAATTTGCTAGCGAAGTTGACGAAAACCCATTCCTAATGGCATTCGCAGAAGATATTGACAAGGGCGCAGAGAAAAATCTTACAAAGGCAGATCTTACTGTTATCAATGACTATGTTATGGCAGAAAACATTGATAAAGAAGCTCAGTTGCTTGATGGCATTGACCTTGATGAAGATATTAGCGCTCCACTAGCTCCTCTTGATGAAGTTGAAGTAGACATTGATGAAGAGATAATCGAAGAAGTTCCAGAAGACGAAACGGTTGTCATAGAAGTTAGTCAAGAAGCTGCTGAAGAATTGGCAGGTGCTTTAGAAACAGCAGGTGCCGATGATGAAAGTCTTGGGGATATTGTTGAAGAAGAGGTTGTTGAAGGCGCTCCAGATTTAGGTGCCGCAACTGAACTAGAGGTTTCAGAGGAAATTGGTTCCGTAGAAGAAAAGGAGATGGCATTAGCTATGCAGACTCATAAATTAAGAAGAGTTGGAGAAGAAGTTGTCAAGGTTGCTGGTAAGCCCAAGCAGATTGTTGATATCGAAAAAGACGTAAGGGCTGGCGTTCCTAGAGCTAAGGCTACAATGGGTAACGAAGGAGCAGACAATATTGATGTTCCTATGGCAAAACCAAGTGTTCCAAGGGCTAAGGCTACAATGGGACATGAGGGGGCGGACAATATTGATGTTCCTATGGGATTGCCTGACGTAGCAGTTGATAGTTCTTACATGGGCGTTAACGAAAAGTCTAATCAGGCTGACATGCCGGGCATCAACAATGAAATCAGGGGTAGAGTAATCGCTTCTGAAGAAAAAGCAACCAAAGAAGCCAAAAAGCTTAAAGAGGTTGACACAGTTGAGCAGGATGTCAAAGCTGGCGTTCCTAGAGCTAAGGCTACAATAGGTAACGAAGGAGCAGATAACATTGACGTTCCTATGGCAGATCCAAGTGTTCCTAGAGCTAAGGCTACAATGGGCAATGAAGGAGCAGATAACATTGACGTTCCTGCAACTAGCCCAGATGTTCCTATTGGCGATGGTGCAATGGGCGTAGAGAAGAGCGTTCAGAAAGATATGCCCGGAACTAATGACGAATACTTAACAAGGGTTCAGGCAAAACAAGAAGTTCAGCGTGAAAGAATCGCTAATGCAAGATGGAAAAAGGCTACACTTATGGCCTCAAGATTGCTAGGCGAAGGCAGAATTTCAGGCGATGCTTTGGAAGATGTTGTTGAGGCACTTTCGCAATTCGATATTAACTCCATCGAACAGAAGGCGGAACTTATGTTTGCTAAGCCTATTAAGACTGCATCCACACCCGCAACAAGGGTATCGGGTCTTACTACACCCGCAATTGTTATAGAAGCTAAAAACGAGAAGTCAGAAGAGACACTATCGGATAAGCTTTCAGGATTGATGACGATTGGCGATAAGGAAGTAACTAAGTACGCGAGAGAAAACGACTAAATAAATTAGCACAGATTAAAAAATGACCCCTAAGATTAAGTTCTTAGGGGTTGTTTTTTGAAGAAAAAAAGAGGATTTTCTAAGTTTTTCACGGAATAAAAAAAGTCACAATACAGAAATGTTTATAAAGCACGCATAAAGATGATTGATAACGATAAAAGATATATAGAATAAATGGTTCAAAGAAAAAAGTTTGTTACACAAAGATGGTTTTAGATATTGTAGGAACAGTCAATTTTTAAATTAATTAAAGGAGATTAAGAAATGGCTTTAATCGAAAAATTTGTGGTTGTTGCGGCAGAGAAAACCGTTGCATCCGGTCAGACGATCAAAGAAGGTATGGTTGTAACACTTAACTCTTCTGGCGAAGTAGAAGTTGTAGACGCGGCTGGCGAGGTTCCTTACGGAATCGCTGGCGATACTAAGTCTACCACATCTTCCTCAATGCCCGGAGTAGGCGCTGCTATCATTAACGCTAATGGCGATGAGCAGAACTTCCAGAACCGCGCTTCTGATTACTTTGACGAAACAAAGGCATCTGGTAAAATCACAGTATACCATAGTGGTGGCGAATATGCAACTGATATGTTTATTGATAACGTATCTAGCGCAGCAGTCATGTCCCCTCTATATCCCGATGTAGTTGGTGCATCGACTTACGGTAGGCTAACAACAACCAATACAAACAGTAATGTAGTTGCTTATTTGATAACTGCTGCTGCTTCCTATCCATCTGGCGTCCCCGGCGTTGACATCAACGGCGACATGGCACTAGGCGGCGAGTCTGGCACAGCTGGTACTGGCGACACTTACATTGAAATTAAGTTGAATATTTAATTAGAAAATAAAAAGTTCATTTTATAGGCAATCGAATTCCCTATAAAACAACTTAAATTAGGAGATTAAAAATGGCATTAGATAAAAAATCAGTTAATCAAGAGCGCGAAACTCTTATCGCTCAGGCGTTAGACACTCCTGAAGGTAGGGTTGCTCTTGCTCAAGCTATGGTTGAACCTATCCGTAGAGCACTTGAGTATCAAGCTGTTGGGCGTAAACTTCTTATGGTGGATGAGCTTCCTCAGGGCGCTTATGCAAGGTATGAGAAGGATGTTAGGGCAACTGCTATCGTCATCTCAAGGCGTGGTGGAGTACCTGACGAGATTATCGAAGGCGAGGAAGTTCTTGTTCCTACCTTTGAAATCGCTACTAACCCTCAGATTCGTTTGAGTGAAGTTAAGGCACGTAGGTTTTACATTGTAGACCGTGCACAGATTAAGGCAAAAGAAGCTATTCAGAAGGAAGAGGATAGAAATATCTTCTTAGCTATTGATGCGGCTGTTGACGCAGCTCATACAGTAATTTCTACTGGTGGCGCACTTTCCCTTAACGCTCTAAACCAAGCTTTTGCATTGGTCGAGCAGCATGACCTTACAGTTGGTAAAATTGTTTGCCACGCACTTCGCTACGCAGATATCCGTAACTTCGGAAAAACTGTATATGATGAAGCAACGCAGAAGGAAGTTTTGACGACTGGTTTGTTTGGTCACCTATTTACTGCTGACATTCATGTTAGCTCTAAGGTTCCAACCACAACAGTATTCATACTTGCTCCCGCTGAGTATCTTGGCGCATTCCCTATTCGTCAGGACATCACAGTTCTTCCAGCAGACGATCCAAAGAAGCTTAGGCTTGGCTGGGTAATCTACGAAGAAGTTGGTATTTGCATCATCAACAGATATGCAGCAGCAAAGGTTACAGTTACCTCTGGTAGCTAAAATCTAGCTTAACAACTTAAAAAAGAGAAGAGTCTTTCGAGGCTCTTCTCTTTTTTGTGCATAAAGGATTTATTCTTGTTTTAGATGAATATTTAAATATGAAAATAACAAAAACATATTCTTATCGTATTTCAAGCAAAAACAAACAAGCTTCCGCTGTAGCTGCAATTTATAACGACAAAATACTTATTCTAAAAAGAAGTGAAGAGTGTGAGTGGAGTCCTAATAAGTGGAATATACCGGGAGGTGGTGTAAAAGATGGAGAATCTACAAAGGCCGCTGCTGCAAGAGAGTTTAAAGAAGAGTCAGGAATAGACGTTAAAAATCTAATATTTCTAAAAAAATATAACACTGATAACGGCTTTGAATTGAGCGTTTTTGTTGGAGATGTAAAAACAGATAATGTTAAAATAAACTTCGAAAGCTCAGATTATGCATGGATTGACAAAGAGACTGTAAAAAAATATGACTGTGTGGAAAACACTCCCGATTCAATTTTCAGGGCATTGGACTAGTGTAATTTAACAGCAACGCCAGATTTCCACCCATTGTAGTCAACTGTCCTGTCAATTACTCTTACTACTTTCTTTTTCATGTCGTATCTTTGTACTTTTTTCTTGCCCCAGTCAGCATATACTTCTGGCATCATCTGGAAGAATGCGTTTTTGTCTTTATTTACAAATACTCTTACTGCACCATTGTCAATAAGATAATATATAAGCTTTTGTGGGTCTGAAGATAGATATTCTTCAAAAGTAAATGTATTCAGATTTAATAGTGGAACAAGCATGGTTTTATTTCTTTTTGCAATTGTGAAATGATTTTGGCCATGCATCAGAATTCCGTGTTTAAGAAGCCAGTAACATCCTTTTAGAGATTCAGGGGCTTTAATCATCTCTTCTTCTTTTGTTATCGAACTTCCAGATATCTTTTTCCATAAATAGTCAACGGTTTCAAATAGTATGCTACATTCTTCGTTTGAAAGTGTTTTTCTAACAACATATGACGGAGGAAGCTTCTTTATCATCTCTTTGTACATTTGGTTTATTTTTGGATCATTAAGATGGACTTTTAGCGCCTCTATATATGTTGCCAAAATAGAGGGACTTAAAGTTTCTTCCTCTTCTTCTGCTGTTTTTGTGAATTTAATATTCATAACCCCTTTGTTTTCTATATTATTCTTATCTTTTTTATCCTTATCCTCTTTATCCTGTAGAGCACTTGCGGTCAGGTTAAGCATGTTTATAACACAAGAAATAAACTCATCGTTTTCCATCATTTCTTGTACTTCATTATGATAAGCGTCACATGCTTTGTCGTATGCCTCATAATCTATCTTTGGTTCTCCGTCATATTCTTTGCCAAATTCAGGCTGATCTTCCATTTGATCAGGAAAAAGTGTAAAGTCATCTTCATCAGGATAGTGGTTTTCCATTATTGATTGATCTATATATATATGAAAGTTATCTATTGTTTTTTTCTCTATGCCTGATATTGCGGAATATAGGTCACTCTCTTCGTCCTTACTCTTTGCAAATTCCAATAAGAGTTTGAAAGTTGTTGTTGCTGCCGAACTATTAAAATATGAACCACTGTTTTTATCCAAAATCTTATTTATATTCTCAACATAATTATCTATACTGCCACCTATATTTGTATAGCTAAGTTCAAATCCATATTCATCATATATATCAAGTTCTTCAAGATCCCAAATCTCTGTATCTACTGATGTGTCTGTGGGTGACTCAAGTGAATATCCCATTCCTCTTAATTTATCAAAAACACCTTTTACATGTAGTTTGTAGTCATCTTCTACTTCGTTGTATTCTTTAGTGCCAAATATATCAGATACATTTAATTCTTTTTCGGCCATTCTAAATTTATCTATAACAGTTGTTGCTACTGCTTCATTTAATTCATTTCTAATTGAGTAAAGTAAGACTTGACCCTCTTGTATGTTAAAGTTTTCCAATCCTTCTATAAAAAACCTTTCTGATTCAAGGTCTTCCATATTCACTTTGACTGCCTTAAATCCGTCACCAAAGTCAATAAATACTTCATTCGTTTTATATCCTTCTCTTGCATTTTTTCTTTCTTTCTCATGGTTCCATTCTCTTGCGTCTCCTATTGCGTTTGTTAATGTGGAATATTCTGTTAGGATTGGGTCTTCGCTTACTATCCATTTCACTATCATAACTAGAATTTCATTTGCCTTTGATTTTTTCACTGGATCTGGATATCCTGTGAGTTCCATCATTTTCACTGGATCTGGATATCCTGCCATCATTGAGTTTACTGGCTCATGAAGTTCGAAATCGCTCATTAAGTATTTGTATATCCAAAGCTTCTGGTCATTGTCAAGTACGGATATTTCGTTTGGATAAAATTCGGGCAATAGTTTGTCTCTGATAAATAGCTGAAATTTTTTATCTTCTAATACTTCTTCAGGAACTTGATATGCATATTCGGGTTGTTTTTCTATCAGGTTTATCCACATACTAGTTTCTGTGTTTTCTAATAGTTTCATTACGATAATTTCCTGTTAATATTCTTCTTGATAGACTCATGTGCTATTTCTTCTGGCAATTTACTTATAACTTCTTTTAAAAGAGCAGGATTCATTTTAAGCATTTTATTAGCAAGCTTTTCTATTGCCACTTCTTCTGTATCTGTTTTTATTGTAAGAAGTATTCCTAGTGCGTATGTGCAAATTATATCATCAAAAAATTCTCTTGAGGCTTTTCTAAAAACATATTCTATTAAATTGTTATGTTGATTTTTGTTTTTATCTTTTGCCACTGCGTTAAAAACTGTTTTAGATACTATATGGCTTACTCTTTCATCATTTCCGTATTGTTCAGTTAAACCTTCCATTATTTTGAATGCCATGTAATCAAAATCTTGAGACATTGCATTTTCTATATCCTGAACTTTTTGCGACAATAGGAATGCAGATGGGTAGGAGCTTTTTTTGTTTGCAGCTTCAGTAGACAGGCCATCTGGATTTGGTGGATTTGGTGGTTCTTCTGGAGGAAAAGCTTGTAATATTCGATCTACTGCTTCTTCTTTAGTTATTGCAGGATTTTCGTCTTGTAGATCTTTAACAAACTCTTTTATTTCTCCAACCCAAGCACCTGATTTCTTGCCGGGATACATTAGCATTATCTCGTTTCCGTTTACAAGTGCCTCTTCTTTAACTGGTGCAGCATTCATTTGAACATAAACAGCTTGTAATTGACTTTTGAGATTTTCGTATTTTGCTACTACTTCTGGATTTGATTCGATACCTTTTGCATTTGCGTCAGATAGTGCGAGTTTTACTACATCTAGCCAATCAATTCCCTGTTCGGTCATTTTCCTTATAAATTTTCGCATTGTTTTCGGATTTACCTCAACGCCTTCTTCTGTAAATCTATGAGGCCGCATATGAGCACCAACTAGTTTTTTAACCTCTAAAAGCGTTTGTCCTGTTAATCTAAGGTATCTCATTACATATGGAGCTATTATTGCACTAATGTCTTCATGTCCGTGGTAAGAGGTTTTGCCGGGATGACTTTTGCTTTCTCCATGTATTCCGCCGTATAATTTTCCTATATCGTGGAACAATGCTGCTAAAATCGCAATAGCTCTTTTTTCTGGGGGATCATCTGCGAATTGTTCTACAGTATTTAGGATTGTTTGATATGTATGTCCCCAAACGCTTAAGTCATGCCAAGAGTTATTTTGTTCCATATCAAATTCAAATAGTTTGTTATGAAATTCTGTATTCTCTAAGGCAACACCGATCATATTATCTAGCAATCCTGTTTCTTTTAAAAGAGAAATTGCAATATGTGGGTTTGGGTTCTTTAGCATCTTCATAAATTCTTGGCCGATTCTGTCTCTTGATATTATCTTAATCCTTTCCCACATTTTAGGATCTTTAATTGCGGTCATTGTGTCAGGATCTATACTTCCATTGTATTTTGCTGCAAATCTTATTACTCTAAAGATTCTAAGTGGATCTTCGGTAAATGTTTGGTAAGGATCTTGTGGCGTTTGAATATGCATTGCCATCAAATCTTCCAATCCCTTTCCTGTAAAGTCTTCAACGGTGCCTGTATTGATGTTGTAGAATATACTATTAATTGTTAAGTCTCTACGGAAAGCATCTTCTTGTGGCGTTGCATCTTCTAAGCCTGTGGGTATCCTAGATCCTTCCTCATAGACATCTTTACGAGCCTGAGCAAAATCAATTTCTTGTCTTGTTCCAGATGAAAGGGGGATGAAGGCTTTGGCTGTTGTTATATGTTTAGATTTTTCTGGATTTTCTTTTATTACTCTTGGATCTCTTAATTTGAGGTATTGAGTAACTAATTTCGCAAAGTATTCACCAGAACAATCATCAAGCATTATATCAATGTCATCAGATTCTATTCCTAAGAGCTTATCCCTAGTCCATCCACCAACAGCATAGGCAGTCGTATGGGGAGAGTAGGTTTTGATAACATTTTTTATGATACCAAAAACCTCTTTTTCGTCCTCAGTCAATCTTTTACTTATATTTATATCAATCATAATCAAAAAACCATTTAAATCTTACTGCTCCTGATCCTATTTTTTGAGTAGATATAGTATCAATTTTTATGTATACGTATTCTGACTCATTTTTATTAAGTCTGTCAACATTAAAGTTATATTGACTATCTACTTCTGAATCAGAGTTAATTCCTTGAAAATAGGTCAAGGGGTTAATATTGGGATCGAATGTGCTAGAAGATGTAATTCCAAACGTTGCACTTCTAAATGCTATAGTTCCATTATCTGTTAATCCCAGTTTGATATTGTCTATTTGAGATACATTTGGAACACTTAACGCGACTATGACGATATTAGACTTTTCACCGGGAGCAACATTTCCAATATAGAATGACTTTCCTTTTATTGATATTGCTTCAGGCGTAGTCTTAGTATTGTCATAAACTATTGTGCTTATTCCGCTTAAAGAGCTAGCCATTTTCTTTTTCTACTTCAATTGAGATATTATTAGTCTTTTCGTTCACTCGAACCTTAATTATATTATTTCCCAATTTAAAAGCTAAAAACCTACTTTCGATTGTTATTTCATTTGAGCCTAGCATTGCACTGGCTGTTTTGGCTTGATAGTATTTTTCCATGTTTTCTGGCAGAGATATTATTTGTCCGTCATTATCAAGATGAAGTCTTTCAATATCATTAATCTCATTCCACTTTACCTCATCT
>Ga0209434_1001291_pt1 | contig 11405 bp, 16 predicted proteins | sample ETNvirnome_2_300_FD_184068 | JGI IMG/M metagenome (GOLD analysis project Ga0209434, IMG submission 184068) | Marine viral communities from the Pacific Ocean - ETNP_2_300 (SPAdes) (version 2) | ecosystem: Environmental > Aquatic > Marine > Oceanic | place: Pacific Ocean | collected 2013-06-22 | reverse complement strand
CCTTCCACAACTACCTCTGCTTATCGATCTCTGCTTGTTGCAGTTTGTAAGTATAGGGCTTCAATGTGGCAGCCATTTCACGCATACCGTTTCGAACACCCATATCTACACCCATTCGAACAAGCTTATCAATAGCTGTTAGGATCTCACCAGGGGTTGCGTCTTCCTTGAAAATCCTGCCCTGCACTGCAGCAGCATGAACATCCGTCATTGCCTGATTTTTGGCAACCTCAGTGATACGAAGGAGAGCCCTCATAACATCAGTTTCAAGATTCGCCATGTTTACCTCACATGTCAACTTGATTTATTGTAAATACAACTCAAATCATGTAAACGCATCGTATCACAAATACTATCGCGCGTGCTTGTCAGCGATGCCAGAAGCAGCCCAAGGAAAATTCGACGTGGTCGTAATCTCTTTAGGCTTGATGATTGCCTCGTAACCGTAGCCCTTGACTAGGTTGGCAACAGTCTTGGCTGCTACACTCGACTTATACTTGCTGTCCTCTGGTGAACAGTCGATGTGAATCGTAATGTCTGATGGAATCAATGCACCACGTTCACACAAAGCTTCTGCAACCTCGATAGACTGTAGTGTTTCCATGTAGATTTGTGTGAAGATGTTGGGTACATCCTTGCGAGATACCGTACGACGGGACCAGAAGTACCTTCGACCCTTTATATCACCCGGCAAGCAAATTGCTGTAGCAAATACTCGACCCTTACGACCTTTTCGGTGAGAGTCGGTTCCAATCACTAATTCAATTTGTGAGTTGTCGATAACCTGATTGAAGGTTCGAGAAGTACCACTTCCGGTGAACCACATCTTGCTGACTATGTGCTCTTCTAACATTCGATCCTCCCAGTCCGAATCACCCTCACCGATCCAGAAGGACTGCTGCTCCAATATTAATAATGGAAGCTGATGCCTCCGTACTATACTTTATCACAGTCGCAAGGGAAATTGCAGGTTTTGTGCCTAAAAAGTCTGTTTTTTCCAATGCATGTTTATAAAGTTGACCACTATCGGTCTGTTCTAAAATAACGCTAGTATCAACCAGCCCGTATGTGATAACTGCTCGAACACTTCGCAAAAGCAAATCGATAGACTGCGCATATCGATTTGCATTCAAACCCCCCAGCCTGATCCCTACGGCAAATGTAGACAAAGAGCGAAGTCGTTCATCAATGATGTCACGACGTCCATCAGGCGGCAACTCAGAACGCCGCTTAAGTAAATGCCCAACATGAGCAGCGAGACCGCCTGCGCCTCTATTGCTTCGAATACTCAAGATGCCAGAGCTCCAGCTTATTTCATCGGCCAGCACCATATCGTCCCATTCTAACGTTGAAATCAATTGCCCTTTCAATGCGGAAATGACCTCACAATTTAGAATGACTGCGACATCCTTGAGTGCATTAGCAGATTCTGCGTCAAAGGGCACAACAATAGGGATCACATTAAGAGTACCCCGGCGTCGATTTAGGCCCAAAGTCGCCACAACTTCCTCGGCATAGCCTCTGCAGAACAAGACAACAGGCTCGGCATTAGTACTAGCTGCTTCCAGAATTGCATTGATTTCTGAGACTCTTTCAATCATCCCGTCAATGACGCCCACGCGAACGTCTCGGCTGCTCCAAGAGTCTGACGGATCCAGAACTTCAGGAACAGGATTCAGTTTGAATGTGTGGTCTTGCGACAATTCTACAGACGTGCTCGAAGCACTCGTAGTTTTTACGAAAATACGACCCTCAAGACCCGCCAGGTCAATTGCTGTTAGCACCAGATCACGATCAAAATTGCTTATGGAAGCGCAATCCAGGAGTTCCTGGAGCTCCATAAGAACTGGCCACCTGGTTTCCACCTGAATGAGTTCTAGAGTGTCTCTTGTGTCCTCCTGCATCCTCTGGCACAGCTTCTGGGGCCCTTCTCCAGAGGCTATTTGCCTGAGCATAGCAAGGGTCCTGTGAATAGTCAAATGCAGGGTTGTGGCTCCGCTCCCAGCGCCTGCAGACTCCGATCTTCCAGCAGCATCGAGCAGAATTCGACTTACAACATTGCCCAATCCGCCGGGTGGAGTAACCCTACGAACAATCTCTGGTGCCCATGTTGTCACACGCTCTTCATCGTTTGACATCATTGGGCGCTTCGTCATCGTTTCATCAAGTTCGGTCAAATACCGCACTAAATCTTCAATTAGCGATGCGTTAGCCTGTACAGTGATCGGATATGCATTCATAACTCATCAATAGTACAGTTCAATTCCCGGACGTGTAGGCTAGCTTGTCGACTTGTGCATGCCCTCACACTTGTCACAACGACAAGTTAGCCACCCATGCCCGCGAATATGCCCGGGAGAGCCGCAAAGCTCGCAGGTTTTCTCGGACATGAGTTCTGCCATAGCGACCACGCCTCGTACATACTCATCGCCTCCATCAAAATACAAACGCATGCCACCGAATTTTTCCTTGACTTGCGCCGCCGTAGCAGGATAGTATTCATCAGGATCAATGTTGTGCTCTTCGTGGAATTCAATAAGACGACTCACAGCATTCAAGATATCGTACCAGCCATCACCCACGTCAAGGCCCCAAAACATGCAAGAATTTTGAGGCGTTGTCTCTGGATTATTTTGACGAGCATTACGAAAAAAACTCTTGTACTTTGCAATCAGCTGATTTTCGAGTTCTTCTTTCATAGCCCTGCCTCCTGATCAATACGTGCGAAGAACCAGTCCTTGGCTGCCTTGTTGACAGCACCAGCAACTTCCTTCCAAGTGAGGCCTGATGCCTCGAGAGTATCACTCTCCTCCTTGATGACATCTTGTCCCATCCAGCGCAGGAATGCACCCGTAGACTTTCGAGACAACTCTAGATTCTGATCATTGATTGACTGTTCGCATCGAGCATCAGTCACTGTGCGTGTAATGAACTCTGAAACAGACGCAGCCTTCTCGACATCGACGGGAACCTTCTTTCGCTCTTTGGTTACCTTGTGCTTGTCGCCCTTGGTCTTAAACCAGAACTTGGATGACTCCCATCCTGGAGTAATGCAACGCCAGACAATTCCTTCACCAAGCCCCTGGATACCAAAGTGATTCGCGACTGGGCAGCAATCCTCAACCTGCTTGACAAGAGTAGCCATCAAGTCTGCAGCCTTCTTGGGATGCAAAAAATCGATCTCAATTTCGAATGTCGGAAAGTGGAAAATATTGAAGATGCTATGCTCAATAGCACAGATCTCCGGGTCATTGATCCCGCTAAGCGGGATCCAACGACTGTCGTCCCCGTCATAGGACTTTGCACCAATAATGACAAACATTTTGTCGAGTTTTGCGATGCCCACGTTCTTTTGGATGCCTTTGCCACACCATTCAGCGAAGATGGTGCACTCACAATCCTGAAGCTCGGAGGCCCTGAAGATCTCCGAAAAGAGCCGCTCCCAGACGCTAGTTGGGACATCTTCAACATACTGTGCGAACTGGTGATTGTCACTTTGTGTCGACAATGCCCGAGTCCGAGACTGCGGAGTCAAAGTTCCGTCGGGCATCCGAGAGACACCTGCATTGGTTCCATGCAGCTTAGTTGTGCCATGAAAACCCAAAACAGGAAGCGTGGCCTCATTCTTTGAGAGCAAAATCGGATATCCATCTGGATTCACCTCACCCGTAAAGCAAGTCTTGAACTCAACCTTCTTGATGACGTGACGAAACTGCTCGATGTTTGGAAACTTGTGCATGTTTACCTCCGCTAATAGTGATATCATACCACAGGAAGGCGAGTGTTTACACAATCGGTGCCGGATTCTCCACCTTATTTTGTGCCCACGTGATCGCTGGCTTCAAAAAACCAATTGATTGATCATGCATCTCATCAAACGACAGCCACTCGAGCTTGTCGTGCTCATACTCGTCAGTTAGAGGATTGCGCGATAGTTTGGGCTCTGCTTCTGTTTCTGCTAAGTAGATCACGAGATGCCCGTCAATAATCAGCGGTTCAAGGCCCCAGCGAAAGTATAGATCATCCTCTTTGAGAGCCGCCTCTTCTTCTGTTTCACGAAACGCAGTGATCATCGGCTCTTCACCGGTTTCTGCGTGTCCCTTCGGAATATCCATTCCACTCGGATAGCCTTTTCCACCAGGGTCGAGCAATCCTAGCACCTTCCATTCATCATCAAAATTTCGAACAACAACGATGCCTGCACCATCATGTGTTATCTCCATCTCAAGCAGAGTGGAGCGAATGAACTCTTGCAGTATGCTCATGATTATCAACCCTTCGCGATCTGAAGAAGTTCGCCCCAATGTTGCGGGTTGATCTCTCTGGGCGGACCACTGCGTGCGTCATGAATCATCTCAAGTGCCTGACGATACTTTACCTTCTGTCGTGAGCTAGGATTGTTCACAAGATTGTGTAGCATATCTGATAGCTTCACCTGAAGTGCTGGACCTTCAATAGTAACAACATAATTAGAATATATTGCATCTTTTTGTTTTGTTACAGCTTGTACAATTGGAAGAATTTTGGGTAGACGTCGACGAACTAAGCTTTCAATCTCACTAGGATCAGCAGCATCTTCGATAGCATCATGAATAATTGCTGCAATTTGTGTCTTTTTAGGATAACCAAATCGTTGCGTAATCCCATACACTCTCATCGGGTGAGTAATATAGGGTGACTTATCACGACGAATTTGTCCAGTATGGGCATATTGAGCGATGTCCATGGCCGTGTCAAACATGGCCTCGGTCATTAGAATCATATCGAGAGTAAACATAGCAATTCTAACTATGCCTCGTCAATGATCAATTCTCGCCACCAGGAAAGATAAATGGTCCCGTGAAAGTTACATCAAGGCCCAAGAAATCATATACCCAGCATTCATTCTTAAATGAAACCACACGATGTGTATCAAACTCGGCAATTTGATAGAGTTGTTTGAGTTTACCGGCAACTCGTTGTTCCATGACCTCAGCATCAGTCAAGTCTGGCTCTCGTCGAGCAGTCACTATTGTCGGTGGACCAAGTTCTTTCTGAATTGACTCGGGCCATAGAATTGTCAATTCAAAGATCTCACCAACTTCTGGAAGCTTTGACATCATCAGTATAGTGGGTGACGGCCGATTACATCGTCAATTTTTTGAGCATCTGCGGGACCGATGGCAATGCAAGTTGGTGTAGGCACACCATGAAACTCTGTTCGTCCAGCATCGACAACGAGAGCACATGGCAAACCTGCATCGTTAGCGAGCTTGTAAACTCTAAGTAATTCTTTTTCCGAGTCACAATAACGACAAACTTTGGCAAATGAGTTTGTTGCCCAAAAATACATGTCACGACTCATGAACATTACAAAGCACCGAAAAAGCGGAAACTTCCAGGCTCGATCGAAGAAGACTTTCATTGTTGCATGAGCAGCTTGTGCCGCAATTTTACCTTTGCGCATCTTGAGATCCTTGCGCACTAGGATGATTTGTCGAACTTCGTAATTTTTTCGCATCGTGTCACTCCCGGCTTAATCACTTCTTTAATGATTCTGATTGTATCGAGTGGACCTGTAGTTTCAAAGCCTCTTCCAAACTCTGACAGCACTTCATAGATCTCATGATCATTTCCACCTACACTACACTGATTCCCAACAAACCATGCCGCCTGATCAGGAAAATGCCGCAGTGCATAGGATTTATCCCACCCTTTGGGGTAAATGTCAATAGATGAAGCACCACCTAGCTTGAATGCCAGGAAAGGGTGCAAATCTCCGCCAGCCTGTAACCTTTCAAGCATTCGAACCTTTTTGTCACGAAAAAGTGCCTCTTTATCAAAAGTCTCAAACTGATCACGACCTGCTCGATCTGCACTTTGCCCAATCAAGCTCCAGTTGACTAAGCCTTGTCGCTCTTGAATGAAGGGCGGGCTAAATGGAAGATCGGCCTCTCGAAGGGTAAGGCGATTTTGTGCCTTAAAGATTTCCATGTACAAATAGTTCAACCAGCGAGTTCCAATCTTGTCTCTAATTTTAACAGATTCAATTTGTTCCCATGCTTTTGTTCGCGGATTGAGTAAGTGCACCTGGGTGCCATTGCAAGGCAAAAGCCAAAATGCATGATTAGAATTGAGAATTCCTTCACGCAGCCCTGGCACATCACATTGCTTTAGAATGCTATCAAGATCTGCGCCTGTTACAATGCCCACATCGGCAAATTGCAACAAATCAATTAAGACACCAACGATATCAGAATCGAACGAAATTTGTTCTCTGGCAGGTACTAAAGTGCCATCCATATCGAACAAGACAATGTCGGGTACTTCGCTCATATTGCTCTCCATGCCCATTATATCACCCTGCAATCGATTGATAACAATTTTTACGGGAGCTCTCCCTGCAAGTACCGAGTTAGTGAAATTTTGCGGCCGGTTTTGTGATCAACGACGCGATTGTCTCGAGTCCGAATAGTTCGCACCTTATCTCCGCGCATACCGGAGCCTAGTTGAGTACGTCGATTAGAATTTCGAGCATGCTGCCCGTGCTCATTCAGTCGCTTTTCAAGACGCTCAGTTAGAATTTTGAGTGCCCTATCCTTATTTGACGATTGAGACTTAGAATCAACACGAACAACAATTCCAGTAGGCTTGTGAGTCAAAACAACACAATTTTCTCGCTTGTTGCGATTCTGGCCACCTGGCCCAGATCCCCTGGTTGTTTTCCAGTCTAGATCGTTGGGATTAATATCAACAGACTTTACTGCTGAATCATCAAGGACAGCAACTGTAATTGTGCTAGTATGAACACGCCCTTTCTTTTCGGTAGGCGGGATTCGCTGCCACCTGTGCCCACCAGATTCATTTTGGAATACTTGGGATGGCCTTGTATCATCCTTAGAACTCACCTTGAAGGTTAGGATGCCATCTCCAGAACTCAGTGCCTGATAGCTAAAGCCCCCTCCGTGCACATACTTTCTGATAGATTGCGGCTTGCTTTTTGACGAGATCTTTTGCGTCAGCACCGCCCTCGCCTGCTCTGATTTCAATAATAATAGAGTTCATGTTGCTCCTTTGCAATGATGCTCAATATGATTGGAAGAAATTTTTGCGCACAACTTATCCAAGGCTTGCAGGCCGGGTCGCCAGTATTTGCTGGCGGTGCCCGGCTCGGGATTCGAACCCGTCTAAGTCACTTCGTAATGAGCGGTGAAACGCAGAAAATGGTGGGCGAGACAGGAATCGAACCTGCGACCTCCGGCATGTCGGGCCGGTGCTCTTCCGGTTGAGCTACTCGCCCATGTAATTGCTATCCTCGATCCAGTGTTGGGCATCTTCGAGATGATCGAAGCCTGCCTCGCGAAGTTTAGGGAAGCCCTCAAGTAGCATTCCGTCCGTGTCTGTTTTATACACGTACCACTTTCCGTCATCAAGCCTTGTCAAATAACCAGCGCCTTTGTCGGGACGGCTAGAAATTCTACCCGTGTGCCACTTCATTCGATACTTCATGGATCATCGGCTCCTTGTGTTGAAAGATGGCGGAGCATACGGGATTTGAACCTGTGACCTTCTGCGTGACAGGCAGACATCCTAGACCTGACTAGACCAATGCTCCACAAACATAAGTATGGTAGACCTGACGGAACTCGAATCCGTGACTCTGCGATGCCACCGCAGTGCGTTCCCAACTACGCTACAGGCCCATAAAAGTTTCTGCGAACATGACCACTCGCTTCCCACCCGGATTTGGCAAGGATATAGCGGTTAGTCAATCGTCTCGCTATGTCAGCGTATCGATCTCCCGCTTGTCTATCGTTGCGGTACCGGCCTTAGCCTTGTCCGTCTGTTCACAGAAATATGGAGTCCACGATCGGGGTCGAACCGATGATGACGGGTTTTGCAAACCCGTGCCTTACCAACTTGGCTACGCGGACAAAATGGTTGGAGTGGGTGGATTTGAACCACCGATCGCGATTTCAGAGACCGCTGGCTTAGGCCGCTTGCCGACACATCAATAAATGGCACTCCCTGGGGGACTTGAACCCCACACTTCTGCCTTGAGAGGGCAGCGATCTAGCCAATTAATCTAAGGGAGCATAAAATGTTGTATCTGATCTGTGAGACGAGACAAAATCTACGAACTTCTTCCATTCTCTAAGAACGAAGTCGGGATTTTCGATTCCCATGTCTTTGATGACATAGTGATGATAACCTGCTTTCTCAATTTCTTGAGACTTAATTTTGTCTCTATTCTGAATCTTGACCAAAGAGTTACCAGACATGATTTGTTCATAATGCCACTTGCCGTTCCAGGAGATGGCAATCTTATACTTGGGAATAACGACATCCGTATCCCAACCATTGAACATCGGCTCATTCGTCAAGACATCATTAAATTGTTCTTGACATAACTTAGCAAAGTGAGTCTCATTTTTACTTCTTCGCGACGCTGATTGTACTTGTGCTGATTTTTTACCAGCTGCTCGTGCATTGGCGAAGTGACGTGCACTGTCTGGATTTCGTGTATCAAACCGCCAGAAATCAGAACACTGTCGAGAACAGCACACTTTGCTTCTTCTCTTGAAGTGCACCTCAAATGATTCACCACACAGTGGGCAAATCTTACTCAGCACCCTTTTTGGTCGTTGTTTCTTGATTTTTCGACTAACTTTCTCATTGATCTGTTTTCGTTTTGCCATTGTCGCAAAAGATCGAGAACAAGCTTGCCGACAAAATCTTCCCGATCCATAAGCACCATCATGTTCTTTTTCGCAGTTTTCGCACTTCATCTAAGCCCTCCGATATTAAGTATCCTTGAACTCAGGACTTTCTGCTTAAAAACTCACTCGATCATTTCGGTCTCATCATCAGGCTCTTCAGGAGGCGGAACAGGATCGAATTTCAACTGTTCGCCATCACCAAAGGTTAGAATAGTTTTGTTGGTTGGGTGTGTTCGAACATGTGTATCCAGAAAACGTTCAAAATCTTTAATCTGGGTATCGCCGGGATCCGGATCACAAAGCCACTGGATTACGCAACGACCATTTGCAAACAAAACGCCCTGAATAATGACGCCTGTTCCTGACACACCTGTTTCATCACTGCCACGATAGACTGTAAATGTACGCATACCCGCAGGGCATTTGGGTGACGGAATGATAGGCTTAGGGAGCAGATCTTCAATAGCAGGTGTTGACATGTGCTAATCCTTCGAGTGGCAGTATAACGTGCCCGCGCCCAAAAGATTACTGCTGTGTATGTTCTGCAGCAACTTTTTCAATGCGGCGATTGCTTGCAAGGGACCAACCATAATTATCGAGTCGCCAGGTTTCTTGCCGATCGCCCTCGTGACAGACGACCAAAATTGGAACTCCGCTGATATTCTCGAGAATAACGGGTGCTGTATCTGTCTTGCACACAGGGCTCAAAGCCAAAATAATTGCTGCTACAATTTCGGGAAACATATTTCTCTCTTGCTGTTAAATGGTCCCGGGAGCCGGATTCGAACCGGCGACCTGCAGGATATGAGCCTGTTGCTCTACCAGACCGAGCTATCCCGGGCAATGCTAAAGTGGTCCGCCGAGGTGGGATTGAACCACCGTATACCTTGTGAGGGCCTCGAGCTTATAAGACTCTGGCTCTGACCACTGAGCTACCGGCGGATTAACTTGGTAAGTATGGCACTCCCGGCTGGACTTGAACCGACGACCTCTTCCTTGTAAGGGAAGCACTCTTCCAACTGAGTTACTCGCCCATGGGCAAGTGATGCACGTCAAGGTGATCTGGGAAAGCCTGGATGGCCTCCAAGGCTTCTGAGATCATGGCATCACTGTACCGCTGTGAAAAGTGACAAAGCACTAGCGAACCGACTGAGTCGAAGACACCCTGGTGGGCTAGTCGACTAAGTTGCGAAATGTGGATGTGCCCCCACTGTTCCGCCTTGTCTTCGCCTACGTCATCCAGGTAGGTGCACTCGACGAGGAGAACCTTGGCCTTGAGTGCCGGATGATCTACATCTTCGAAGATGGTTGCCCGAGTATCACCAGTAAAAGCAACCAGCGGCACCTCAACAACATCTTCGAGTTGAACACCTTGCTTCCGAAGAGCACCAAGCTCACGCCCCGGAAGGCCTCGAAATTCAGCCTTGAGCTTCTTCTTGACATCGTAAACGATGTAGCCTTGGCTCTCACCACCGCGGTGATCGGTTGGGAAAGAACGCACTCGGCGTTTGCCTACCTGCGCGGTTTCACCAGGATCAAGAGCATAGCATCCGACTGGTGCAGGTGTCTGATCTTGAATCATTGCCCACTGAGCGACGAGGGCCACAGCGTGAGTGATCAGGCTCTTGGGCATGAAATATACCGCAGCTCCTGCGGATACCATTTCACGAGTGTGCGCATGAGCAGCAAACCCACCGAAGTGGTCGATGTGCCCATGCGTGAAGAGCACGGTATCACAACGAACTGCCTCTGGTGAAGCCACTCCGCAATCGAAGCAGATCTTGAATTGAGGCAGAGCAATTGCAGTGGCGAATCCACTCTTAGAGGTGCCCTTGATTTCGATGTCTTGTACGCGCATGTGTATTTCCTCGGTAGGTGACCTAATGATTATACCTCACCCAAGGATGAGATTGCACGCTTATTAAAAAATGGTGGGCACACTGGGACTCGAACCCAGAACCTCCTGCTTGTAAGGCAGGTGCTCCTCGCGATTGAGCTATGCGCCCGTGAAATGTTTAACGACTTGGCCTTCTCCTGACCAGTCTTCGATCGCCTGTTGCACGAGATGAACTTGTTCATCAATCGTGTAGCGATCGTTCCGGACCCTGATCAAGAGAATACCTTTTGCTTCGCAGTGAGCCTCTTCCTCTCGATCACGTGCCTGAGACTTCTCAAAGTCGTGATTCTTGTGGACTTTCTCAAAGTGGAATACACCATCGGATTCGATCCAGATAGGAAGTTCTCGATGAACGATGTCGATGTCGATTCTGCGCCCTGAGGCAAGTGTCTCATTCTTGTGTCGATAGAAATCAGAGCCCAGTGCCCGTGCGAGGGCGCGTTCAGCTTTCGAAGAGAAGCGTGGATTCTTTTTCTTGACACTCCCGGCATTTTTCATCCATGCGTCATTCTTGAATGCAGCTTGACTAAGCTTCTTTTTTGTCTCATCTGAGTGCGTCCGATTTGTGCTAGTGCATGACTGAGAACAATGAGCGGGACCTTTCCACTTGTTGTTCTCGCGAAACGTAACTTCAAACTGCCCTGAGCATACCGGACAGGTCCGAATTTCGGTAATTTTTTCACCTGAGCGTTTTTTGGCTACTCTCTCATTACTCTCTCGAATCGCTTGCAGCCCTTGCTCAGAGTACTTTACTTTCTTGTGCTTCCATCGCACATGATTCGCTTTTGCCTGGAACGTCTCGAATTTTC
>Ga0209434_1001290_pt1 | contig 11407 bp, 9 predicted proteins | sample ETNvirnome_2_300_FD_184068 | JGI IMG/M metagenome (GOLD analysis project Ga0209434, IMG submission 184068) | Marine viral communities from the Pacific Ocean - ETNP_2_300 (SPAdes) (version 2) | ecosystem: Environmental > Aquatic > Marine > Oceanic | place: Pacific Ocean | collected 2013-06-22 | reverse complement strand
ATGTCCTCGAAGAACACATCGTCAGGGCGTCTCTCTGGAGGCATCTCAGCAAAGCCGTACTTGCCGTATTCAGACAGGAACTCTTCGCTGTACGGAGTGTCTAGTATGTCCTCAGGGACTACATCAGGCTGCCCAACAGACGGGAGCGCTTCAAGATCATCAATAAAGGCAGCCGCTGCCCTTGCCGGGGTTACCGGGATCGGATCAATCGGCGGGACAGAGGCCGCTTTGGATCTAACGGAGGGGAGGGCCGCTAGCTCGTCTATTATCCCGCCAGCCATGGACTATCTCCCAGATTGCCGGGCAATCGCTTCTACATGTCCCTCAATTTCGTCTGCCGTGTACAAGCGATCCCTAGCATCCCAGTCGCCTTTCTTCCCTCTCTTCCTGTCCCATCGTCGCCAACCACGCTTGGCCTCGTCCCACCTGAGGTCCTTCTCGGTCACATAGGCGTTGGCTTCTGGGGAAAGGATCGTGGAAAGACCCACTCGTGCCCTAACATCCCCCTGAGGTATATCCGCAATAAAGCCCTCAAGCCTAGTTTTCCACAGGGACTTTTCGCCCCTGTTAATCTCATACATCTCCTTCACATCATCCAGAGCTTCCTGGCTCTTCTTGTGCCTAGCCCTCTGGGAGCCGGTGGCATTTTCATCCAAATCCGGGAGCGTGAAAATGTCAGAAGTCTCCCCACCTGGATCTTTAAGCACGTCTCCCAAACCACCCATTACCCCCCCTTTGAGCAAGTCGTTCCGAATGGTGGTGGCCCTTGCCTGCTGGGTTTCCATGCCAGAACCAGCCGCATCCATAGCGGTACGCATATTGGCAGCAGTCAGCCCGGCCCAGCCAGTGTCCTTCTTCTTCCCCTCCCCCTTCCTGCGAAGCTTCTGAGCTTCGACAAACCGCTCACGCTCTGCCTCCCCCATGTTGACGTACTTCGTGAGGAGCTTCTGGGCGTCCTCTGGGTACTCTCCCCACAAGGTGCCCAGGTTGTCTGAGGCGAAGTCGAGGAACTCTGGGGAGGCGTCCATAATGCTTCCAGCCAACAGGTCTCTGGTCATCGCAGAGAACCGCCGTTGCTGGGTGAACTTCTGCTCATCCGCTGCATCCTGGGCAGTCTTTACCCTGCCCCTGGTGATCTCAGTTCGCTTCGCAGAAACGCCACCAGCAAAGTCCTGGTAGTCGGAGACAAGCTCGTTGAGCCTTCGGATCTCAGAGGGATAGGGCACGCGACCAATCATCTGGGCAATCAAGTCTGTGCCACCTGGGCGACCACCTCTAGCCATGTCCACCGCATACGAGACGGTCTGGATCGACGGCATAAAGGTGGACGGCTTTCCGAACTCCTCAAAAGGATTCTTCAGAGCAGAGCCAGCCTTGCTGCGCTTCAGCTTCCTGACAGAGAGCCTGAGGTCGCTTGCCTTGCCTCTCGATGTCCTAAGGCGCTCGTTAAGCGCAGCCAAGGAGCCGACACCAGCCTGACCACCTGTGTCGTCAACAGGACCGCCCTTTTCAAGGAGAGGGGTAAGGGACTCAGGGAGCCAGTAGGTAGTCTCCCCTTTATGAACGCGCTTCTGACCACCAAAGGCAAGGATCTGCTCCTCAGAGAAGCTCTTGAGTTGGTCGGCACGCCACTGTCTGGTTTCACCAGCGATCCCAGCATCTTCTGTCTTGTACCTTGGGTCTCTCGGTACGGGGCGACGCTCGCCTGGATCGTAGATCGCGGGGCGCTCGTCAAATGGGACCGAAGCGGACCCTTCCCCTCCGGGCTGACCAACAAGCTGCCCCCGCTCATTCCAATAAAGCCCGCCCGAGCGAGGCGAGAACTGAGGGTCGGTGCCTGGGCTGCCGGGCCGACCTCCGACCACACCCCGCCTTCCTTCCAATGAAGCGTACTTGGAATAACCCGCCCGGCTTTTCTTTATGCCCTGCCACTCTGGCTCACTGATGTCCTTCGGCCTACCGGGAGCGAGGGCTTGACGGCGTTTGAACTCCTCAATGGCCTTCAACAACCTTGGGTCTCCATGGCTCGTAAGGGCTGTTCCTGGGTACATACCCGAAGCAGCCAAACCACGGGCCAGACGCAAAGGATTGATGCCACGCTCTCCGGCGAACTGGTCTATCTCCTCTGCGGTCACATCACCAAGCACAGGGGGTACGGCAGGCTCGACCAGGGTCTCTCTCACATGGGCCAACTGAGCCTCTGGAGATTGGTCGCCAGCCGCCTGGGCCTCGTAGAACTCCTCGTTGGTAGCTAGCTTCTCTAGGGCTCTATACTCTTCAGCACCCAAACGGATCCCCTGCCTAAGCTTGTTGAGCAGTTGCTCCTTCCTCCGGGCATCCTCTACTGGGTTCCTTCTGCCGCCGTGGTACTGACGAGCTTCGCTCGCTGGGGGCCACTTAATCCCAAGTTTTTTAGCTATTGCTGCAGCGATGGGTCGCTGCTCAACTTCCGCTACAGGAACCTCCTCCACCACGCCTTCAAACGGCCTTCCCGCACCACTGACCGGCCTCTCCATCCAGCCAAGACCTCTGACTTCAGCTTGTGGCACACCTGTTGTTGCGACTGGGGGTGTTCCCTGAAGCAACTCCGCTATATTGGACAGGCGCTGCTTCGTTAGAGCCTCCTTCTTTCGCTGTGCCTCGGCAGCCACTATTGCGTCACCAGCCAAAACACGAGGCTTCGGTGGAGGGGCAATGGCCTGCCTCTCGGATCGCGCCCGATCCTGAAGCCTGAACTGCTCCGCTTGCTGCTTGGCGATCTGCATCTGGAGCGCTTCGATTTCTCGGCTCTCGACAACAGCAGCCTTGGCAGCCTCGTCTTCTATCGCGCGAATGGCTTCTATGTTGGTTGCTGGATCTACCCCAAGGCCCTGAGTTCCTGCGGCTGAGCGACCTCGACGACGCCCTCGACTGCCAGCACCGTAAAGAGCGCCCTCGTAACCACCACCACCAAACTCTGCCGCAAGGTAATTTGCAGCCTGCTGTGCATCGGCCTTCTCGACAGCAGCCTTTCTCATCTCAAGCTGCTCGTTTTGCATACGAATGCCCTGGAGCATCGCAGACCTGCGGATGTTCCTATCTCGACCACGCTCAAAAGACTCAAGGCCGCTGATTGGCCCCATCATCCTGAGGGCAGCCTCGTAATCACCACCGCTTGGCAGGTAAACAGGCACTGTTAAGTATCTATCTCAGAAAGTGGGTTTTCGTAACCCAGCCAGTAAGGTCGCCTGCGCCTAGTAGACTGTCCACCAAGCCACTGCGTATTGATGCCGCCGTAGCCTGGACGAGAGGAAAGCATCCGCTCATAACCAGCGAGGCTTGGTGCCTTAAACTCCGAAACCTGAGTCCTGATGTCTTTCAGTGCCTTTTGTCGCTCCTCTGAGGCTGCTGTGCCGGAAATACCAGCACCTGCAGCGCCGCCGCCTAGCCCAAGAATGCTGCCGACAACCTGAAGTGGTATGCCAGCAGGCGCACCAAGGCCCGATGCCGTTAGCCCTGAACCAATTGCGGCAAGGGTGCCACCCGCAAGGCCAAGCCCAGTAGCAACACCTGCGCCACCAGTCTCCTGCCTATCAATGTCCTTGAGAACCTTCTCGGTCGCGTCTGCAGCCTCCTTCTCAACCTCGGCTAAGCGCTCTGGACCTTGAAGGTCTTTAAGGGCAGCACTCGTTGCAGCGGCTTCCGCATCGGCAACCGCTGCAGCCTGCTCCTCAGACATGACGCCTCTCACATCCTGAGCAACTCCCTCAGGAACATCCGTTGCCTCAAGGAGGTTTTCTGTTTCGAGAGCAGAGGCACCCATCTGAGCCTCAGTCGCTTCAGCAAACCTACGCTTAACGTCTCCTAAGACACGCCTGTCGCGGCGAAGGATGTTTTCGTAAAGGCGTCTTTCTTCTAGTGCCATTGAGTGGCTCCGTTTCTAAAAAATGCCAACTGGGTCGAGGCCAGCCTGGATCTCATCAAGCTCAGACCCAAGTGCGCCAATGTTCTCAATTCCAAACGTTGGGCCAACCGGGCCAAGAAGGCTTTCATAACGCCCAGCAGACGGGCTCCAGAAAGACTCTCCCCCAACATCGAGACGCGGCCTGCCATAAAGTGCTCTGCGGGGGGCACCCACTGCGCCAGGGGCTACTACGATCTCCTCGCCAACCCTAATTAGATTTGGGTCTTTTATAGCTGGGTTCATAGCAGAAAGGGCCTGAACGGTTGTGCCATACCTCTTAGCGATTTCGCCAAGGGTATCACCCCTCACCACCTCATGAGGAGGCGCAGCTACCTGGGTACCGCCAGCCACAATGCCGCGTCCAAACCTCCCGGCAGAAGTCATTCCAGGAGCCATTAAACCCCTTTCTGGATCACGCAACCCAGTAGAGATGCCACCCAGAGCCTCCTCAAGCATGGTGCCCCTAACATCAACACCCTGTGCGAGGTTCTCAATTGTCTTCTTAGCGAGAGCCTCGTTCTCTGCCTTCTGCGCCTTCCTGCGAGTCTCAAAGTCCACGATGCCTGGCATAGCCTCCCCCAGAAGACCAAGCCCCTCTTCTGCAAAACCACCAACAGTCTCCAAGACCTTGGCCCTAAGCTTTCTCTGCATTTGGTTCGTCGCGCTCTCAGCCGCCTGCTCCTGCCTTTGCCTTAAAAGGCCAGCCTTCGCGTAATCAGAGATTCTCCTCGACCTAGCCGCCCCTGATATGAGCCCAGCCCCAGCAGCGCGTGCTCCCTCACCCCTTGCAGCCCTCGCTATGTCCCGGCCATACATACCAGTAGACCTGATGGGGATGCGTGGCCTTCCGCGAAGCTGCTGACGAGCCACAAGGAGATCCGCAAGCTCTCGCTCGCCAAACTCACCAGCAAACTCAGACATCGGGAGAGGGTCAACAAAGTCCTCCCCGGTAAGCATCTCTTCGAGAGACAGTCTGGCAGCTTCAGTAGCCATGTGCGTTCCTCACGAAAGGTTATGATTCTTCGGGGGAGTCTGGAACACCCTAACGGTTATCCCACGACTTTTGCTCAAAAGGTGGGCATAAAAAAGATACGCTATAGTAGACGTGTCTGTCACAACGCGAGGATTAAGATTGCCCACACTTGCGTAGGTTGAATAGGCACCGATTGCCCCCTGTAAGCGAGTGGATATATCTACATATGCCCCGTTCTCAGGAACGTTCTCAAAGACCCAGCGCATCGTTGACGTGGCTGTAAAGCCCCTCCGGTAGTCCCTGAACCCCTGGTAATCAAGCCAACTTCCATCGCCGTTGTGAAGCTGTTCAACGCGCATCACCTTCCGACTTCCACCAGTCTCCGTCCACGGCTCAACGGAAGATCCGTGCTGCGTAATGCCAGCATCCTGTTGTGGGGTTGCGGTGATCCATGTGTCTACTTGAACATCAATAGTGGCAAGGGAGTCGTAGTTGTTATCATCGCCACCCTCCTCTGCAGACGGCGCTGCTCCGTTGAGCACCTTTGAGGACATCTTAATCCCCTCAATTTGCACAAAGGCGTCTGCGCGGATCTCACAATCCCTGTTTATAAGGATGCGAGTAGAGCACCCATCTACCGTGTAGTAGTTTTCGTTTGCCCCAAGGCTATAGTCCAAGATCTTCGGGTCAGGCGTATCCGCGTCAGGGTCGCCAAGAGATCGCCCAATGAGCAGCCAAGTGGCGGGCTCGTTTCGTATAAGCTGCTTTTCCTCAAACGACTTAACCAGCGCGTTTCTGTGAAACGACCTGTGCGTAATCACGTCGGATGTCGGGTACCCAAACAAAGACGGGTCAGCCTCAAAGTTGTTCCCGTTCAACTTGTTCAGAGAGTCTCTAAACTGCTCGAAGCAGCCCTCAATCGTAGCGGCGTCTGACTCAACGCCGTCAATGATGCTTGTGGGGGGTCCGGGCCACCAAGTCATTACCGAACCCCCCTGAACGCAAAGAGGCTCCCAGACACATAGCCCTGGAGTAAGTGGTCTGGGTCGGCAACAGCAGCAAATAATTCCGCTTTAGCTATTAGCCTGAATGTGAACGTTTTCATTTGCAGCGGAGGAAGGTAGACAGAGTAAATTACTACCCGAGATCGCTCTGGGGCACAGAGACTGGAGCCCACCACAATCTTCCTGTATGTAACCGGCTGCCCGGAGGCCGCGTCATCGGACAACCACCCAGATGCGTTGGAATAACCAGCGTTCCACTGGGACTGCAGTTGAAACTGATAGGCGACGTTGTCGCTAACGTTGCCCATTAGGGTTGTTGATATTCCATCTACACCAGAGGGGATGCCTATACCAGACAACCCAGAATCGTCTTCGGTCATGATGTCAAACGAGGCGACAACGAATATAGGTATCCTCTTCTCGTCTTCCGGGGCAGGCACATAGTTTGGGACGGGGAACTCGATCCCATCTGTCTCTGCCGCGTTTGTGAGCTTTGCCACCTCTGTCCACGCGAGACCAAAAGAGTTGTTGGTAAAGCCCTTGTGCCTCTGTGTCTTGATCGCTACACCGCTACCAATGGAACTGGATATATGGCGTGTGTTTATCGCCCCAATCTCGAAGTTGCGATCTCTAAGGGCGTTTACCTCGTCACGAAGCGCCTCAAAGTTACCCACCACCTCGGAGGCGCTGAGCGTGCCTCCAGGCACGATCTTGTTGGGAAACCCTGAACTACTCATTACCGTGTAAACCCGTAGAAAATAATAGAGGTGCGATTGATCTCTGACGAGGAGGGGCTTTCACCAACAGGGATCGTGGATCTGTCTCTGGCCTCAACACCAAAAACATGACTTCCGGCAACGATTGGACCGCGATAACTACAGAAGAACGGGAGCCAACCACCATCTACCTGACAAGACACGGTACACATACTGTCAAACGGCTCCCCGTTGTCTATCAGACGGACATCAACGATCATCGTTCGCTTCAGACCAGGATTCTCATCATACGACCCAAGATCGATCTGACCAGAGACAACAAGGTTGCCCATCATGGTCTCGCTAAGCGTTATAGGAAGGGCTAGGTCGTTCCCCCCAGCCCCGGTGATCTTAGACCAAAAAGAGCCGAACGCGCGGTCTTCACGCACACCCCTACTCAGTTTTACCGGGGGGTTTAGAGTGTGCTCGTAGTTGTTTCCATCAAGGTCAAGTCCCTGAACAGCCAGCCAACACCGACTCTGACCAGCAAACTCATAGTCTGGGTTTAACGCAGTTGCCTGAGGGCGACCATAAACAGCGGTGGACTCCCGATACGACTGCACCGGGTTAAGGGCTAAGCGTGGGTTTACAGCACCGTCAGAGAGGTTGTTTTGATCAACGCCGTCGTAAACAATCGCCATTGCGCGGTTCATCTCCCGCATAAGCGCGTCGGCATCTCTGGTAAGGCCAGCCTTTGGTGGCTCCTTAATAACGTACTTCATCAGACAACCTCGTCCTCAAGAAGGGCTACAGCGCGGCGAACAGGGCCAACCTCATCCAGAGACGACAGCCTAAGCCCACCAACCTCGCTCAACGCCCTGTTTGTAGAGCGGAGCAAGTCTCTCTTCAGGGCAGACATTGGAACCACATCAAGCTCAACGATTGCGCTGTGAAGTTTGTCGAGAAGACGCTCTAACATACCCCTCTAGTCCCTGTTTGAAGAGCCCTCATCGCGCTCTCCATAGTCGTTGCCAATGACCTGCCAACCAACAAGCCTAAACGGTGTTGCTGGATCCGCAGAGGCGTCCGATGTAAACGCAACACCCCTGTTACTAGGAACCGCAACGGTTTTAGTTGAAGAGGTAGTAGAAAACTTAAACCGTATCGACTTTGCGGTGATGTCCTGAGCTTCGCCAGTGGCCGATGTCTCCGACAAGTCCACAAACTTACTCACAAGCCTAGCCTCGTCCCAGCCAGCAGCGGTTCCCCACACATCACCGTCATCCCAGTCCTCGCTTGCACCCTCATCATGGAGAGAGACACTCGATGTCCCGGCCACAGCTCTTTCATCCCAGTTCAAGTACCAGTCAACCTGAAGGTCTACCTCGCTCCCGGTTTGAACAAAGTACAAGAGGAGCTTATAAAACCGCTTGTCTGAGTGTGGGTTTTTAAGCTCAAGCCACTCGGTGGAGTAACTACCAGTAAAGGCCGTCCCGTTGTGGTCGTATCCCGTGTCCCACATAAAGAGGTCTGGCCTCATTATGTCGTTAGCTGGGTCTAAAGCTGCCCCCTCCTCGAAGATCGAGGATGAAGAGGCAATGACAACCTCTCCCTTGTAGTCAATTGCAGCGTTGATCCCACCGATAGCCGCCAAGCTGCTTATCACGCTAAACGCCCCGGTAGTTGTATGGATAGCCCACACCTCGTTGTTCGCATCCCCTGGATTTGAATTGACCGCAATGTAAACACGAGAGTTCATGGTGTCGGAGAACACGCAAAGACCCTCTCTTGTATGGCGAGGCAAGAGTTGTATCCGCTCGTCCAAAGCAGTTGATAGCCGCTTGAATGAGGATCCGTCGAACACGTGGAACCCAACGTCAGACACAAAGTATGTCTTGTTGTCGAAACTAATGACTCCACGATCAGAAATCGCCCCATAGGTAGCGCTGAGTGGGGTAATGACTGGCTCTTCGGCTTTGTCGTGGGTAAGGAGAAACACGCTGTTTCTCTTGAAGATCATCGCGTAGTCCTGCGCGACCCCCCAGGCAGAGATCTTGTCACCGTCGCTCGTGTTTAACTCAATGAAGTTTGTCGTGCTAACTGCCTCAGGGAAGTTCTTCTTTGAGTAGAACAGGTAGTCACCATCACGACCACGGTAGTAAACACGATTCCTAAACGGGAAGGCCCAACGAGCATGCGGCGGCGGGCTGTTCTCCCCACCAATAGGCCCCTGTATTGTAGACGCCTCCCCAATGCGCCGAACGTCGAAGTGCGTCTTCTCTCCTGCGCCAAGCCTTCTTGGAAGAGACGTTGGTCTCTGGCCGTTGATACTTCTGTAAATAGCCCTCTTCACAACATCGATCTGGTCTGGCCTAACGCCAAGATCTAGGAACCCAACAAGAGCAAGAAACTTCCCGGCTTCAAGGCGAACTACGTTATGGGCCGAGTCACCGTTGCCTGTACTGTACTCGCCGTCGCTTGTAGCTGTGTTTGTTGTTGTTGTTGTTGTCATACCAACACCGTCGGTGTGTTTAGTATCTCTCTTTGCTCGGCCTCAGACATGCCACCTTGAGAGGGAACCTCGACGCCATTCCAAACCTCATGGTGGTAGATCTCAGCCGCCGTGAGTCCAAGGTCCTGGTTCAACACAAGCCTCTCTGAGGCTTCAGACATGTTCGACTCCTGTCCATACATATTGATGTAGGTCTGGAAGTACTGAACACTGATCCCAGTGGCGTCGTCCTGGTTCCAGGACCGATCATCCCAAAAGTCACCCGTATGCGTAGGGTTCTCTTCCGCGTCACCGTTGTCGCGCTGCCCACGAAGAATAGACGCTTGCGGAGCAGGGGGCCTCTCGTGAATCCCAACCAGTGTTGTGAACCTACCGTCCCACTTCATGGGCCGCATTCCATCAACAAGGATTATTACAAAACGACCAGCGTCACAAAACCTTGGGTAGGAGGATGGTTTTGGCTTCCCGCGAGAAACTCGGTAGCTGTGAATCGTCCTTAGCTCGTCGGTCTCAAGGACATCAATGAACACGGTGCCGCCATAAGACTTAACAACCTCTTTCTTGGGGTTCAGCTTTGCACTCGACTGGTCCTTCCTGTAATGGGCCACGAGAAGCTCTGTGGTGCCGCCCCAGTGGAAGGTCCCAAAGGAAAGGATCTCGTCCGTTATGTACTCTCCATTCGTTGTGCCTCCGTTTTCGGTCCCAGCGTAAAACGGGTTGCCAGAGACGGTGAGTGTTCCCCATTTATCCCGAAGCCCACGCCACTCAACAAACGGCTGTAACCCACCGATCTTGACGACCTCTCCACGGGAAGAGAAGACCGCTCCATCAACATCGCTGGCTGCGCCCTTCTTCTGCCAAATCCTGGTATCAAGACCAGCCACATTGGTGGGCTCAAACGACTCAATCTTGCCGCGAGCCTTCATGGAGCACCACCACCGCTATTCCCATAATCAGGGAACGCTCCGTCCCAGGTATTCGGCATCCCACGAAGCCGTCTGCCGTTTCTGCCGATAAGGATCTTCTCCTGGAAGTTGAGCCTGTCTTGCGTGATCATTCTCGCAATGCCCATCTCGTAACTCCTCTTCGCGCTCTGCGCCCTGCCCTGCTCGTCAGAGGACGTAAGCATCAGGTACTCACCACCGTCCAGTAAGACGGGGGAGAACGAGGCGTCGAACAGTGGCTTGTCGTAGTCGTCTCCCATAGCCAACGCCTCTGACTCATACAAGCAGTGAAGCTCGTATGCGGATGGAACCGTGTTGGCGACCACACCCGTAGAGGCAACCGATGCTGGCGCTGGATAAAGAGAGAGGAACATGGAAGACGAGCTATCTGGAGCGCGGGTTCCAAGCTCCTCGTCTGAGGTCACATCTACTGGAGCCCAGCTAGCTTGAATGGGCTCCTCCCATTGGGACTGCCAATACGGTACCGAGCCACCAGCATCGCTCCTGTAAAAGCGAAGGCCGAACTCATTTCTAGCCGTGACCGTTGGGAGGGTGACAGAGGTGTCCGTAGCCCCAAGCGTGACCGTTGACGGAGGGCTAAGAGACGACTCCGCTCCCGTTCCGTTATCTACATAGGTATACCAATAGGTGTAAATAGACGACGGTGTTAAGCCGCCAACACCAACAGTAGTAAATACTCCAAAAGAGCTAATCGCACTCTTGGGGTGTGGAAGCGGTACCTTCTGGATCACAGACGCACTTGTGGGTTGTCCAAGTACACCCTTGTTGTTCCTAGCCATTAGGTACGGGGAAACAGAAGAGAGCCCAAGAGGATACGAGTTTGTGCCGCTAAACAAGACAGCCTCGACCAAGGACTTCGTCCCAAGCGGAAGGGCCACCTCGTTGCTTAGAAAGGTGATTGTCCCGTAGTCCGTAGGGGTGACCAGGGCGTTGGGATAGGTGGGGCCTGTGTACTGCCTGTCCAGCCACAGGATGATGTCTCCAGTTGGGTTGGTCGTTTGAATGACATCGTAGAAGGTTGAGTTGAAAAGAATCCTCCGACCCCACCCGACATTCATCCCAATCGGGTCGATGCCAGACTCAATGCGGATGCTCCTCTCCCCTTTGTTGGCAAAGATACGGCTGTTGACTGTAACGGCTGGATCGACGCCAGTGGCGAGGATTGAGTTACGGACGTTTGCCGTAAACTCTCTACGCAACCAACCCCACTTACGCCTGGAACAGATGTCCAGATAAGCTTGGTTGATCGTCCTATTCAGCTTCGCGTCGGAAGGAGAATAGTCCTCACGTCGCTCCTTTAGGGCCGTTCTGAGTT
>Ga0209434_1001289_pt1 | contig 11413 bp, 14 predicted proteins | sample ETNvirnome_2_300_FD_184068 | JGI IMG/M metagenome (GOLD analysis project Ga0209434, IMG submission 184068) | Marine viral communities from the Pacific Ocean - ETNP_2_300 (SPAdes) (version 2) | ecosystem: Environmental > Aquatic > Marine > Oceanic | place: Pacific Ocean | collected 2013-06-22 | reverse complement strand
GGCAACGATTAACGTTTTGTTTGATAAGCCGTTCAATAGTATTCCAATGGATACAGGCGACGTCGATGTTGAATCTAATACACCGACCGCACTTTGCCAGACAACCGACGTTTCTGCCGCGGCACATGGAGACGTTATTGTTATCAGTTCGACCACGTACCACGTAGTCGGAGTGCAGGCGGATTCTGGTTCCGGTTATCAAGGAACAACGCTTTTAGTTTTGGAAGAGCAGTAGATGGCGAACCATTTAAGGCGACAAATTCGGGAGCGTATTGTAACCGACGTCACCGGACTAAGCACAACCGGAAGCAACGTTTTTGAAGGGCGCGTTTATCCGGTTGAGGCGGCGAAACTGCCATGCTTGCTTGTGTACGATTCTGAGGAATCGATTGAAGTTCAGACCTTGTCCCCTGCAGGGTCAAGGTCAATACAGGCGACTTTGAATGTGGTCATTGAAGGATATGCAAACGGCGGAGATGGCGCAACGGTCTTAGACACGCTTGCAGGGATTCAAAAGGAGGTCCAGGTCGCAATGGCGGGTGATGTTTCGATCAATTCGCTTGCTGGAGATTCCGTGCCTATAAGCGCTGATATATCACTTTCCGGCGAGGGATCAAAACCGACCGGATCGAATCGCTTGACGTATCAAATCAGATATGGATTTGCGGAGAACGCACCGGACGTCGCAACATTAGGAGTATGATGGAAATTGAATTGACTAAAAACACGATTATAGAAGGCGTGCCGCATGAGGCGGGCGCGCTGGTTAGTGCTTCGCCTCAAAACGCAGAAAAATTGATCCAGCGGGGTTTTGCAGTCCTGCCTGATCAGAAGCCAAAATCCAAAATTAAGAAAGGGAAAAAATGGCAAGTCACACAGGAGTCGACGGAGTCTTAAAATACGACAGCAACGCAGTTGCAGAGTTGTCAAGCTGGACTTTGGACATAAACCAGGAACCCGTTGAAAGCACGGCCTTAGGACAGTCGAGCCGGTCATATAAACCGGGGATTACAAATTGGTCAGGAAGTGCCGAGGCTTTCTGGGATGAGACCGACACAGCACAAAGTGCCATTGACACAGATATGTCGACTGTAACGACAAAAACGCTTGAGTTGTACCCGGAGGGAACGACGTCCGGGGATACGGTTTTCAGCGGTACGGTCATTATCGAGTCGATTTCACGAAACGCGGCTGTAAACGGAATGGTCACGGCAAGTTTTACTTTTAGAGGTTCCGGGGGCCTGACTAAAACCACAGTCTAATGTCTATCATTGACGCGGCTAAAACTCATTTCCGGCAGAAAATCGGAAACGAGCTGCAGTGCATCGATGTTCCAGAATGGGCTGAAAACGGGGAACCAGGAAAAATCTATTTCCGACCGTCGATCAATTTCCTACAGCAGGAAAAGATTATGGCGCTTGCGGATCAGGACAAGAAAGGCGAGGCCATCGTCGAGAGTCTGATTCAGCGTGCTTTGGATGCGGATGGAAAAAGGTTATTCGGTTCGGCTTCCCGGACCGAGCTGATGCGTTCCGTTGATCCTGAAATCATATCGCGGATTGTTGGTGAAATATCCGGCGGTGATGACTTCGAGACTGAGGACATCGAAAAAAACTGAGGCGCGACTCAGAACTGGTTTTTCTGTTTCAGCTTGCGGAAGCATTACATAAATCCATTCAGGAGATATTGACGCTTCCATTGGCTGAAATCCAGGGCTGGGCCGCATACTTCAACATAAAAGCAGAACAGCAAAAAAAGTAAATGCCAGCAACGACGATTCAAATCCGCGCTCAGGACAAAACGAAACGGGCCTTTTCTTCGGTTCAACGTTCGGTTTCAGGACTGAGCAAATCGTTTGGTAGTTTAAAAGGTTCAATTGCGGGCTTGCTTGGCGTTGCCGCCCTGGGGGGATTGTCAAAATCACTGCTGACGACGGCAGACCGGATTGACAAAGTCTCACAACAAACCGGAGTGGCGACAGGTGATCTGCAGAAATTCCAGTTTGCCGCAAGTCAATCAGGCGTGTCCACGGAAGGTTTGAATAAATCTTTGCAGACGTTGGCGAAGCGTGCCGGGGAAGCACAAGCCGAAGGCGGTGAGATGAAAGCCGCATTTGACCGTTTGAATATTTCCTTGCAAAACGCAGATGGAACATCAAAGGACGTTACTGATTTATTTTATGAGTCTGCAAAAGCGATTTCATTACTTGAATCCGACACCGCGAAAGCCGCGGCCGCAAATGATCTTTTTGGACGGTCCGGCGTTGAATTGCTTCCCCTTTTGAATCAAGGGGAAGCTGGAGTCCGCAAATATGGATCTTCACTCGAAAAGGCGGGCGGGATCATGTCGGATAAGTTCGTCAAGGGAGCGGCAAAAACAAACGATGCAATTGACAAGACAACACGCGTTTTGAAAGTTGGATTTACAAATGTTTTAGAAGCTCTGCTTCCTACCATCGAGGGATTCGCCAAAACCCTCAGTAAATTCTCCAGGGATTTCAAAGCATTCTCAGAAACCCATCCCACGGTCACAAAATTAGCCCTGGCCGTTACCGGACTTTCACTTGCATTTACCGCCCTCGGCGGGCCTTTAACTGCAATTGTTGCCGGGGTTGCGCTTTTGATTACGCATTGGGAACGAATCCATGAAGTTATCAAACCCGCTATTAATTTCATGATTTTCGGGTTAAATTTTTTACGGGAAAAAATCGGCTATGTCATTGATCAACTAAAAAAAAGAATCGGAGGAACCTTTGAAATCATTGGGTTGAAACTCAAAAAACTGAAAGAAAACCTGACCTTTGGCGAAGTCGATAAATTGGCCAAGGATATAGAAACGGCACAAAAGAATTTGAACGCGCAACTGGAAAAAGGGGAAAAACTCCACGAGGCGAGAATTAAAAAAATCAAAGAGGAATATAATAATAGTCTTAATGTTGTAGAGGTTAAGGAAAAGACGAACAAGCAGGAGGAAAAAACCAATAAAATCCTGGAACAAGAAAAAAAGAAACTTATTGATCTCAATTACACCTACAACGGGATTGAAACGACCCTAAAGGGAATCACCGAGGAACAGGCCGAACAGGTTAGGCAAGCATTAATCCGGTCCAGTAAAGAAAACGAATTCAACGCGATCCTGCGCCAGCAACATTCCGACATTGAAGAAGAACGGCGCAACCAACGCGGAGCCGCCATCGAATACCTCAAATTCCTGGACAAACGCCACAAACAAGGAAAAGCCGATATCAAGCAGATCGAGGATCAGACCAAAGAAATTATAAAACAACGGAAAGAATCGGCCCGCGTTGTTGGAATTATTCATTCAGGCATCCGTTCATCCGGTGCGGCCGCCACCCGTTTTTTTGATGCACTGAATATCCAGATTAAACAAGTTGGTGATTCGTTTAAACTAGCATTCGAAACAAACTGGGTCGCGATTGTTGCTAAACTATTGCTGAGTTCAAAAGCAGTAGTAGGATTTATTGATAAATTATTTTCAGGAGTTGGAAATGCAATTGATAAAACTATCGGCAAAATATTCCCGTTTTTAACAGAGACAGAAGAAACCTTTGACTCAGTTGATTTACGATTAAAAGATATTGCCAATATGGTGGATCAATTAAACGATGCTCAATTTGGTTATATGAATACTTTGCGACATCTAACGGATAACGCACGAGCATTGGCGACAATTGAACGTGATTATCAGAAAAATAAAGAAGAAGCGGAACGTCTGAACTCAGGCTACTTGAGCCATCTTGCAGATCAGAATAATATGCTTGCGAAAATGGCACATCACATCTCCTCTATGCGGCGGGCCACGGATGCCTTCCAGTCATCGGTCACCAGTTACATTGATGCACTGGAACAGGAAGGTTTCACAAATCTTCAGAAAGAAATGTTCATGACATTTAAAGGCTTTATCCGTGGACCTTTGCAGAATTTCAACAAACTGATCACAGAATCAAAGGATGTTTTAACACAGGCAAGCTCACTAAAAGAGGCAAAAGAGCAAGAGGCATCATTGAAAGCACTTGAGAAGATAACTGATCCTGACGAACTAATAAAAGTTTTAAAAGGTGACGAGTATCTAAAAGATGTATTTTCAGAGCAACTGATGGCATGGGAAAAAATGCAAAGTGGTGATCTTAGTTTAGTAGCATTAGGTCAAAATGTTAAAATATTTCAAAAATTTGGTGAAGTTTTAGACAAAGAACTTGGGAAACTAGGCGGTGATGACGGGATCATTGCGACGTTAACAAAAAATATATCGGACGCAAATAACACAATCACCATTAATACGGATCTTCTAAGTAAAGCGAGCGGCGGATTGATGACGCTAATTAAAGACTCGCTTAAAGCAGGATTTGAAGAAGGGAAATCAAAAGAAGAATTAATTACAGACATTAATGCCGTGGCAGGTGTTTTAAAAGATGCCGGATTAGATATTCAGGATTTTATTGATTACATCAACAGACTGACACCAAAACAGCACGGCGGCGCAGTCAGCGCAGGCAGACCGTACCTCGTAGGAGAGAAGGGGCCGGAAATGTTTATGCCTTCGCGTTCCGGGTGGATTACACCGAATCATCAACTCTCATCTGGCGGGCATGACGATATTGTTGTGAATATCTACGATGGGACAGGGCAACGTATCAACGCATATGATTCCTCGATCCGAGTTGAGATCAACGAACGCGCGTCCAGGTTCAACGAATTTTCCGCAATGGCGGCTTAAATGGCACTTGAGATTATGATAACGGTCGGCGGATCAGATTATTATTTAAGTGATGAGGGACACAGTGGCGCATCTTTTGGCGCAACTGAAGGGAGTCAATATTACTACCCGTTCGTGGCCGTTCCTCCACGCTTGACCTGGGGACCAACAAACGGCGGGTATATCACCGTTCAAGCAGGATGGTTATCGTTGGTCAACAAACCTTACGACTCCAATCATCCTTTCAGTGGGACGAATTACCGGAACCTTTTATCGGATGCAGGATCGACTTCAAACGTTCCGACAATTGCAATCAAGGATTCGACAAAATACGCGATATTTGACGGGACACTGGTTTTTAATAACCTCAACTCAGAGGTTATTAATTTCACAATTGAGGGTTTGGATTACGATAATTATTTAGCAGAAGGAACCATCACAGATTCCGATAGTGATACACAAGTCATCCCGTGGCCTTTCGGATACGTCAACACGGTCCCCGCATTCGTTTATAAAGGTTCTCAAGTATGGGCAAACGGCGCTTCATCAACGCATCCGGGATTCTCAAAGTATGGGCTAGGGATTTTTGAAGGAAACACAACCTCGGCTTTGAGATATTCAAGTGGATCGACGGCGTGCAGTGCAACCGAGTTCGATGGTCAATCGGCAACTCCGGCCTATTCAAACGGAATCGTTCATGTTTCAGGTTATGGGACAGAAAGAAGTGGTGACGTAAACGCGGGAAGTGCAGGTGATAAAACTAGCACGTTAGGCGATTTATTAACCTATATTGCCGCTGATATTGGGCTTTCCTATATTGATACATCTAAAACGTCAATTTCTACCGATACCTTGTCAATCTGGCAGACTGAAAAAATCCAGGTATTAGACTTATTTAGTAGAGTTTGCCAATCGACAAATCATCAATATTATATTGCACGCAAGCAATCTGGAGGAGGTGAAGGGGAATATGTCATGGTTTTGATTGACCGGGCAAATAATCCGGCGGCAAATCAATTACTATCTGAAAATATTGTTTCTTCTTCGTATCGAATTTCAGCGCCTTTGGCGTCAGTTACACTACGTATGGATTGGGTGGATCTTTCAGGACCAGAAACGAATACGCTAGATATGGTTTCAACGAATTTAAGCTATGGGAAACAGATAGTTTATAAAAACTATTATGGGACAAACAAAGTTGCATATGGAAGCCAGGCAAAAGTTGATGCAATCCGGGATATTGATAAAAAACCAACAGCATCCGTCGTTTTAGATGGAATTCAAGACACTGCAAAACCAGGAGATCGTTTCACGTTTACCCGTGAACAGGATCAAGTCACCGTTGATATGCTGGCACGTTCGATTTCGTGGGATTGGGGAACACGTCAAACGACTTTGAGTGGTGATGCAGCGCTTTCAATTTATGAGGATATCTGATGCAGATTATTGAATCGAATTTGATTTCATCAATCAGTTCAGATGAAGGGAATTTGGAGTCTTTTCCGATTGCAAATATTTCAACCGATATTCCAAGTCAGGAATATATTTGTGATGCAACCAGTTGTGCGATTACGATTAATATCGATTCAGGAATGGAAGCGTTTTTTATATCCGGCCTGATGGCCGATTCTGCATCAATGGCAGTCGTAATTTCAGGTGCATCTGGAACAATTGCAGTTTCAAGCGATGAATATTCTGATATTAAAGAATTGGCAATTGGGCAGAAAATCCGAATTTCTCCTGAATTTTTTAATTTCGAGGTTGATGGCTCATCAATCACTCGTGCAACGTCGCCTAATGCATTAATTGCCGCAACAGTCACATTAACTCTAACAACATCAACCGATTTAAAAGACACGCCTGCATCAGCAAATACAAACGCAATTTATCAATGGGATCATGATTCAGGTGGGCATGGTCGACTAGAGGATTCAACTGGGGCCGCAGTCGATTTGAATGATTTCGCAAATGTTTTAGTAGGTTCAATTGTTACACGTGGAACAGATTACCAAGTATCAAAAATCATCGGTGATGGAACCGCAGTAAACGGGGTTCAATTATCGGATATGAGTGCAACCTCGATTACAAGTCCATTTTCAGGAACTATTTCGGTTGCTAGTTTCGGGCCAACGACTTTGGAAATCGATGGAGATGTCACCCTTGAAGCAGATTTGACCCTCGCAGAATACGCGGGAACACCTCCGGCAGACGGGACAGTAACGGCAATTAAAAATCCGATTAAATTAGGAATAGCGCGTGCAGGTTCGGTCCTTGATGTTGAAAACCCGATTCTTGGCTTTTCTCAATCATTTACTGATTATTCAGTCAAGCGCCCAATCGCTGACGGCGGGTATGATCAAACGTCAAGAAACACCACAAAGAACTTTGATGCTGAAGTATCAATGACTGATTCTAATAATCAGTCATTTATTAGTTTCTACCGTGCAAATCGATCACGCCCGTTTCCTGCGGTTCTGGTTGATGGTTTTGAATCAGACCGAGATGCAACAACGCGATTATCAGGGTTTTTCTATTTTCCAGTCGCACCAGGGATTAATTTTGATTCTTATTCAGGAGAATCAAAAATTGCCACGTTATCATTCAGAGAAGTGATTTGAAGGTACTTGAGAAAAATCTAATAAGTGCGGTTTCTGCAAGTGCGGCCGCTAATCCGGCGGCATATGTGATTGGGAATGTTTTGAATGATAAACCAGATTTTCCATATATTGGATTTTCATTTTCACTGACGATAACGGTGACGATTTCAGCAGGTGTTAATGGATTTTTTATTGCGGGCGGTTTGTATGATTCTGCATCGATATCTGTATCAGCGTCACCCGCATCAAGCGGAACGATCAATTTAAACACGTCACAATACAGTTCGTCGGATTTGTTACTTGAAAACACGCGGCTTTTATTGCCGCCTGAATGGGTTGATTTAACCGCTGACGGATCATCAATCACCCGTGTTGACACGGGATCGAATTTAGCATCTGGAACGATCACGGTCACACTGGCAACGTCCGTCGATAGACGTTCAGGAGTGTCAGGGAATGCAATTGCATCCTGGTCGCGGGCAAGTGCGAATACAGGGCGCTTTCTTGATTCTGGTGGTGATGCAGTCAATTTGAAAGATCACCAGAATATTATGATTGGTTCGATTGTGACGCGGAGTTCAGCATATGCCGTCGAGAAAATAATCGGTGATGGGACACAAACGACGGATATTGTTCTGTCAGGAGATGCGGCAACCGGGTCAATTACTGCGATTCAAAACCCGATTAAAGTTGGAATCATCAGAGCAGGGACTTCACTTTCGGTTGAGAATCCTTCAATTGGATTAGGTCAAGGATTCCGCGATTTTTCAGACCGGGTGCCATTAGCAAACGGCGGATATATGCAAACACCTAAAAATATGATTAAAAACTACTCGATCAGTTCCAGCATGACCGATGCAAATGCAAAGAATTTTGAAGGATTTTATCGTTCTTTCCGGTCCAAACCTTTTCCGGCATTGGTTACGGATGGGATGGCTGTAGGACAAAACGAAGACACTCAAGCGTCAGGTTTTTTCCATTTCGGAAGTCCTCCACGTTTCGACTACTTAAACCATAGCGGATCAGTTTCAGGCGTTGATTTTAATTTGAATGAGGTAATCTAATGGCAGATCGAACGATTAAACCAGATGACACCAATGATCTGGTCCTGAGCAATAATCATGGTGATGCAAAAATTGAGGTAAACGAGGATGATACTATTGTTGTGACATCAGGTGGAGATGTCACCATCGATGCGACAGGTGACATCATCCTTGATGCAGATGGGGCAGATATCAAACTGAAGGATGGAGGAGTTCAGTTTGGGACGTTGAAGCAGGCATCAACTCATTTGGTTATTCAACCGGAAAGCAGTAAAGAGATTATTCTCAATGACGAGGGCGGATCAGCGGCATTAACAATCGAGACTAATGGAGATGTGACAGTAGATGCAGGCAACCTAGTAATCCCATCGGCAGACAAAGGTATTTCTTTCACAGGTGGTACTGATCCAGATACTACTGGAACTGCTACAGGGAATATTCTGAATGATTTTGAGGTCGGCACCTGGACTCCAGCCCAAGGGGGATCGTGGACCACCTGGACAGGGACTACCATAGGTACTTACATGCGGATTGGGGATTCCGTGACCGTCTGGGGTCAACTGCAGGCGGGAACATTTGATCCCGGATCGACTTCAGTGTATATAGATGGACTACCGTTTTCCAACAGCGGCATTCAAGGGGTAGGTTCCGTGTCTAAAGGTGCTTCCGCTGCGGCTGTGCTTGGCAATTTTTTAGCTTCAGGAACGACCCTGTATCCAGATGTCGATTGGGGGTCAGTGACGGATGTTAAGTTCACTGTAAGTTATTATTTTGGTTGATTCTGACAGACTTTCATAAAGGTAAAAAATGACACTTACTAAACAAACAATTGTTGACAAAGCGGAAACAGTAAAAGCAGAAAACCATTACTGCATACAGGTCAGAGAAAGGAATCAAATCCTTGAGGATGGTCAGGAAATTTCTGCATCTTTCCATAGATATGTCCTCAACCCAGATCACGATGTTTCCACCATAAAAGATGCAACTGTTCTGGCTCAGTTTCAAGCAGTGATGACGGACTCAGTGAAAGCAAACTACACGGCATTTATGGCAGAACAAGAAGCAAAGATGAATCCTGAATAATGGACACAGACCTGATCCAATCCCTCGCCGACCTCGGCGGCACGCTTGCGAGTCTCGGCTTTGCCGGGTGGCTCATCGTTTATTTGCTCAAGTTGCAAGTCCATGAAAGAACGGAATGGATGCAGAAAGACAGCGATAACGACCGCGCCTTGCAGGATTTAATCGGCAAAACCAATGAACGTTCATCCAAGATGGAGGAGTCCGTAACTTTACTGACAGAAGTTCTGCGCCGTTTTGAATTGAAACTGGATAAAATATGATTTCAATGTTAGCACCCGTAATTGCCGGAACGGTCAAGACCTTGGCGATGAGTTTGTTTGGGGAAAAATTACTCATAAAAGTTGTTCTGCTACTGCTTGAGCGGCTGGTGGATTCCACGGATAATGATTTGGACAATCAAATCTTGGCCGCATATAAAGCGCAGTTAGTAGGAAAATTATAATGCGGCCTGCTTATATTACGCCGGACTTTCATAATCGCAGCAGGTGCGTTCATGGCTGACATGCTAACGCCGAACTTTTCCCGCGCTGAGATGCAATGCAAATGCGGATGCGGGTTGGCGCATATGGATGAGAATTTCATGAAGATGTTGCAGTCCTTGCGTGACAAACTTGGACCACTCTCCATAACTTCAGGGGTACGTTGTGAGAAACACAACAAAGATTCAGGCGGTTATCCTAAAAGCGCTCATCTTCAATCGATGGGGGCCGATATACGTATTTACGGACCACGGGCATTAGCGTTAGTCGAACACGCCAGGCGCGTCGGCTTTTCCGGCATCGGAATTAAACAGAAGGGCGAACACAAACACCGTTTCATTCATCTTGATATCCTACCGCGTCAAGCGCTTTGGTCGTATTAAACACGCCTTTTCTCCAATCCTTTAGAATAATTGCAACCTGAGTATGGTAGATTAGCCCACCAGTTGAAGATTTGAACCCTTCCTGGTTCAATATCTTTGCGCTTCCATAAAGCGTCTTTCCTTTCTTATGTAGTTCGATAACACGCAAAGCAAGTTCGGGGTTTATTTCGCTCAAGCGTTGACGTCCTTCAATACGGATTTCCCCTTTTCGGTCGCGTGCTTCGATCGGTTTTCCGTTTCGCATTCCGGTTTCATGCTGAATTTTACGCCCGCCGATCATACGTTTAACCATCGTGGACCGTTCAAGTTCGCTGAATACACCCTGCATTTGAATCATGGCCTTACGCATCGGATCATCATAAATCGCATGACTGATATTCTCGCCCGTATTTGCTGAATACAAATCGATTTCCTTTGATGCGATATAGGTCGCAAGTTGCATTTGTAGTAGAAGTTCACGCGCTAGGCGTGTCATATCTTCAATGATAATAATCTTGCAGTCGTTTGCATCCGCATATGCGATCATTTCACTGAATGCAGGACGCTTCTCCACCGTTCCCGAAATGCCTTCTTCAGTGAATATGCGTAAATTTATGCGGGGGGTGCGCATATTTGTGCGCATATCCTCTGCAAAGGTTTCAATCGCCTTGATCTGGCGCTCGATCCCGGTTCCGTTTATCTGTTCACGCGATGAAACACGAACGTAACCTAAAATAATATTTCCCAAAATCTTTGATATTATTAAGGATATTATTAAAGACATTTTTTTTAAAAAAAAGTCTTGACCATATATGGAAGGTAAATGTATATTTCTTTTAAAGGCAAAACGCAAAATTACATTATTAAGGTACGCGAATGGATTCGAAAAAAGCGCCATTGGAGGCGCCCTTTGATAATGGCGAGGACTTGTTCAGCGCTTCAAGCGATGAGCTTCTGACGACAACCGATGCCGCGGGGCTTTGCGGCGTAAGTTACCAGAAGTTTCTAAACAACTTCTGGGGAATACCTTTTAAATATTTATATCCGAACGGGCCGCGCATCTATCTCAGAAGCGAAGTTCAGGCGTTCATCGATGGGTCGAACAAATGAAAAAAGAAGTTATCGGTGACGCG
>Ga0209434_1001288_pt1 | contig 11414 bp, 5 predicted proteins | sample ETNvirnome_2_300_FD_184068 | JGI IMG/M metagenome (GOLD analysis project Ga0209434, IMG submission 184068) | Marine viral communities from the Pacific Ocean - ETNP_2_300 (SPAdes) (version 2) | ecosystem: Environmental > Aquatic > Marine > Oceanic | place: Pacific Ocean | collected 2013-06-22 | reverse complement strand
ACCACATTTTTAATAGTTCTCGGAGTTTCACGAAACATACTAGAATTAATTTGGAATTGACTGGCAGTAGTGACAGATGGATCAAACTCAAGATATGTGGGGTTATTCGAATGATTAATTTCCCCCCTTTCAGCATGTGCTAGCATTGTAATAGTTTCAATATAGTTGACTCCTTCAAACTCCATGCGATAATTGACAAAAGGTATGTTTGAGCCAGAATTATCGTTCATTCCGGCGCCATACATTAACCAAGAAGATGTTGTGGGGGCTGCTAGTTTATAGTTTCTGGTAGGAAGAGAGGGCTCCAGTCCCCAGGAGCCGGTTAACAAAATAAAGCCCTCATTATACAAAATAATGCCAGCCACCGAGCCAGTCCCCACGCTACCCGAGGGCCCGACCTGAATTAGTTCTCCGTTTCTCTTGCTATCTCGAAGTTCTCCGATTAGTGATCCAGAAACATAGTATTTTAAACTTACTGAGCCGTTTTCTTTATTTATTGAAGAGCCATAAAAAATAGAAGGAATAGAAATTAAATTAATTGGTGTTTTGGTGCCCCAATCCCCGTAACTAGGGCTAGAGGAACTAAATTGATAGTAAGGGCTCCAATAAGTATAAGAACTCATAGCGGATCTAAGAGCCGTTATTCTCAAGGATGATGTAACTGGCCACAAAGGGTGAGCGGTAGGTATAGATTGGGTTAGATACTCTCTACTAATAGTGGCAGAAAGAGGGTAAGAACCAGTAAAAACTGATCCGTAGGTCGCTGCATTCCATGCATTCCAGGATGATGTAGAAACTGATTTGAATGTAGTTAACGAACTATCTTTGTATAAAAGAGGGTAAATTAATCCTGTTGAGCCCGAATTTCTATCAACATTCAATTCGTAGAGAGACACAAATCCAGTAGGAACACAGGGTACACTTCCAGTAAACGCCCCCGAGATTCGAGATTCGTTTTGATAGTAGACACTCCCTTGATAAATATCAAATTGATTTCTCGGAAAGGTCTGCAGCGTATTGTGAAAAATGTCATTATCGCCAAACTTTTTAAGAGGCATCTTTAAAACCTCGCTTTAATAATCCAGCCTCACACGGAAAATCAATTCAGTGGAGGGAGTCTTTTTAAGGGGTTCTGATAGCTTAGCGACAGCCAATAATTCATTATTTGGAGAATAAAGCCCAATTGATGTTATATATGACTGGGGGGGCTTATTCACATCCTGCTCTTTCACAATTATTTGACTTTGTGATAAATATGTCTGATTAGAACTATAATTAAACTCATTATTTGAGGCTCTACAAAAATAGATTGTTGAATTCAATTCTGTAGTATTCTGAAAATCATTATCGATCCAAACACTTCGAAGATTATCAGCAGTTCCTGTGATATCGCTTCCGGTAAAATCTGCAACAGAATCAAAAAGGAGGGCTGACGCAGTCAATACAACAATGCCGGCTTGATAATAAATCAATCCAACGCCAGATCCAGTAGCAATAGGAGAAGACCCAGTATACAAAATACCATATTCCCCTGCCGGAGAATTAACTCTATACTCATTCCTGGCCCCACGGTCTTGAACGGTTATTTGTGCTGCGCCGCTCAAAAGCGTTAGTGAATAAGTTTCTTTTTTGATCTCGTCTTTTGTCAATAGCCTAGTATAGCTGACAAAAACACATGCATTCATAGCGTCCGTTGTTACTGTAAAATCGGCATCTCGATCGAACCTTCTAATTGTGCCAGTCTGGTCGTATCCTACTAAAACCTGCGCCATTTGATTATACATATTCATTTTTTTAGCATTCATTGAGTTTAAAGAACTAGAAAGGGCCGGGGAATATCCATAAGAAATATCAAAGATATGGTTTGCCGAAGATGAATCGAATGGATAATCATAAACGCTCTGAAACATCCCGTGAGTATAATTTTTAATGTTGAGATCGCCATAGGTGCCCGAAACCACCGTTCCCGTGATTGGGATTGCCTCGTTTAACAATGTTCTTGTTAAAGAAACATCACTAGTTGATAGTGTTTTAAATACAGTTGCCATTTTTTATCCTTTAAAATTATTTTTAATTACTAAATTCACTACGGTGTCAGCACACAATTATAAGCGGTGCGGGCCCTCACATATCTAATGGGAACATCGATTGTGTATCCCGTTGTTAAGCCCGTTACTCGCACTATGGAGTCGATATAATAACAAGTAACTGGGGCGAGCGGGGCCCCGGCGTGTGCAGCGTCGAATTCGCCTCCCAATTGCGTGAAAAGGCTCGTGGTAGTTTGTAGTTGGTTACTAACTTGAATTTGAAATTCGAGAATTGATCCTCGTGGTCCTGCTATAACTTGTTGGTTATTTGAAACAGTGGTTGTGACAGTATTATCCATAACAAAAGTCGGATCAGCTGTCGTTGAAAGAAAATAGACCGCTATTCCGTCATCATCAATAAATGACGGGTTAGCCAACGTGGCTCCTTGTCCATCTATGATTTGGCCAAAACGACTATCTATTTCAATTTGATATTGATTTTCATACATCTCGTTGGTGGGAAATCCAGCCTGGGGACCTCCTCCAAGAGTATTATCAATTCCCTGATCTATTCGACAAAATGTCTTAATGTTATCTGGATCATAACCATACCAGATTCCTTGAGTTGCCGGAGTCCAAGCGCCGTCCGTGCTGAGGGCACATGCCGTGTTTTGATCTACTGCTACCAAATAAGAATTAAATTGACTATTAATATTGGTTCTGCTGAACAAAGTATTTAGCTTAAGTACGGGCATATATAAAAGCGTCTCATTATTAGTATATGTCTGTAAAAAAGAGTGCATCAGGGAGGAGTTATTTGTAAAGGCTTCCAAAATCGGCGTTTGCATGATTTGTAGATCTTCTTTGTTTGCACCCGCACTGGGGTCATATATTCCGTAATTAATTTCTTCGTCACTAAGAGCAAATTTAATAATTCTGAAAGTTCCATCGCCGCGCGCGAGCAACTTTCTTCCTGTGTCCGTTAAGACGGCATCTAAAATGATGTCCCCACTATTATCTAAAAAAGCCATAAAGATTCTCCTCTCACACTATAAATAGTATTATATAATTTAAAATTACTATTCATTTTCTACTTTAAAAGCAACATTTAAATCAATTTTTTTGCCAGTTTGTTTAGAAATCAAACGAATTTTAAGTCTTTTCGAAGGTATATACTGCGTATGGTCAGCGCCACCAACAACCGCGGAGGAGTAATAGCCCCCAAACAAGCTTGGATTTTTTACCCCCAAAACAATACCAGTATGTTTCCCAACTGCGCTATTAACAATCCTGCCGGCGCTGTCGGTTAAACCCGATTCATCATAATTTATCATCCTCTGGGCTATCGAGGGAACAAGCTGTAAAAATTTCTTAAAGTTTTTTGTCTTTGATTGTGGTTTAGGTGGCGGCACCAAATCAATCACTTCAATAAGTGGATAAATAGCGCCAGAATCATTGACCATCTGTACTTGGAAAACCGCAGAGGGATAAGATTTTTGTCCATGAATATCTACAGTACGCACCATATAATAATAAACTTTATTTGGCACAATTTCATCTTTATAGGCTGTATCCCATGCGTAGACATATTGAAAAGAGCTTCTTTGGAGTGTCGAAATAGAATTTCTAAACTTCCCAGAAAAATCTTCATAAGTCGATGGTTTGGTTTCGGTTCTATAAATTTCAAACCCGGCTACTTCATCATCCGTTTTATAAGTTATAGGATCAGTAGGGCTGAGGCCATAACTCGTGCGAAGGAGGTCTATATAATCGGCGTCTGCTGAGTCTAAAATGACTGCTTCCTTTTGATATTCGCCAAGTTGTGCATGCATACTCAAGGTTATTTTATTATCAATTCCGATATAGGGTATAAAAAAAACATCTGGTGCCGTGGGAGGAAGTGATAAAACCGCGCCATTGAAATCGAAAAGATGTGTTTGGATTAATTGAACGGTTGGCGCTGTTACAACCCTGAAAGGCGCTGCGCCTTTCTGTAATATCGTTTGTTGGACCGTGGGGGCGGTTGGAGGAACGCCCGGGTTGCAAATGGTTTGACCCACGCCAGTGTACCCGATCTCGACCCGATGATGGTGATCGCCCATCATGTATAGTTTTCCCGATGCATAAAGACCATCTGGGTCGTTATAATCGACTCCGTGGGTATAGCCGGTGAGCCGGGGCCAGGTGCCGCCGGCCAAGGAGGGCTTCCCTGCAGCGACCCAATCATCGAAAAAAACCTGAGAATCCGCATCAAGAACAACTGCTGAACCTCCCACATTTATATGGTTGTGCGGGCCATGGGATAGACCGGAACAATTGATCCCAGGATTGGCGGGATCGTCGCAGGCCCCGTCATAGGCTTCGTTATTGACTACCCAACTTGGAACGCTCCAGCCCTCCACGTCGGCGCCGGCTCCAATAGCATGTACGTGATCCTCAATATCGGCATGATCATTGATTGAACAATTGCCCTCGTATCCCTCATCTGAAGTTTGCGGAGGAGTAACGGCTGCAGGATACAGATAACTATAAGAATATCGGGTACCGACAACCACATTGTATGCAAATACCCTATAAAAATAATTTTTACCAAATTTTACTTGCGTATCTATATATTGGATAGGAGATCCGGCAGGAGGACTACTTACCCCCCAGCCTGATTGGATCCAAAATGTTTGTAACGGAATAAGTGAATTCGGGTCAGATCTTTTTTCTATTTTGTAAAGTATAACTTCTGAATAATCTGAACTTTGTTGAATAAGATCTTCATAGGATTTTATGTATTCTAAGACGCCTGGAGAGTTGGGGTACACTCCGAATACCGAATTCATAAGCGTATATGTAACCGTTTCAATAAAATTTTCGGCATAAGTATTTATAGTAGCGATGTCAAAATTGGAATCATATACTATATTATAGGAATCATTCAAAATTGGTGAATTATTGGTATATCCGCCGACAAGCGGGTATGAATGATAAGGCGTCCCTGCATATCGGGCCGCTTCCATTAAGTCAGAAATGTTCTGGGCCCATGGATCTAAGTTGAGAAGAGCTACATTTACTGTCGAATTAACAACGACGGCCTCGGGGCTCGCCAAAGGCGTCCCGAAAGTGGAGTACTCGATATAAGATTCATGAACAACGTCTAGAGTTTCTATATCCAAAGATTGTTCCAAACCTAAATGATTCCCGGTGATATTACTAAGACGCGTCTGTAGATCACTTTTGCTCGTTGCAGCCGATTCAGCTTCGGTGTATAACATGATTGTGTTTACTAATGCCAAATCTAAGTCTTGTTGGCCAATAGCGCTTCTAAACAAGCGTGATGATTGATAATCCCAGTGTACCAAACCCGGGTTAGTTATAGCTTCAACGGGCCAGAACTCACGATAATCATTATTCAAGTCCATAAGGCCTTCGAAATTGTAATAGGGAACAATAAGGTTTTCCCATTTCGTATCGGTAGTGACTCCCGGAACCAAATAGTTATCTATATATTTCTCCACTGCATAGGCGTCGGTCACCATTGCATTTTTTTCATAAAAATTGAGAAGTTGCAATTCAGATATTGCATCGGAGGAAGCCGCTTGTTCATATTTTCGGTCAATAACGGAGTTACCGAAGAAATTTAAAATAAATTCCTGGTTGACAGTGGGCACTAATTGTTGATCGAACACCACCGGATTAGTGGTTAACGAAAAATCCTTTGTTACGTGAGGAATCTCATTTATAAATTTTAAGTTTTTAAATCCACGTTTACCATCGTTGTGCACGCCATCCACCTGAGCGATCATTTCTGTGATCCATTCTTCAAAAGTTTTACCAGTAATTGATGGGTAGAGTTCATCATATTCCTGTTGGCCGTAGAGGTAAGCGGCCAACCAATAGAGTTGACTAAACATGCCGGTGAAAGGTCCGGCGGCATCTGCGTAGTCTGTCGCGTATTTATGTCTTTCTTCTGTGTCTATAAATGCGCCGGGTTTTGGCGTAAGGTAAATATATTGTTCATGTTGGGGGTATTCCACTAACCCGGCATAGATTGAATCTATGCCGCTCCAAATATCAGAAGCATACAGGTGGTCGTCCGCTACGGAGATGTCTGTAGGGGGTATGGGAGAATAAGCTATGTTTACGAGGTCTGGCGCACTCCCCTGGTGGGCAGCGCCGAGCCCTTTTATAGCTTCTCTAAGTGGATCTGGGGTTGCGAAGGTATATGTTTTTCGATTTGGGTCCGTGGGCATTAATTAATTTCCTGTTTATATTCTTTGCTGGGTTCGTTAAGAAACGACAATCGATCTTTGTGCCTCTGGATCCGCATGGATTTTTGAGGGCGATGAAGTTCGACGAGGCTGTGATTTTTTAATCCCAAGAGAATTTTTATTTTTTGCAATTAAAAAATATGTATTTGCCTGTGTCATTTCTATACCTCGGGCTGAAACGGGGCCCCAATCTTCATTGGCTTGTTTTTCAAATCTGCACAAGATTACCTCAGACGGGCCGGTGCTGCTTTTTAAATTTGATATAAGAGATGTCCAACTCTTGGGTGATTCCCAAATTGGTTCTTTCATAGCTCCATTTTTATAGCCCATAAAAATAGTAACTTTTGCTAACATACCTACACTAAATCTAAAACTAGGCGACATATCTAGAGGAGATACGGCTCCTTTTTCTTTTTCTTCCAAAAAATTTATGTATTTTTTAACTGAAGGGGGCGATAATTCGGGATTAGAGTATTTTGTTTGTTTCAGAATATCTGCGCTGGATGGAAACGTGTTGCCCCTCAATTCCGAATTTCCACTAAATTTTTTATTAACCGTGTCTAAAACTCCCGTTTTAGACACCATATTCATCAACTTCTGGGTTATTGGGAGGGCCCATTCTTCATTTTTAAGTATTTCCAATAGGGAAGAAGTGTCATCTGTATTTTCTGGCGCCATTGCCGCACTTGGTTTAAGCTGGAGTCCGCGCTTTTTACCCAAAATATTACCTTCAGATACCATATGTGTTTCCTTGCCTTGATTTAAATTTAAATCAATCGACGCGTTCATCGGAGTTCGTGATGGCGCAACATTGATGCCAAGTGTCGCCCCAAGAACCCGGGCCGCGAGTACTGCGCGATTCTGCGAAGTTTCTGTCACTTCCACTTCGGCTAAAACTGCTACAGCTATGTTCTGCATGTCAACATATTGGGCGGGTTTTTCAAAATTTTCATTTAAACTGGTTCTTTCAATGGTAAAACCATTTTTAGTTCTAGAACTGATCAGGCGCGGGCCCATTTGAAAACCATTAACTTTAGATTTTCTCTTTGTACCACCCGATTGATCTCTCTTTTTTCTCAATCTAACTAACAATTTTTCACGATGGCTTTTTTGTCGTTGAGATTGCCGCTTTTTTGTCTGAGTAGGAGTCTCTTCCAAATTATTTTGAGGAGTCGATTCATATTCCATAGGCTTCCCCATTTCTTCCTCGTCGAGCATAATTAGCTCCCAAGTTTCAGCATCCATAGCGAGGGGCCCTGCGTCAACGTGTTGTTCTAAATTAGAGAAATCCATTGCTTGGGATTTTGCCGATGGAGAAATAAACTTCTTAAAATTACGCGTAGTTGGGAGGGGGGAGACGAAATTAATTTCTGATGGACCTGTTGAAAAACCAGCATAATCTACGGCGGGAAGTCTTGACTTTCTGGTATCGAAATACTCTTCAAAATACTCTTCAAAATTTAATGAAGAAATTTTTGAATTTTTGGCTACGCCGCTTCTCTTTACAAGTGGGCCAGGTTCTACCGGTTGGCGAGTGCCCCCCATAAAACTCTCTATCTTCTGATATAAAACTTCGATCAATCTAATGGCTAACTGCACAGATTCTGCTGTAGCAGTATACGGATCTAAAAGACTTTGCATCCCAAAAAAGGAATTATTTAAATCAAAAATACGTGTTGAAGGTGGTTTAGAATTCTTCTTTCTAGAAGATTTATTTTTACGTGTATTGTTGTTAAGGGAAGCGAGTTTAGCTGATGTGGACTGTCGAACTATAGAAAAATTTGTAGAAGCGTGAGTTGGCTGATCCCAGAAAGTTCCATCGCAAACTGATTTAACTGTGTCTTCAAAATATATTGGCGCCACGACCCATGGATATGGAATTTGTTTGTTATTTAACATCGAAATTCCAAATTCTGTTTGTAACTTATAGATTTTTTTACGTTCATCGGTGTGGTTGGTAGAATTTGGATCGCTTTTATTGAAGAATGTCTTGTAATATTTCATAACGTTTTTTGAACTGTGGATTAAACTAAGATGTTGATCCAAATATTCTATGATTGTTTTTAGTTTACCCAGGCGCTCATTTAAAAAAATAACAATGCCATCCTGAGTTTTCATCCTTACCCCATATTGATAGGGCGCGCCACCTATTTTTTTAATAGAATAATCGGTAAACGCGATTGGGGTCACCCCTTCTGTGATGTTTTTTAAATTTGATAACTGTGTGATACTGCCCATTTCATCGTTGTTGGTGCCAATAGAGAGCGTCGGACTATATAATTTAGAATTTTCGATGGAAAGATTCTCTCCGCTTGAATATGATTCTGCAACCAGGGTTACTTCTTCCGATATCGGCGCGCTATCTCTGGAAGTGGGTGAGCCGAGTCGATTATAATTTAAAGTTGATTGCCCCGGATATCGCCTTCTTATAATTTGTATATTATCTATTCTTGAATTTTGAAGAATTTTTTGTTTTGTCATTTTCGGTACAAATCGATTTGTCAACATTTTGCCAAATTGGCTTTTTTGAGTTATAAATTTAAGATGATTAAAAAAGAGGACGCCCCTACAACTATCTTCCATATCTCTTGTTAAAAATGCATGTGTATAGGCATTTGGAATTTTTAAAGAATTATCAAACCTAGCCGTTCCCTGAAGTATCGGTGGTGTGAAATCTGCTGGTTTCAAATTATAATTTAGGCGAGGGATTTGTTTTATAATTCTGCGATCTTGTATTTTGGAATTTGTGACAGTCTTTCTTTCTAGCTTCATAGGAGGATCGGTTTGTGTCAATTGTTTCCGGCGTCGAGATGTTTTACGCGTTGCCGAAAACAAGTTTTTTTCTTTATCCTCTATAATAGGGCCGGTCCAATAAGAATCCTTCATTTTCCCAGGAGAAGTTACAACATATACAAAAGAAGTAATATTAAGTTGACCAGATTTTATAACGTTTTCTCCAGAAACAGGGCCCGAACGAGCATAGGGTTTCAACTTCATTAGATCACCTGTCGGGCTGCGGACACCACCCAAATCTTTAAAACCTGATTTTGGTGATACATTATATGTTTGTCTTCCTTGGTTCTCTTGCTCAGGCTCTACAAAACAGGTTGTATAATAAGAAAGATGTTCTTTTACATCTTTTACCCAATCTTCTAATTCAAAAGATATCTTGAAAGTTTTTTCTTTTCTTGATTTTGCTGCACCAATAGCTGCGTGAATTGTTTTAGGATCTACCAGATTTATTAGCAAGCCGTGATAAACTATATCGTAGCCCGGTTTATTATAAAGTTTTTGAAGATTAAGGTCTCCCGATGTTTTAATGGTAGAAGAAAAACCCTCTTTTTGTGTACTTACAACAACCACTTTTAATTTTTCATAGACACTATTAGTTATTGAAAAGTCTAATGACATCGTGAGAGTTACACTTAAATCTTCCGCCGCAGTATCTCGGGATGTTGAAGTTTTGTCGACTGAATCTAATGTTATTTTGTCGATTTTTAACGGGGTATAGGGCCGGCTGTTTTTTGATAAAGGCGTCCCGTGGGTTGATACAAGTAAATCTATAGCCATCTTAATTTTCCTACATCAATAAATAGTTTGTTATAAAAAGTAAACATGTCTTTTATTTATCCGGGCAAGATGGATCTTTGGATCCCTCTGCGTAGGGGCTGATTGTTGTCGGCGAAGAAATTACATCCTCGCACTCGATTGGTGTATCGACATAAATCCCCTTGGATTTAACCACACTAATGGCTTCACAAATTGTTTTCTTATTTATTCTCGAATCCACATTAATGTCAAAATAAAATTCAACATAAGTATCATCAATGTCAGGGGTTACTTCTGGAATTGTTTCGCTCACCAAAAGTCCTTCGACTACATTGGTCGGCTCTTCTTTAAAAAATAATGGTGTATAAGATCCATCGGACTCAATATTATAAACTTCAATTTCAAAATTTTCTTTCTCAAAAGAAACACCGCTTTCCTCAACCATTAATAACATGTCTTTCTTTCCCTCTTTAAAATTAACTTCAACCGTTGATCCATCTTGAAATATAATAGAAGTCTCTACCGGATCCGGAGTATTCTCATTTTTTATAGTAAATTGATCAAGAATCGCGGCATTAGTTTGCCTAATTAGGGTTTGAGAACTATCCAAAACCTTCGTAATGTATGTTACGTTCATTGATATTTGGGGAATTTGAAGTTCTGGATAAGATCCAGTTATTTGAGGAGATATTGGATCAAAATCGGCTAGATGAAAGGAAGCCGTCTGTGCATATTCACCATCTAAGAAAGTTATTTTCCAGGTTGGAGCTATTTGTGATTCAAAATTTGAATTACCAAGTGGGCTAACTAAAGAAAAGTGTTTTTCCGGGGTTGACTGAATCCGGATATAATCCTCTTCGGGTACGGTCGTCGAAAGCCCCCCCAAAACAGCTTGGCCGGCTGGAGACATGGATTTGGTAAAATCTTTGGCCCTTGCGGAAAAGGCGTGTTGTGTGTGTAATTGGGCGGTACCTTCCTGAATTCTTCCCTCAATATCATTTTGTACCTCCGTGATTTCACCGTGTTCACCATCGTATAGGATATTACTATCAAAAAAAGCATAGTATACTGGTTTAAATTTGCCAAGTGTTAGAAGTTGTTTACCAAATTGTGTAAGTTTAATGTCTAAAACTTCTTCTTTTTTATTAAAAAATGATGTCATTTTCTTATTTTACCTTTTTTTCCTGTGAGTCTTTTTTTATTTGGAATATGTCCATTATTTCTTGGAAGTCGCCACTACTAAGGGGTCTTCTTGGATTTCTGCAACCTTTTGAGGGAGACTACCATCATCTACACCTTTGCCAAAGCCAATTTTTACGTCTAGGTCGGCAAATTCAATCAGCGACATAAAATCGTAAGGCCAATTGTAACTATATGGGAATTGTTGCGTTTTTATGCCCGATTCCTTGGCGACTTTGCTAAAATAATTATTATTTGCTCTTTGTTTTACCTTAAAAACCATCCATTGTAAACCATCTTTAATCGGATCATTTTCTCCATTCCCAAAAGATCCCATTAATTCATTGGCTAATAGTTTGTGAGAAATAGAGGCCTCGGCTTCTTGAAAAGATGCTTCTGA
>Ga0209434_1001287_pt1 | contig 11416 bp, 7 predicted proteins | sample ETNvirnome_2_300_FD_184068 | JGI IMG/M metagenome (GOLD analysis project Ga0209434, IMG submission 184068) | Marine viral communities from the Pacific Ocean - ETNP_2_300 (SPAdes) (version 2) | ecosystem: Environmental > Aquatic > Marine > Oceanic | place: Pacific Ocean | collected 2013-06-22 | reverse complement strand
CCCTTAGCACCCCTCGGACCCAAATTTGGCGCGAATTCGTAAAACGCCGATCGCGCTAAATGTGGACAACCTGTGGCCCCTGGCCCCTGGCCCCTGGCCCCTGGCCCCTGGCCCCTGGCGCCTGGCACCTGGCCCCTGGCCCCTGGCCCCTGGCCCCTGGCCCCTGGCCCCTGGCCCCTGGCCCCTGGCCCCTGGCCCCTGGCCCCTGGCACCTGGCACCTGGCACCTGGCACCTGGCACCTGGCACCTGGCACCTGGCACCTGGCACCTGGCACCTGGCACCTGGCCCCTGGCCAGCGGACCAGGCACCTGGCCCCCCTGGAGCCTGGAGCCAGGCACCTGGCACCTGGCACCTGGCCCCCCTGGAGCCGGGGGCCGCGCCCCGGGGGCCAGGGTCCAGGGTCCGCGGTTCCCGTTTCGCTTCAGGGGCCCCTACGAAGCGAGTCGGCCGGCCGCGTGTAAGTGCCTGATTTTAAAGGATTTTCCCCAACGGACGGCCCCACCCCGCCCTACGTGCACAAGGTGCAAGTTTTTGACAAATGTTACGTAAAAATGTGTGATAGAATTACTGCCCCATATAACCCTATAGCTTGATATAGACCGTGATCCGTGGCTCGTGAGGCCTTTACCATGAACCTTTGATAGTCCCGGCACTCTTCCAGTGGGGGGAGGATGTAGACGAATGTCCTCCCCCCTTTTAAAGTTTTACAAAAGCGAGGGGTATAAAAACATATTCTTATTAATTGGGGGTGGACGGTATGGACAGTGCGGACAGCGCCTGCCTATGCGCCTTTTTGTGTCCTCCCCGTGGCGGCCCTAGACAGGAGAAAGATGATGAATAAAATCTGTAAACACTGCGGTGAAGTAATTCATCGCGGTGAAATCATGTGGACGAAATCACAGGTTGGCGGGTCTTCTTTTTCCCAACATCGCGGTGAAATCATGTGGCGGGACTCTGCGAAAGAGTACCCGCAGTATTGTCGAGCAGGGCGTGCGCGACCCGATTTGGGTGGAAACCTGCACGAACCCCGGCATGAACCAGATGGTCTTTTATAAGGGCACGGGCCGAGTCTCACGGGGGAAGACCCCGTCCGAGTTTGCAGGGCCAGTTTAAGATAGACTACTAATATGGAACCTACGGGCTTATTCAGTTTAGACACTGTTGAAAAATACGGTCTTCCTCTTGTATTGCTGCTGGGCGCGATCTATGCGTTATATCGGTTTATGACCTTTTCGCTAATCGAGGTAAAAACGGAATTTAGTCGCTATCATATCGCCCATGCAGAGGCGATTGACCAATTGCAAGTTGACATTGCGGAGATGAAAACAGAACTGCGTCTGTTAGCGGAATTTATTAAAAAAGAATCCCGCGAGTAAGAAGGTAGCTTTGGACCAAGAGTTCAGGATCGAATTGCCTTTGGCTCCGAGTCAAGATCAATTGCGGGAGATGCACTGGGCAAGACGCGAAAAAGCGGCAAAAGAATTTGCGTGGTTAATTCTCCGGGCGGTGGGCAATCGGCGTTCTGTTTTAAACGGGGTACACATTACGATCACGCTAAAGACGTACGGGGCTGAGTTAGATCCCGACAAGTTAGAGGCTCCTGCTAAATTAATTTTAGAAGCGCTTCAACGGGCAGGAATCATCAAAGACGACGAGCCTAAACGTATATCGGTGACGATATGTTGGGAGCAAGCTAAGAAAAAGAAAGATCAAAGGATTTTCGTTGAAATTAAAAAATGGGATCTGGAGAAGTTATCGAAATGAATACCCCCACTTGGATTAAGCGACTGGAAGACGAGGTATTATTTGCGGACGGTTTTGACGAAGCTATTTTGGGCATTGCGAGAAGGGCGGCTCAACCGGACGTGGTAGCATATAACTATGAAAAATGCGTACAGGTTCTGATAGATCGGGACGACATGACCGAAGAAGATGCCCGCGAGTTCATGGAATTCAATGTCGTAGGTGCTTTTGTTGGGGAAGGGACTCCTGTATTCATTGAGCCTCATGTCTTTGAATCCATGTAAATGTTCCACGTGGAACAATGAATATATTACCCGTCGAATCTGTTGAAATTTCGGAAAAACGCCTGAAGCTAGAGCTTAGGCTTGAGAAGTTGAGGCAGCATGAAATCTGCCAACAGGATTTTTTAACCTTCGTACGGGCCATGTGGCCGCAGTTTATTGTCGGAGAGCATCACCGCACGGTCGCAGATAAGTTGGAGCGCATTGCCAAGGGAGAATTAAAGCGGCTTATTATCAATATGCCGCCCCGGCACACCAAGTCTGAATTTGCCAGTTTCCTGTTCCCCGCGTGGATGATCGGTCGCGATCCCACCATGAAAATTATTCAGGCCACGCATACCACGGAACTGGCTATCGGTTTTGGCCGCAAGGTCAAGAATCTGTTGGAGCGTGAGGAATACACGGATGTCTTTCCTGACACAAAGCTATCTTCTGATTCGAAGGCTTCGGGCCGTTGGGACACCAATCAGGGCGGTATGTACTATGCCGTGGGCGTCGGGTCGAACCTCGCGGGCCGTGGCGGAGATTTAATCATTATCGACGACCCGCATTCTGAGCAGACGGCCATGTCCAACACCGGGTTTGAAGATGCGTGGGATTGGTATACCGGTGGGCCGCGCCAGCGCTTGCAGCCCGGTGGATCCATTGTTCTGGTACAGACGCGCTGGTCAGAAAAGGACATGACAGCACAGCTTCTCCGCTCACAGGCCAGGGACCACGGTGCAGATCAGTGGGAAATTGTAGAGCTTCCGGCCATTTTGCCTTCGGGTAACGCTTGTTGGCCGGAATACTGGCCGTTGCAGGATCTAGAGCGGGTTCGCGCGTCGATCCCGGTATACAAGTGGAACGCACAGTATCAACAGCAACCCACCAGCGACGAGACTTCCATTTTGAAGAGAGAGTGGTGGAAAATATGGACCAAGGACCATGTGCCGCAATTGCAGTATGTCATACAGAGTTACGACACGGCATTCAGCAAGCGTGAGACTGCGGACTTTTCCGCCATTACCACATGGGGAGTATTTTTTCCTGAAGAGGGAGGTCCGCCCAATTTAATTTTGTTGGACAGCAAAAAAGGCCGTTGGGATTTCCCAGATCTAAAAGAAGTTGCCTTGGAGCAATATACTTTTTGGGAACCGGAGACGGTTATTATTGAAGCGAAGGCGAGTGGCCTTCCCTTGACGCAGGAGTTAAGAAACATAGGCATTCCCGTGGTCAACTTCACACCCAGTAAAGGTAATGATAAGCTGGCTCGGGTTCATGCTATCTCGCCGTTATTTGAAAGCGGCATGGTATGGGCACCCGAAGAAAGCTGGGCGGAAGAACTCATGGAGGAGTGTGCCGCTTTTCCTAATGGGGAATACGATGACTTGGTGGACAGTATGACGCAAGCGCTGATGCGGTATCGTCAGGGGAATTTTATTCAGCTACCCACGGACGACTGGGAAGATGACCCGAGTACGGTAAGACCTATGGTCTATTACGGCTAAAATGTTCAGCAATATACCAGACAGGGCGCAAATAGCGCAGGGAACGACTGCTGCTCCCGTAGAGACAGCAGCAGAAAGGGTAGTACGACTGCGCGATGAGGGCATGGCGCAACAGGCAGCAGAGAGGGAGAGGCACATCCAGGAGAACCCGTTAGCTGCGTTTACTCCTCGCGTGTATTCCGACGCAACGATAAACTTTGTCAATCCGTATTTCACCAACTCTGGCCCGCGTGAAGACCGGTTTGATTACACGCAGACCGGTTCCGGCGTAACGGGCACAGAGAACCCTGCCTTGTGGTTTGACCAGTTATTTGGGTCGCCGTACGCCTCGATAGCAGACACGCCGACAGGAGCAAACCTTACAGACAAGGTAAGGCTAGGCCCAAACCTCGGCGGGTACAGCGGTGGTATGCACTTTATTGAGTCGGCGTGGGGCGAACAAGCAGCAGCGAACGCCGCGCACAACGCGGCTGTGATGGCGCAGCGCTGGGCACTCAATAACCGCATGACGCAGAGCAGGTTCACTGACGCGCTTGCGGCGGCCGGTATCAGTCCGTCCGACTATGCGTCGATGGACGCTATTAACGCACTCGACCCGCGAAAAAAACTCCAGTTCCTCGACATGTTCACCCGGATGCAGGAGGAGAAGAACCAACGCCCTAATTTCGGCTTTAGTGATGCCCTTGGAATAGGGCTTTCCGTTGCAGCAGCCTTTGCGCCCGGTCCGTGGTCCGCTGCTGCTTTAGGGGCCTCCGGTGCTGCCGCTAGTGGGGGCGACCTCGGAGATATTGCCTTAGCCGGGGGTATTGCTGGAGCAGCTAATTGGGCGGGCGGCAAACTTGGCGACTATTGGGATACCTGGCGAGCAGGTCAAGCATCAACGAATGCAGCAGCCCTTGGGGGAACCGCAGCAGGCGCAACGACCGCATCCAATGTAGCGGCGTTCGGTGGAACCCCCGCCAATGTATTTGGTCAGATTTCACCGGATTTAGCCGTTCGAGGGTTAGGTGGCACGGGGATCACTGCGAGCAACTTAGGATCTACTATTTTCAACCCAGCAGCGTTGGGGGGTATTCAAGGAGCGACGGCCCTTGGGGCAGGTGCCGCACTTGGTGGCACAGCAGCCAACGTATTTGGCGCTCTTCCCGCTACCGGGATTGGTGTGTTGTCGGCCCTTGGCGTCAAACCGGCGGTTTCCACCAGCATAACGCCGGGGGGCCGCATTGCGCCCTTTTTTGAGCCTAGCACAAGCGCTATTAGGGGCACCACAGCAGGAGCAACCGCACTCTCTTCAGGGCGCGGAGGGCTAAGTGCTTTATCTTCACAAGGACTCGGTCGCAACATAGTACATGCTGGGCTTTCGTCGATAGCAGACTCGATACGAGCGCCATCTGAAGGTGGCGGCAGTATGCTTGGTAAAGTTGCGGATCAGTTACCTCGCGTTCCCACCATAACTTACCCGGACTATGCCCCGGTAAGATCAGGGGTTCCGGCACAGGCTGGTTTTGAACGGACTTCAAATATTGGTGTGCCGTCGGAATACGGCTATGTACCGACCGGACTAACCCCAGAGACTGCGCTTCCTTATGGTTCTGGACTTGATCCGTATGCCCCGACAGAGGGGCCGAATTTTGATGTATCGCCGTATTTTCAGGGTCCAAAGTTATTTCATAGGGGCGGTGGTGTAGTGAACGTGGACTCTGGTGCACGGCCCACGGATCAGGAAAGTTTTTACCAAACATACGAATCGGGATCGCAGCAGTATTCAGACAATCTTGGCGAAGGAATGGGAATTACTTATGATCGTGTAGAAGGCACCGATATTCCGCCACAAAGTCGTCTTCAGGTTTTTGAAACACCGCCTATGGGCGTTGGGTCGTTAAACGGCACGGCGCGGGACATGACCCGTTATGCGTATGGCGGGGGTGTGGGTTCGTTGAACGACACGGCACGGGCCATGACTTATGCGGGGGGCGGTATGGTAGGGCAGCCCTTTAAGGTAAAAATAAAAAACCAAGCCATTTTCGGGGAGTTCATGGGTTATACCAAGACGGGCAAAGTAAGGGTTTTGGACGAGGACGGCGTGGAAAGGCTTTACCCGAAAAGCCAAGTTAAAAGGGAGTATAGTGACGAACCGTTACCTGTAGAAGGGGATTTTAGGGCAAACCTAGAGGGGATCCCAGAAACCGTGGACCGTTATTCAAGACCGGATGCTAGAGAAGAGAGGCAATTTGACGACTGGCAGGATAATAGAGGAAATGATCGCGTTGGTGGGAGCGGCCTATACCCAACAGCCAATCTAACGGATCTGCGTATTAACGATGGCTGGGGGGCGAGCGGTAGGGTTGGGGTTGGTTTTGGTAGACGTGGTGCTAATACAATTGACGTTGGGGCAAATATAGATCGCACCGGAGTTACTTTTAGTGATTTGAAGGCGAGGCTTGGATTGGGGGACGTGTCGTCCGACCTGAGTCTTTTAGGACCTTTATTAGACCCCTACCGTTTCGAGGGGGCGTTAAACGTTCCAGTGGGTCAGGGTAGGGCGGCGCTAACGGGGGGCTTACCTTTGAAAGATTTCGGTGAGCCTAACGTAGGTTTGACGTATGGGCAGAAGTTTGCTGTAGGCGGTCCCATTATAAAAGCTGCTGCTACGGTAGGGCAGCCCTTTAAGGTAAAAATAAAAAACCAATCCATTTTCGGGGACTTCATGGGTTATACCAAGAACGGCAAGGTAAGGGTTTTGGAGGATGAAGGGACATATCAGAAAATAAGGATTTACCCGAAGAGTCGGGTAAGAAGGGCCTATAGCGACGAACCCTTACCGGATGAGCCTGTAAAAAAGGCCGTTGGTGGTCCGATCATAAAAACCGCTGCCGAGTTATTAAAAAGAGACCCCGCAGGATTCTTTAACAAGTCCCAGCTTGTCGTACAGGAGGCGAAGTTGCCTCAAGCAACGGGACAGCGGTGGCAACAGTTATTCCAAGATAAGGGGGTCAACAAAGCCGAACTGGGCGGCCTTGGTCTTTTGACCTTTTTGGGTTTGTCACGGGACGAGCCAATTACCAAGGAAGCGGTCGCGGAGTTTATCGATGAGAACCGTCTTGAGGTAGGGGAAGACTATAGATCCTCGTTAAAGGCGGACGAGGGGGAAAAGATTGCATTTGTAGCGACGGATACCGACCGGTTTCGTGATTTAAATCTTTCGTGGCCCGACGATGACTGGGGAGTTGATCCGAGTAGCGCTGGGTTTTCTGTAGTTATTGCGCCTAAAGATTATAGCCCCATTACTGATGACGACGATGGGAGTTTAATGGGCTTTGTTATTGATCGCGTTACCGAAGCTGACCCCGCAAGCGACGTACGTCCCGCGAACTGGAGACTTATTAATGAAGACCCTGAAAAAGGGAATTCTTCCCTTTCGTGGGCTATAGCAGATGATAATAACAGGAGCTTTACAGATTTGAAGGGAATGCCTATGACCCTGACCGAAGCTAAGGTTAAACTTATAAGTCAGTTAAGGGAGCAGAACAAGGGGCTGCTAACCCCGCAAAAAGAGCCGAGGTGGGGCGATTGGATTCTTGATCCTATAAAACAAGGGCCTAGTACCTTAAATTACAGGGAGATTGCCCTTACGGATCTACAAAAGGGCGGACTCCACAAAAATACGCGGGAGCTTGTTAATAAGCTCGCTGAACAACCGGGGGATCTGGCCGGTTTTAAACCATTTTTTGATTCGCAAACACAACCCCGCCAACACAACTTCCCCGAAAATACACTCGTGCATGCTCGGATAACAGATCGGCCCGTCGAGATTAATGGCGTAGACCACGAGAATGTCCTTTATGCCGAGGAATTTCAGTCTGACTGGGCACAAAGCGCCATAGGTACGGGAACACTTCGCCCGGAAGATATTTCTCGAAAGGCAGAATTAGTGGCGGTTTTAGCGCAGGCAAAAGCCTTGGTTGATCAAGGCATGTCTATTAAAGACGCCTATCGTGAAATATTCGCAGAGGATAAGATCGACGAGCTAGAGGAGTTAGACCGAAAACAGGCTTATACCCCCTTTCTGGAAAGTGGTGATAAAAAAGGAAGTGTTGACCAGTCTCCGGTAATTAGTTTAGCTATTAGACGGATATTGAAGGAAGCCGTAGACAATGGGCAGGACTACGTGGTCTTTGCTAATTATAACGATCAGGTAACAAGATGGGGTCCAGACGAAGAGCGAGGGGGTAAACTTAGGCCAATTTATCAAGAAACCACTCCAAATCTGATAAAGAAAATAGTTAAGAATCTGGGGGGTTATGTAAAGCCCACCTACAAGACTAAAGTAGATGCGCTAATAATAGAAAAAACAAGAAAGCTTAATGCGGCTAGGGCGGAGCGCGAGTTCCTTATGAGTCAACATAAATCTATGCCGGACATAAGGTCTGAAAGAGAACTACGCCTTAACGAAAATCTTAATACGGACGTTGCCGATAATACGAACTTGATTGCAACTTTGGAAAGGGAACTCTCCCCGTTAAAGACGGAACAAACACGTTTAAGAGTTCCTCTTAAAGAAAAAGAAAGCAGGTATTACAAACAGCATCCTGACGAAGTTGGTAAAGAAGAAGATGCTTTTTTTGCGGACACATACCTCCACCCTGAAACTAAACGCGGCCGCCCGGTCGCGGATTTTGTCATGGATATGCTTGTTAAAAAGCTGGGGGGAGATCTTAGCGACGCGGACATTGCTAGAGAGATCAAGAGTTGGTATAGCGGGGCCGGAAACACCGTAAACGCGCTACTATCTGATATTCCCATTTTAGAACCCAGCTCGGACAATGTCTGGGCAACAATAAAGGATAGAGACTCACCGAAACGCTTCGTGGTGCATATCACGGAAGGGATGGCAAAGAAAATACGGGAAGAGGGCCAGCCGGTATTGAGCAGGGCCGCAGGCGGTCCGATTATCAAGGGGGCGGTCAAGACACTAACCAAACCCAAGAAGGCCCCTTCGCTCCCGTCCGAAACCCTGTTGGCTACACGGCCCGTAGAGCCGTTGGTTCCGACGCCTAAAATGAAATTCAAGGCCTCTGGAAAAGAACCCGTTTATCGTGTCGATATACCCTCGCGAGAGTGGTTACATGACAAGCAAAGCTATGCAAGAAGTATAGAAGCAAATAAGTGGGGGGCACCACACTACGGCACCGTTACAGGCGCTTTTCGGGTAGCGCCACTATCTCATAACAAAGGTGCTACCCCAATTATTCCGTTAGCCATGTTAGACAACGTCAAAGGCGTAATGGGGGAGCAAGACAGAACGCCCGATGAAACCAAATTGTCTAGAATAAAAGAAGGAATAAAAGAGGGCGTCGAATTTGAGGCCCCCTTTATAACCGTTGATCAATATGGCGATGCTTATATTTCGGAAGGCAATCACCGTATCACGGCGGCGCGTGAATTGGGGCTGAAGGAAATACCGGTAGAACTAAGGTATTTTGAGGGGGGAGAACTAGTGGATGGCCCTTGGCATCCAGAAAAAGTGTTAGGTCGCTCTTTAGATGAACGGGATCAGGGAGTTGCTTTTCATCACGAAAGTGGACCGGGGGAATATGTTTCTTTGAAAAAAAATCAGTGGCCCACTAAGCAGCAGTTGCTAGAAAAACAGAGCGAAGAAGACAGAGACGAGTTTAACTGGAACCTGTATCATGGGACACGGGATGACATCCGCGAATTTAATCTAGACCACCCGAACCGAAAGGATACTGGTTGGTTGGGAACGGGGGTATACGGCGACACGGATCCAAGGCTAGCCTCTGAATATAGTCACCTTAAAAGCGGTTACGGGGATCCAAATGTGATGCCCCTCAAGGCTAGATTAACGAATCCCTATCACGCCACGATGGCAGATAAAGAACGATTAATGCTAATTTCAATAATTGAAGGCGCGGAAGCGGGACGCGAAGCGGCGGACGCATGGACGGCAGAACTCAAGCAAAAAGGACATGACGGGGTAATTTTATCTTCCGGTAATGAAGGGCACAGCGAGGTGGTGGTATTTGATCCCGCCAATATTCGCTCCAAGTTCGCCAAATTTGATCCAGCCAAGAAAGGCAGCGCTGACATTCTCGCTGCCGCAGGCGGTCCAATTATCAAAGGAGCCGCTAAGGTTTTAACCAAACCCAAAAAGGCCCCTTTGCTCCCGTCCGAAACCCTGTTGGCTACACGGCCCGTAGAGCCGTTGGTCCCGCTCGCCGAAGCAAGCCCCACGGCGGCAGTTGATGTGCAGCCAGTCCAGGGCTTAGATGAGCGCTTATATCTTCCACCAAAGCCTAGTGCAAGAACACTGCGCGAGGGGCCGGTAAAGGATAACGGTTATCAAGTCTGGCCCGTGACTGAGGGAGGAGAGAGGCCAGAAAAACTATACCGCGTAATGTCCGAAGAAGAATACTCAGCAGGCATGAAAGCAAATTCATTTAATACATCCTCCCGCCACTCACGGTGGCATGCCTCTGCGGAACCGTCGTGGCAGTATCGTGCGAGTGACCAAGGGGTATTGGTAGAGATAGATTATTCTGACGCGCAAGACTGGAACGCAAAAATAGGCGGTTCGGGCGAGGTTGAAGCCGTAACTCGGGCACCAGTCCCTGCGTCGAAGGTTAAGCGTATCGAGTGGCCAAACCGGGATAGAACCGCTCGTGCCACTCCAGTACCAAGGGAAGAACTCGATGCTTTGATTGAGTTAGGAATCAACGAAGAGTTTCCGTTCATAGGAGAGAACTTAGAAAAGTGGGGTTATTTCGGGGATAGAGCAGCCTTGAACAAAGCTCTTGCTGATCCACAGTACGAAGAGTATAGGGATGCCGCGCAGTTACTTGCCAGAAGTTATTTAGGTGATGAGTTTAAGGTGTACCGTATCGAGGGTCTTTATGGTACGGGGGAAGTTGAAGATATTGTTTCGTCTACATTTAATAAAAGAGCAAAAGAAACCGGGGAGCGTTTAGGTCGTGAGGTTCTTGAAGCCACTATTACTCCTTCAGACGTTATTGCCTTTGGTGTAGTGAACGAGGCAGAAATCCTTGTCAGGGGAGGTGTTTTTTCATTGACACCGAAAGTGCAAAAAAGAGGTGGAGGACCCATATATGTTCCACGTGGAACATTACCCATGCAGGCTGGCGGTCCCATTATCAAAGGAGCCGCTAAGGTTTTAACCAAACCCAAAAAGGCCCCTTCGCTCCCGGCTGAAACCTTGATGGCTACAAGTCCCGTAGAGCCGTTGGCCTCGACGCCAGTTAAAGCACCAGCGATTACTGGAGCAACGGATCTCACTAAAGGCACACGTATTCGGTTTACAGAGCCTGTTTTTGAGGGTTCTTATAAAAAACCACGATTTGTAGGTAATCGTACGATTGAAGGGACTATTTTAAAAGACAGCTATGGTGCGAAACGTGGACAGCACACTTTTACAATTGAAGTTCATTCTGCGGAAGGTTATGACGCGGATAATGTTAAATCAAAAATTAGGCGTAAGGGCCGAACCGTATATAAAGATGCGGTTGTTTTAGAGCAGCCCAGTAATCAAGCCGAACTTGCAGCGGAAAAACATGCCCGCGCTGCTGTTGCCAAGGATGCTAAATATAAAACGTGGATTGAAGAAGCAGAAGACGATCCCTATCAACAGGTATCTACGCTTTTAAAATTAGATAAAATTCCATCAGATTGGTTAGCAGACAACGTCGAATGGAGAGCCCGAGTTGAACGCTTGAGCCACTCTAAAGCAGCCGGTGGGGGCGGCGTCAGTTCCCTTAATGGGATAGCGCGAAACATGACTCGTTACGCTTATGGCGGTGGGGTGGGGTCTATGAATGAAACCGCACGGTCAATGTAGGTATAATGCTCAAAAATCAGGACATAAAACA
>Ga0209434_1001286_pt1 | contig 11420 bp, 31 predicted proteins | sample ETNvirnome_2_300_FD_184068 | JGI IMG/M metagenome (GOLD analysis project Ga0209434, IMG submission 184068) | Marine viral communities from the Pacific Ocean - ETNP_2_300 (SPAdes) (version 2) | ecosystem: Environmental > Aquatic > Marine > Oceanic | place: Pacific Ocean | collected 2013-06-22 | reverse complement strand
TTCCCCATCCTCGCCATAGAAACGGCGGACAACCTCATAGCTTCCATCCTCGTTGTCGAGCAGGTATCGGTCGCCAGATACCGTGTTTGCCGTCCCGCAGGAAAGATGCCATGCGGAGACGCACCAATCCGCATTCAATCCGCAGTGCCGATACCGCAAGAAATCCTCTAACGCTGCTTCGCATTTCGTTCTTCCGTTCATCGCTTCCTCCCCCGTTTCGTTCCCCATGATTCTAATGCATGGGGGGCACCATGTCAAGCGTTTTCTTTTTTTATTCGCCGAAGAAGGTCGCATGTTCGTCTCCGCCGCAATTCCCGCATTCGAGCATGCCAGGGGTGCAGGAGTCTACCCATTGCGGCGCATTGCATACGCACGGGCAGAAGAGACCCAATCCCAGATCCGTCACGATCATCTCGGCAATTACCTCAATGTGCCCCCGCACCTCGACGTACCCGCACGCCTCCCCGCAGGGGAGGTAGAACGTGACGCGGTAACCATCCTCGTCGTACGGAATGGGGGTCATGCTGCCCGCTACAATTGGCCCACCCATTATACCATCCTCCGCAATTCTGCTTTGACCCGTTTCGCGGTCTCGCCCCGCCAGGAGCGGGCATTGCTAAGAAAGTACAGCACGATGCTGCTCCCGCTATCCATGCCGAAGTCATCTGCGACCTTCTCCATGCTGCCCATGGCGGAGAGGTACGGTGCAGCGGCGAAGTGAACATTCTTCCAGTCGGCTCGAATCTCTTTCGCTATCTCATGTAATGCTCTCATGCTTCCCCCGTCGTTTCGTTCCCCATGATTCTAATCGATGCAGAATCTATTGTCAAGAGTTTTCTTTTTACTTGCCGCAATTCCAATTCTACCGATGATATTTGAACATGATGAGGGGAGCGCCAATCAATTCGTTGCTCGGAAGGTCTCGCTCCCCCCAACAGGCCCTGCCGCAGGTCTTGTCGCAACTGCCCTCCTCCCGATACGTCTTGTGGCATGCATATGCCCCATGGGAGACCAGGCGGCGCACCATGTCCGCATCATATGCGGGGCCGAGGTCGGATATCACGTCTGCTGGCGGGTCCATGATGGTGCTAGCCTGCACCCGATGGCCGAACCTGCCCCGTAGGGCATCGGCGCTTCGACGAAGCCGATGCAGGTCCATGCTCCCGTCGAAAGATAGCATGATGTGCAGGTTCGGGATGGAAGTCAGGAGCGCCGCAATCTTCGCATCACCGCCGTCCCTGCTCCAGATGCGAGTAGGAATCCAGGTGCTACGGTACATCTTCGATGCACGCACCATGGCATTGCGAAAGGTGCTAAACTCACGTGCGTTCCCTGGAATGTCACCCGAGATGGTAAACGGGCGGAGGTAGCCCTTCATACGGGCAGATGCCGCGATGACGAGAGAAAAGAGCCGTCCAATGTACGATAGCCCCTTCATCTTCTTGCCATAGCAAATGCGTCGGCAGAGCGCCGATGGCGCGCTGCACTTCTCTGCATTGCAAGTATCCGCCTTTACCGCCACGTTGTTCGTCATCTTCATCGTTTCCGTTCTCATGATTCCTCCGTTGTCATGCCCCATATTTTAGCCGATGGAGAATACGCTGTCAACCCCTTTTTTTCTTTTTATTCTCCCGAAGGGAGGACGGCCAGGAAGTGCAAAATGGCCTCATGCTGCAATGCATGCATGCGGTCAGCGTTATGGTTCGACGTTTCCGATGTGCGGTGTTCCAATGCACGGAGTTGCAGAATCTCACGTGCCCGCTCATCGGAGAGGTGCCCACGGTCAACGTCATCGCAGAGGCCGAGAATGTACGCCATGCTTCTTACTGTGGCCGCGGCCCGCATTGCGGAACGTAAGCGGCTGCATAGGACGATGTAAGGATCTTTGTCAGACGCTAGCAGATCGCCAGAAAATTGGCGAAGCTCTTCGACCGCCAACGAATGGTTGCTATTCGCCAATCTTCTCATCGTGCTTTCCCCCATTCTCTTTTTCGTTGTCCGTCTACGTCTCCGTACACGACGCATACCAGTTCGTGGTTATGGTGGCTCTTCAGGTCTTTTAGGTCCATTGGTTCTCCTACCAATCGTGGGTTGGGAATCTGGTGGAAATTTCTCCGTCGCAGTCAAAACGCATCAGGTCGAAGGCCTGTTTGATGCACCACCCGAGGAGGAATACGAAGTCCTCGCTGTGGCCAGCTTCTTCCAGTTCAGGTTTTGTCTCCTCCCAGGAATCACTGTCCAGAGGGATGAAGAACCCGTACTTGTAGTTGTACACCGTCAGTGGTGCCGATGGATTCTCCGCCGCAGCTTCCAGTAAGTCCCTGTCCTTCAGGGTCATGTGTGCGGTGCCGAGGTCAGCGTAGACACGAGTGAGCCGTAGCCCACAGAGACTCTCTTTACTGATCTTCATCGCTTCCTCCGTCGTCGTTGTCTGCCCATATTATAGGGGATGGCAATCTGGCTGTCAAGCGATTTCTTTTTGTTCTCCGCATTCTTTGCAAATCGGGTCGCAGGAGTTGGTCTCCGCCATGTGAGACCAGTCCGTGCATGACTCACATATCCAACGGTCGCACTCACCCGAACACTTCTCGCCCTCGGGTGGCTGCTCTTCATGGCGGCGCTCTACGCTCGTCGGCGCTCCGCATATGCTGCATGTGGGGTCGAGGCTCCAGGTGCAGCACCACGACCCATCGGCGTTCTGAAAGATCATGCGTACACCTCCATGATGTGCATGCGGGATGCCTCGCTCGGATTGCCCCGCTGCGTAGCTTCCAGGATGGTCTCCGCTGCCCACAATTCGTCGCAGCATGCGAAGATGGTGCTGCCATCGGTCACAGCATAGCCCCCATACATGTCCATTTCTAGCGTATCAATGAGATCGTCAATATGAATCCTCTCCATGGCTAGCCCTCCACGACTGTGCAAAAGATGGGCGCTACACGCCAGATGGTGCCGATGGGGTGATTCTTTACAGCCCCACGTGCTTCAAGCTGCTTCACCTTGACAGATTTCAAATTGACCTTGATCACCTCGCCGAGGGTTTTCTCGCCCTGCTTCCGCCCAAACAGCACCGTCTGTCCTTTTTCCAATTTCATGCTCTCCCTCCGTCGTTATCGTTGCCCATATTATAGGCGATGGATTCCATGTTGTCAAGAGAAAATATTAGCCTACCCAATAATCGTCGATATGCTCTCCCTCTTCATGCGTATCTGCGAGATGTTCGAGTTGCATGCACGCCGCATTGAGATCGGCGCAGTACGCTGTATTTTCGAGACCCTTGCGGAGCAGTCCCGACGCAGCCTGATTGTCATTCTCGGCGGAGCAAGGGTGTACCAGGTCGCCCTCCTCTGCTACCGCACGTGCCAGGATATCGATATGCTCGGCAGATTTGTCATGCCCGATCGAGGTCAGAAACCAGTGAATGTAGAACAATGTGTCGCCGATGGTGCGGCACCGTGCCGCTTGTCTTCCCATCTCTTTCTCAATACGTACGCCCTCAACTATTTGCTTTAGCATCCCTTCCTCCCGTTTTGTTCTACCCGATGGTAACGCATGTCGAATTGTCTGTCAAGAGAAAAATGTGGCAGGCTTCGGCATCGCCATGCTTCCACCTGCCACGGGGGAATCGTACGCGGGGCCAACGGGTGCGTCTCCCGAAGGCCCCGCGGGGGGTCTCTACGGCTGAACCCTGCTACGGCATTGCACCGCATCGACTGCCTCCGCCAACGCATCGGCATGGCCCGCCTCGTACCCGTCAACTCGGGCATCCTCGATGAGGGCCTGATTCGTTTGGTGAACGTAGTCGAGTCCATCCTCGTAGCCCTTATGATAGCTATGCTCGGCTACGGGGTCTCCCGCCTCGTACTTAGCCTCTCCGAAGAGGCGAATGGCATTCTCCATACCAATCTTCTCCCCTGCATTCTGCCCGTCTTGTTCCGCCTGGCGCAGTGCCTTGATCAATTGCAGGGTGTTGCCGTTGCAGGTTTCTACAATGTCTTTCGCCGTCTTCAAGTCCATGATGTTCCCCCTCGTCGTTTCGTTGCCCATATTATATAGGGCGCAATCGGTGCTGTCAAGCGTTTTTTGGGAGAGCCTGTGGATTTGAACCACGGCAGCGCAATGCTGCCCCTTCAACCAACGCACGGCCCCGCGAACCTAGGAGATGCGATCACAGCATCTCACCTGCCGCCCTGGGGTGATCTCCGCGTGAGGGGAAACTCTCGTAATGTCAAATTGTACCACCAACGTTACGGGTAACATCATGGCGCAGCCCTACCGCCTGCACATCACGCAGGAAATCTCGGTACGCTCTCTCCCCGTACTGAAAGAGATCCATCGGTTTCATGCCATCAACGATATCGTTTTCATGCTTCTTGTAAAGCCTATCGATGACCGCAGATGCCACGTACCCGTGATAACTCATTGCTGCCCATTGCGCCCCGTTGTAAAACTGTTCCCTCTGCTTCTCATTCATGCCGTGTTCCTCCGTGCATATAACTACTCCGCCAGAAGGTCTGCGGCCTCACGGACGATGGTATTTGCGAGGACCATTGCTGCCGTCATGACGAGAACCCGATTCTGCCCGAAACTGCTCGACACCTTATCCAGATAATCATACGCTTCCTGGATGGTATCCCGCTCCGAAAAGAGGCCGCAATGGCCGAGCCGTTTCATTACATCGTCTCTTGTCAATTTCTTCATCGTCTCCCCCGTTCATCGTTGCCCATATTATACATGCTACAAATCGATCTGTCAACACCCAATTCGATAAACCATGGATACTGCCGCATTGATCGATTCGACGAAGAGGCCATCGCCGAGGGTGTCACCTACGGCGCATGAGACCTCGAGCGCATTGTGCGAATCGCACATGGAATACATATCCATGGGGACGATGCAATCTCCATCGTACCCCCGCTGCTCCAAGGTGATGGTGCAGAGACCTCCGCCGCCGCTCCAGCCCCAGGGGTCGCCAGGTGTCACGTACCCGTTGCGAAGGAGGTTCCTTGCTCGTACTGCATCGGTTTCCACGGAATCGGCACCGAGGCTTTGCCCCGCAATGGGATTGCACGCGACGATGGCCTTAGCTACACGCTTCGCCAACCTCTCCATGTCTCTCTTATTCATCATCGTTCTCCCTCCCGCAGTCATCGCAGGTTTCATCTCCGCTACTATGCGGCGTCTCTTCCTGGCAATGGTCGCACCACTCATCCCAGTAACCACCATCTTGCAAGCCATTAATAAAATCAGATACGTTCATGTTCTCCCCCCGTTATCATCTGCCCATATTATAGGGCATGGAAATCATGTTGTCAACCCCTTTTTTTCTTTTATGCTCCCGCAACTATCGTATACGGGCCGAATAGGAGAATGCAGATGACCGCTGCAAAGAATAGTTGGATCGCTGCCGCCAGGAAGGCAGGACCGCCATGCACCTCGGATATGGCGTTGCCGAGACTGCCCATTCCCGCCAGTACGTACAACGATGCCATGGCTGCCAGGACAAGGTATATGAATGTAACCATGTTATCCCTCCCAACGGAAGTTGCGGCAAGCCCGCTTGCTCTCCTCTCGCTTTTTCGAGGTTACCTTTTTCGTCCCGAAGCGCCCGTCAAAGGCTCCATCCCTCTTCATGCGGTCTCTCGCCCCTTCCAGTGACGCCCGCGGTACTTTTCTCGTCGTCTTGCTCATTGCCCTCTCCTATTCGTATTCAAAGGTGATCGGTTCCCCTGCATTTGCACGCAACTGCTTCCGCATCTCTTCGTTGGCGTAGACGACACTATGCGGTGCATGGCACCCAGTTTCGTCAAGGAGGCACGCAATCTTCAATGCGTCTTCCCGCTGAAACACCTCCGCTAGGACTACATCGAAAGTGTTGAGGACGAGGTAGGGAAGCACTCTCCCTTCCACCTGCATCACCCTCGGCTCATTCTCCTTCTCGTATACGGTCATCAACGTCTTCATCGCTTCCTCCCCGTTCATCGTTGCCCATATTATAGGCGATGGATTTCATGCTGTCAAGCAGTTTTTTCAAATTTGTCGAATTCCTCTCGATTACAACTCTCGCACACCTGCACGGGGAAAGCATATGCCGTATGACAATTCGTGCATATGTAAACCGATTGCACAGGAATGCGATCGATGCCCACGGATAGCACCTCAATGTCCGTGCTATCCAGATCCCAGGCTCTGCCACCCTCGCCCAAGTATATTGCCTCCTCGACAGCATCATCCTCATCGCTCGAATCAACGATGAAGGTCGCTTGCTCGGTAACCGTCCGTCGCAAGGTAATTGTGTACCTCGATCGTACCACAACGTTGTTACTCATTGCCATCCCCCCAGAACGGTACGCCACGTACCTCAATCAATTCGACCCAACAGTTCTCGCCCTCGGCGGATTGATACCCGCTATCCCTCTTCACGTACTCTACCGCAGCGGCGTCTGTTCTCGCCTCAAAGACGAAATCATCAACCAGGCGTGGACCATCAAAGATTCGCGCTCGATATTCCATGCTACACCTCCTCCTCAAGTTCTCCCATGAGATCGTCAACTTCTACGATGGCATCGTCGCATGCCGAAATGACCATCTCGATAAACTCACCAATCTCGGTCACTTCATCCTCATCTGGCTCTCCATCGTTCTCGAAATCCTCTTTCAGCCATTCGAGTTCGGCTAGAACATCATTCAGCGTGCCCCGTGCTTCGGAAGCCGTGTTGCTCAATTCCTTGCATGCCTCTTCGACCTTCTCTTTCCATTCTTGTCCGTTCATCGTTTCCCCCTCGTTCATCGTTGCCCATATTATATAGGGCAGATTTCAACCTGTCAAGCGATTTCTTCAATAGTCCGCAATATTGCCGTATTCCACCGAGAATTGCAGTCTACAGCGTCCTGCGACTCACTCCGCGTTGGCACCCGCTCCATTGCTTCGCGGGCGATGGAGAAGTAGTGCAGGGGCAGATCGAGAAGGTAGGCACGGATGGTTCCCTCTCCCGATACGATGCCCTCTTGCACCGTTTCTATGAAGCAGCCGCTCTCGCTATTCACAACCACGTGGTACGCTACCCGAAGTTCATCATCGGGGGTCACGTCGGCACAGAAGTCGAGGCATGCTAGCCAGTCGCCATCATCATCCCCTTCTTCCCCGATGCCTACCGTGTACACCATGTGACCGTAGGCATCCAAGAGACCGAGGAAGCCCTCGTCGCAAGCAGTAGCCCGCTCTTCGGCTTCGCAGTGCCTATCCCAGGACAGGCTCGGACATTCGATTCTATTCGTCATCGTCGTCCTCCCGTACATGGCGTGCAATGTCTTCGAGGGTGTACATGGCAGACCCGCCATTGAGATCGTTGAGCGCAGATTCAATGAGGCCAATGGGGTATCGTTCGGCTCGTTCACGAATGAGGTTCAGCCCCACGTCCAATTCACATTCATTGAATGCGTACCTCAAATCGGATAGCGCATTTTCGATGGTGATTACCGCATCTTCAATCTCGTATGCCAATTCATCTCTAGTCATTGTTTCCTCCCGTTTGGTTGCTCATATTATATAGGATGAAAAATGAACTGTCAAGCGATTTTTTTGATTATTGTTTGATAGGAGCCAAATTCATGACGCACCCAGGAATTCGCTAACCACGAGAAATGCTTCATCGCATGCGTTACATGCGTAGTCCACATCATTTTCTGCCCACCATAAATCCGCCAGATCTTGGGCAATTTCGGCACCACCATCAACCATCTCTAGCGTGTAATAATGATGCTCCCGTTGATGCACGACGATGCTATCGATCGCACCGCAATGTGGGCAGACAAGGACATCAATCTCCGCAGGGGCTAGCACGTCTCCACTTTCGCAGTCTTGCCAGGTCGGAAAGGCAGTACCTGCGCCGTCATAAAAGGTCCAGCCACGCTTCCGATTGAAAACATAGAAGTATTCGATGAAGATATCCTGGCTCATGTCCGAGACGAAGGCAGAGAGGGACGGATGCTCGTTGGCTTCAACGTTCCCCTCTCCCCTGTCTCGACCGTAGGCTACGACAACATCCCTCTCTGGGTTATCGAAGCTGTGCGTGCCGCCAGGTGTCGGCTCGACCCGTTCCGCAATGTAGCTAATGTCGCCCAGATCAAGGAGACGCTGCACCTTGTTCCATGCCGTGTAATGTTTGGCCAAGCATTTCCCAACACCATCGGGATACCCGTCGAAGTGACAATAGATGGATGAAATGGTGCCATCGGCTCGTTCAATTGCAATTCTGCTTCTCGTGCTCATTTTTGTTCCCCCTCTGTTATGCCCTAAATTATATATGCCATTGCGGCACATGTCAAGACATATTTCAAATTATTCGATGAGTGCGCCCCATTGCTCCGCCATGGCATTTGCTACGCCCTGGAATGTCTTGCTCCGCACCTTGCTTCTCTCCGCAGGTGGGAGATCCCATGCGTCCGCCATCCAATGGGCCATGGTTTTGCCACTCTTGAACTTCCGTCGCTCAGGTGGTTCGACAACATTGGTAGGCACCAGGCGAGGTAGGTTCTTGAGCCATAGGCACGTGCGCTTCTCGGCAGGGTCTCCGAAGTGATACGGATGAAAGCATTGATCGGGCTTTCGGAAGCGGCTGCTCATGACGCCTACGGGATTCTCGATGGCGACCCTCTCCACATCGGCATTGGCAAACATCATGAAGAAGTTGATCGCAGCCTCGCGGTCCTTATCCCGTTGAATCGCCTTCTCTCCGTACTTCTCTACATTGAACCAGCGGTTGCCACTCGTCGTCAGATACGTGCAAGGTGGAAACGCGATAACGAGATCCCAATGCTTCTCTCGCAGAAGTTCCCCTGCATCCTGCTGATAATGCCACTGCGGCTCACCACCGCTGCAATTTTGCAGATCGCAGCTAAACGCCTCATGCCCTCGTTCTCGAAATGCTTTCATTACTGCCTGGCTCTCTTCGCACGCCAACAATACTCGACCCATGATATTCTCCTCTTTTTTCCCTTCGGTCCGTCTATAATTAGGCCCTGCCCGACCGTTCGTCAGCAAAGGTCGCCCATTTTACCGTCGCCCCGCAATAGACGCATCCATCGCCACGATTGTCGTGAAGCGGATGATTCTTATTGCAATCGGTACAAACGAAAACACCCACAAGGTCGTCAACATCGATACCAACGACCTCAATATAGGAGCCAACGCAACTGTCGCCTTCCTTGCCCCACTTCGTCTCTTGGGCGAGATCATGGGCCTTGTCCAACGCCGCCCCTTCCTCCTCGGCTTCTACCTCGAAGGTGCGGGTCTCTTGCAATGTGCGCTCAATGTCGATGATGTACATTTTCTTCATGGCCCTCTCCCAAAATGGTTATAACGTGATATTACTCGCCTTCATCTTCATTGTCAAGCGATTTTTCGACAAAATCGTCCATATCGGTAATCGTCTGCCGACAGGAAGCGCAGAGGAATGAAACGTCAATACATTCATCGTACTGATCCATTGGCTCCCCGCATTGGTAGTCGCCATCCTGGCCGTTGATTTCATCCGCCTTATACCAATGGCGAACGGTTTCGCATATCTCGATATTGTTGCTCCCGCATTGCGGGCAGCAATGCTTCGCTTTCCATTCTTCGCCCATCATACCTTCCCCCATTATTCGGATGCCCAACCAAAGAAATAGAAGAGACCGTCGCCCAGGTCAAAGCAACCCGCAGGCCCCCATTTATCTTCGATGCGCTCATCGTAGCTATCGACGAGGCTATCGGCATACACGAACGGATCGGCTCCCTCTGGCAACGGAATCTGGACGAAGGTCTCCTTTTCTGCGATGGTTCCCGTGTACCCCGAATGTCCATAATCATGCTGCGCCTCTTTTACGGCCAGGTCAAATGCCCCCTGGGCCGTGCTTCCCCTTGCTTCACATTCAAATGTTGTTGCTCCCATGATGTTCCCTCCAAGTGGTTATGCCATAATATTATGCCAAATTGCGGCGCATGTCAAGGATTATTTTCGATATCCCAACAATCTGTAAATCTCGGTCCAGGTGCTTTGACATTCATCGCATCGGCACATGCTTCCAACGCCAGATCACGTTCCTTCATCACCTTCAACAGTTCCTCCTCCTGGACGAACTTCACGAGTTCATACTCACCGTCGTCCTCGGGTACGATAGCGTCTTCAAGGATATCGACACCGTCAATGATCCCTGCGGTGGGACAGTACTCTCCCCATCCTGGTCGCCACTGATGCTCCTCCAACTCCCACCACTCTCCCGTCTCCTTGTTCCGTGCAGCGAACATGACATCAGGGGAACGGAGAGGACACTCACGAGGAGGTATCTCCATCCTGCCAACCCGACCCATTGACCTACCAGCTTCGGGGTGCCCGCAATCGTCCATACTGTAACTCGGTGAGGGTGAGACATGGGAACAATCAAGACACGTCTTCGGTACAACAATCTTGGTCTTACTAGTCATCTCAGTCCTCCTCAATTGGCATCACCATGTGAATCGGGATGTCCCATTCCCCGAGTCCTTCAACATCCACTAGAGCGTACTTCCTCTTCACCTTGATCAGGGTGCAAGAACAACCACGAGCCTCGGGCCAATTGAAGAACATCCCGACATTCAACCTAACGGGTGCCCCTGGGAGAACAGCACGTACTTCCCTGTCGTGCTTGATCCTCGTACACCTCAGGAGAAACGCCTTCTCTTCCTCCTTCTTCATCTCCGCATGAGTTCGCCTTGCAACTGACTTTCTCATCTCTTCGTTGATCTCCGCAAGAGACAACCCCTTGCACACTTGGAGAGCCTTATCCCTCCCCTTGAGGTATGCCTGTTCCTGTGCATTCCTTCTGGACTTACTCATCGCAACTCCTTTCCATTCTTGATGGCAGTCGTATCGATACAGTAATCATCATCCGTCTCTCCCACACAGAGGACCAGTATAGTCCCATCAGTGAAGGTGATGCTGGTGACATCCGTATCCATCTTGCCGAGGTTAGTGTTCCAGAACCGAGTCTGGTTGACCCTTGCTACAGTCTTCCCAACTATCCACCTGGACTTCATCTAGCACCCGCCCAGGTAGTGGCCAGCCTTCCGAATATCGTCATTGTTGTACGTTCTCATCGTTCCCTCCCCTCAATTGGCTATGACATGATAATACGGCATATTTTGGCATATGTCAAGAAGAAAATTATCTAACCTCCCAACCGTACATGCCGCCGATGGCAATGCAGGAGAGAATGTAAAGAATCATGTTCGCCTCCTCGCATGCGTAGCCGTGCAGCCCGATGAATACACCGAATATGAGAATCTTGAAAAACATCTTCATGTCCATGATTATTTTCCCCACGTGAGTTCAATGCTGTACATGAAGCCGCATACCATGGCGGCTCCTGTCATAAGAAGAACGTTGCCATCGTTTCCTCCC
>Ga0209434_1001283_pt1 | contig 11429 bp, 30 predicted proteins | sample ETNvirnome_2_300_FD_184068 | JGI IMG/M metagenome (GOLD analysis project Ga0209434, IMG submission 184068) | Marine viral communities from the Pacific Ocean - ETNP_2_300 (SPAdes) (version 2) | ecosystem: Environmental > Aquatic > Marine > Oceanic | place: Pacific Ocean | collected 2013-06-22 | reverse complement strand
GCTGGCCCGGTCCATTCGTGATACCACATGCCTCGTTTGCTTGATGAAGCGCGCTCAGGAACTTCGAGGGTGGCGGTGGAGCGTTGATGACAATGTCAAAGAAGTGTCGACGCTCAAGGCCAAGTTGGGAAATCGTGTTGACAGTTTTGATGTGCCGCTTCCTGAGAATGCTGAAAAAGACGACGAAGAACGAAGGCACTATGAGTGTATTCTGAGGGAGTCAGCGTAACATGTACTGGTTACATCTCATGCCAGGCGATTTGGTCATTGAGCCTGCACGTCATTCTATCAACAACAGTGATTGGCCCCTCGATATTCCCGCATCGCCTACTCGTGTACTTACGATTACCCGCATTATGACTATTGAACCCGACGGTTTGCTTATCACTGGCTTGTTGGATGACGAAATGCATTCACTTCGCCGCAGCTTGCAAAACGAAATTAAGCATCCTCTCCGGGTTGTTCGCAAAGGTGAGATCATCAGCGGAGAAGAGATTGCCACTCCCACAATCCGGTGATCTGTACTTCGTGGGTGGCGAGTGGTGGCTAATCTTGGAGCCGGCTGACCCTTTCGTTGATATGTCTAATGAGGGTCGTCTGTATGGATGGTGGGTAACCGCGGTAAATCAGACAGAGTCGATGCCGCCGATGCCAATCTATATACCGCGAGGTGAATTGATGCCTACGACTGAGACGTACGTTCAGAAAGGCTCAGTTTACCAATCAGCAGAGTCTTCTTCATAATCTTCGTTGTCTATGTTCTGAAGAATTGCAAGTGCTCGGCCATAATCTCCACCCATGTCATCAAGAACATCTTCTACGTACTGTGATCCATATTTTTGCTCGTAGTATGCGAGGCTTCCGCCGTCGCCGTAGCCTCTAGAATAACTTTTATAACTTCGTCTGCCATAACGAGATTCTTGGATTACTTTTTGGATAATCTTACGTAGTTGGCGTGTCGTGACTTTCATTATTAACTCCGTATCTTAAGTATCTTGTGTGTTGGAGTTTTCTGGTGTGAGTGTGCTTAAACGATTCACTGTGGCAGATTTTCGACCGGGTGACATGATCGTTCGAGAGGCACCGCCTTTGAGCTGGTTGATCCTTGAGGTCGCTCCTGTCCCTCCAGCGAAGCTTCGATTTATTGCGATTGATGTTAATAACAAGGGCCGAGAGCCGTTTGAAATTGTCACGTCTACTGCATATGAATACCCGTTGCAGTTCAAGCTTCTCCGCAAGGACGAATAGCTTGCGAGCGTGCATTTGGGCGCGCTGCTGTGGTATAATGACAACATGAAGTTCGGTGATCTGAAATCTGGCGATTTGTTAGTGTACGATGTTTGCGGAGAGATCGATGCCACATGGCTAATCTGTGGTAATGGCTCTGCACTAATTACGTCAAAGCACGACACCCAAATGCATAGTATTCGTCATCTGTCGCTCCATCATGTTGTCGACAAGATGGCACCACACACAGAGATTCAGGTGACTCGAGAAGGACGAATTGTCTTTGCAGGAATGAGCCCTCAAAGCTAGGATCATTATGAATTTCGTAACCCTTTCACGAAAAGCTTTCGACATCAGTCATGAAGTACATCGAACTCCAGCCTGGCGACTTGGTGATTGAGTGTCCCGATAACTCTGATAATGTTCGTCGCACCATTTATAGGCATCGTCTTCGTGCAAAAGAATTTGCATTGATTTTGCGAATCGAAGTACTAGATCAATCTCGATGCGACAGCCCAGGCATACGACGAATGTTTGACACTATGTCATATCGTATTCACTATCTGCAGCAGGACAAGCCAGCCTCTTTTCTCGTTAGTGAGCGGCTTTATATTCCGCCCATTTTCAAGATCTTTCGGTGCGGCAAACCGTTGGAGCATTGATGTATTACACAGAACTGCTCCCAAACGACTTAATGACAATCACATATCGTGGCAATCTTTACTTCTCAGCACTTGTCAGTGATGTCAGATTGCATCGAGGAGAGCTTGACTACAGTGACACGTCAGCACCTTACTCATATGTTGAAGCTGTCATAGACCTTATTGAATTCTTTCCGAATGCAACAGCATATGAAGGCCGCGCTCCGATTGCAAAGCCAATAGCCGATGATCTCTGCCAACCAGGCGAAATACTGCGCGTTTTTCGTGCCGGTGAAGTGGTATTCCAAGAAGAACGAAAGTACCGATGATGCGATCATGCTAGTCAGAGATTTAATTGAAGGTGACCTGTTTGTATACGGCTGGCGAGAACGCCAATGGTCTGAGCTCATTCTCAATATGATTCATTTCCCGGGCAGCGTAAGTAATACAAGACTTCGAGTGCTGTTATCAACAAATGAGGGTGCGCATATTAACGAACACACACTGAGCTCGGGCGATACTATTGTATCTTTCATACCTGACACTGGTGACGTTCGATTGACCATTCTTCGGGAATCCCGACCCATTTTTGTTTTTCCAGCTGAGGCGGTAGCTCCGGTGACACATGCTATACAGTGAGCTTCGACCAGGTGACATGATTATTATCGAGCGCTACTACGATACAATCGAATCAATCGCGCTTACACTCAATGTTGAGCCACTGGACAGTCGCTATCTAGGCCCAGGGTGGCTTCGAATCGCTTTCTGGAATTCGCAGGACAATTACGTCTGATTTGAGGAGAAGTTGGGTTCTCACCTAGTTGAAGAAGTCACAAATCTCAAGCCTTGCACGGCTAGTATTTTTCGCAACGGGCAAATTGTTTGTGAAGTTACAAGCATTCCCATGGTATAATGTAACATGATTGAACGACTCATTGAATCTTTGCTAGTATTTTTGGACGAGGGCTGTGAGAAGCCTTGCTCTGATTGTCATTGGCGTCACGTACGACATGATCACTACGTCTGCAGTCGGTGCAGTACCAGTTCGACGTATCCACTATATCGACCCAAAGAAGACAAGCATCCTGACTATTGGGATGCTCTCGAGGTGACCGATGACGAATCCACGACTTGATCTTGCAACAAACATCAGTGATCTGGCCGGTTGGTATTTCGATACTCAAATTCGGCCGCTTCACATCGGATCGGGTGTTCCTCCCGATGGGGTCTCATACATGCGCAAGCACTACATTCAGGGTGTTCATGATTCACCCGAGGCACAAAAACAACTAAAGATTGCGTTTAAGCGTGCATTGATGTCAGGCAGTATGGTAGAATAAACATAGGATAGGACGGGCTTTCGAGCCAAGGAGAAAACAATGTCCACCTTCGCGATGATCGTTCTGAGTCTGCTGGTCGTCGGTTTCGTTGCCGCGATCTGGCTCTTCCTGATGCTGCTCTTCGTGCTGGCGTGTGGAATCACCGTGTTTGCTGTGCTCTTCCTGCTGGGCATGTCTTTCGGCATCTTCAGCCAGCTCTTCATGAGCGACGACTAAGAAGGGTGGTTCCGGTGAGGACTAGCGATTTTCAACCCGGTGATCTACTTATTGTCGATGACCTCGAGGGTGTGGCTGATCACTGGAAAGGCGCATTGCTTCGAAACCCTGCACTGATTGACACATTTCGACAAGATCAAAAACGTGTGACTATACTTTTTCTTAAACGGGTGGAATACGCTGCTTACGACGTGAATATCACGACATACAGTAATACCATCAATGCTACTACGATTAATTTCGGCGCAGTTCAACAGCTAAGCTCGGCCACACTATGGCTGGAGATATGGGACATGTTCGAATCTCTAGGTATGCACGACGTCATTTCGTTTATAGGCATTCCGTGTCTGGCACGAGTTTTTCGCGCTGGCCAAGAGATTCATCGCTGTTTGACAACGGAGTAAGTTGTGATTATTCAGGTGACTTTCAAATCAGGTTCACAGCAATTTTTCGAGCTGGATGACGATGACGCAATCGATCTTAGCCAGTCCTGGATGAATCGCAAAGTCGGCATTCGTCGCAATTCAGCTTGGTCATGTTCCGCGGGTGCGAATCTAGATCTCGATGACTTGTCAGGGTTTCAGCATTATATCACTCCTGAGATGGCACACAAGTATTCGAGCGAGGACTAAGTATGGAAGATCTGATTCGCTATATCACTGATCTGGCTGAGCTCATCGACTACATCGAAGAATCACATGCGGATCCCGAGGCTTTCCGCTTCGACGGTGCGCTGGATGTGCTCAAGAGAGATCTCGCACAGGCACAGAAATTGCGGAAGAAATCGAGCGTCATATGAAGGATAGCTCGTGGGATATGCGCATACAACAGGAAGGCAAATGGGGTTGGCGTTGTGCCAACGGCAAGGATCACAAGCACACCGGGTTTGCTCCGATTCGCGTCGAGCTCAAGATTAAGCGCCAACAGAGAGTCAAAGCTCCGCCCAAAGTTGAGGTACACACTGTGGAAGTGGCGGTCCCAGAGATTCAGGTGGTCGAGCATGAAGTCGAAACGACCAAGTACATCGTCTGGGACGAGGAGCAGCAAGCGGCAGTAGTCCAGGATAAGCACCCTGTATCTGCTAATCCACTAGACCAAATCCCTAAGGCTGAGATTCGTGAGCTCCTGCAAGAAGCTGTTGCTGTCGAGCTGGAGCTCAAAGAAGCCGAAGAAGATCGGCAACGACGTCAACAGGCGGCTCAATCGAACGCCCAGAAACGTGCGAAGCAACTTTGAGAACTGAGAGGTAGGTATGTCTGTACGAGTTCTGACAATAGCTCTAGCATTACTCCTGGCACCCAGAGAGCTGGGTCCTGTGGCCATTCTGGATCCGCCGCCGCCAGAGGTGGGGGTTACATACGTGCCTCCGGAGTTTCCGCCCATTCCGCACAACTGGTCACAGAAGTGCGGGCTGAACGGGTCGCTGGAGCTGGATTTTCTAATTGAGGACGTGGCTCGTGAGTACAATCTAGAGCCGGCGCTGCTAGCATCGGTAATTATTCGAGAGAGTCGTTGTGATCCCAGTGCACTGGGTGCCAGCGGCGAGATCGGGTTAGCACAAGTCAGCCCATTCTGGTGGCGTCGAGAGTTGAGAAAGCATGAGCTGATCGAACATACCGGACAACTGTACGATCCACACATCAATTTGTGTTGTGCAGCTCACATTCTAACCAAGCACTTGAAGAGAAGCAGTGGTGATACTTGGGGTGCTCTGCGACGGTACAACGGTTCCGGAAAGGCAGCTCGAGCATATGCCGATGAGGTATACAAAATGTACGTTGAACTCAAGGTGTCCGCATGAAGCTATACAAGCGTGTTGATCATGAAGATGAAGACGGTCGATAGCATGATGTTTGGGTAGATGCTGATCTCGACGACATGCTGGAACAGTATGACGTCAAGGCAGAGATCTCGAAGCTCACTGTAGAGCGAAACACCTGGAAGGCGCTGGCTAACCAGGAGCGGGTATCTGACGAGGAGTCCTTCGCGATGTATCGACGCAGCCGAGATCGTGCTAATGACTTCGAGACTGAAATCTTCGAGCTGACAAAGTTTATTCGTGACTAGTGCGGTGTACCGACGTATGTCGATTGTGGAACAGCGCCATACTGTCAGTCTATCCGGTGCCCCGTTCAAAGTACTGCTGTATCTAATAGCGTGTCGATTCGGCGCCGCACAGTCAAGGCCCCACCCATGATTTTGGTGGACGAAGACGTTGTGAATGATTTTTTTGCGTGGTGATACACCCAAAGAGTAGTCTCAGAGTATACAATTGTTACTTTGATTCACTGCTTAATATTTCAATTCACCAACGAATAATTAGATTGATGACTATCGATGAGCTACAAGAGTGTGTTGGAGAGCGCTGCAAGCACAAGACGTTGGGTGCTCGAGGCGAGATCGTTGATGTATGTGAGATCTATGGAGAGCTGATTGTCGAGATCATGTGGGATAACGGAGCCATGACTCGATATACTCCGGAGCAGTGCACTGAGTACGTGGAGTTGGCTTCGTTGAGAAAGACCTCACAAAGCATGTAAATCTCCTCCAGCTGTGGTATAATGTTTAAGCATAAAGCACAAACGCTCAACAAGGAGCACACATGCGACTCTTCTCTCTGCTTGTCTTCTCTGCCCTGCTTGCCGGTTGCTCTCCTATGTTCGGTGGTGATCTCCTGATCGGTTATCCGCATACCATCGCCGGCGAGGTGGTCAAGGAGCCCAGCACTCGCTATGTTCGCAGCGGTATCGAAGGAGCAGGCGGCGAGGAAAAGGTCAGTCTCACTCTCGACGTGGATCCGATAATGATTGCCGGAACCCTCGAGACTGCCTACTCTCCGAGCACCCACCAGATCACTGTGGAGTGTGTATCCACACGGTGTGCTCAGGTTGAGATTGGGGAACAGCACGAGCTGGTCTGCCGCGGCGTCTTCCGCCTGCTCGAGCCAAATATCGTTAACTGCAAGCATAGCAAGCAGCTCTAGACAACATCATGAGCTGCCCATATTGTTCAAATTGCCCACCTTTGGCGGACATTCGAAGGCGACTCGATAAGCTGGAGCGACTTCTGGCATCGATGCAGACAGATGAGTCTGAGGACGAGGTTGCTGACTGTGACTTCGATGTCTCGTGTCCGGGTCGTTTCGATTGCACCGATTATCTCGAGGAGACATCATGACCAGCGAGCACAAACGATGGAGCCTGGGTAAGATGAGATTCATCGACTGGTTTATTCTTGTCGTTGTCATTGTCTGGGGATTTCTCGCGGTGTACGGGAAGGCACGAGACGCCGGTTTCCTGAGTGACTTCTTTGGATATCCTGTCGTGGTTGAGGAGTGCGTCGATGCCGACTGATTCTCATAAGCATTTCGAAGTGCAATACCAAGACGGGCACGATCGTTGGATCGGCGTTTGGCCAAAACATTCGTCTTTTTCGGCTGCGAAGGGTACTGCCTCCCGAGTTAAGAACAGTCAGTTCTTCGTTTCTCGTCGTGGGCATGCTCTGGATCGTCAGATTCAGATCGGTGCTCCACCTCCTCCGCCGACTGCAGTTCGAATCATGGATCTTCGAAACAATGAGACTGTTTGGGAATGGTACGATGCTTGAAGTAGCAATGCACGGCGGAATCCTCAAAAGTTTGTTGGGTCAAGGCATCATTGCAGTCGTACTCATTGGGTGGCTTTACTACGTCGACCCGCTCAGGAAACAAGACGATTAACATCTCGTAGAATAGTTACTCACGTGACTCTGCGAGGTAAGCATGCAACCTACATTCGGCACTGTTATGATCGATTATGGGCATGGACATCCATTGCCCAGCAACATGATCAAGCATTACACATTCACTGATCACGATGATTATACATGTCATGAATGGGAGATCAACCGACGTGTAGCTAAACGACTAATCAATTTGTTGCTCGACTACCGAGTCAAAGTGTATGATGTCGTTGCTGGTGTGTGGCATACCGATCATGTCCGCGCCTGGACGGCACTGGAACAGAGCAATGTGAGTCTGCGCCGACGTGTGCTCAATGCCAATGAGATCAATAAGACGCACCGCGGACGGTGTTTTCTTTTGAGTTTGCATCACAATCTGTTCAATCAAGATCGAACAGGTCGCGGCCCGACAGATGAGCGAGCTCGCGGAGCGAATCTCTTTGTCGGGAAGCCATGCAGTGCTACTTCGAAAGCGGTTGTCACTACAATGGCACAGGTCTACCGTGAACACCCGCACTCTGAGCAGATCCGCGCACGCAATTTGCGTTGTGATGACTGGGCAGGCTGGAGCAACCGTCCTGATCTGATGCTTGGCGCACGAAATTGGTACATGTTGACTCGGACTTACATGCCTGCCGTTCTTGGTGAGATGGGATTCTACTCGTCATGGAAGGACGTTTGTGTATTCACCACACCGGAAGGGCAGGACGGTGAGGCCGCTGCGTACTTTGAGGGAATCAAAGGCTGGCTAAAGGCGGCTGACGATGCTTGAGTTTGCTACTCTGTCTGTCGCTCTTGCCAACTACTGGCCGTCACTAGTGTGCATGAGTATCCTGGGTGTGGTGATCTGGATGTTGGGTCGGCGGAAATAAAGTTGCGGTAAACGTGCATAGCACGGCCTTTTTGAGGTATAATGACTTTGTAAGCTACGCAATAGCTCATCTTCAAGAGGTGGTAAATGAGCAAAGTCGGTCTCGCAACGGTCCTCGAGGTTTCCCCCGCAACTCTGGTTCGGGCATTGACCCATCTGAATCCGATGATCTCCGCGCTGATCGTGGGTGAACATGGTATCGGCAAGAGTGACATCGTCAGGCAGGTCGCCGAGAACCTGCGCCAGAAGTACCCTGAGCACAAGTGGCCGCTGTTCGACCGCCGGCTCGCTCAGATGACCGAAGGTGACATAATCGGTGTGCCGCATGTCAAGTTCATGGATGACAACGGCGTCACTGCCTTCCTCCCGGTCGACTGGGTCAAGACTGCTTGTGAAGAGCCCTGCGTGGTTCTTCTGGACGAGCTGAACCGAGCCGAGCTGCAGATCACCAACTCGGCATTCTCGTTGGTGGGTGCTCGTGAGCTGAATGGCATGGTCCTCCATCCGATGACTCGGGTGATCTCTGCGATCAACCCGCCGTCCCACTACCAGGTCAACGAGATCGACAAGGCTCTCCTGGACCGTTTCGTCACCTTCTTCCTGAAGAGCGAGACCGCAGACTGGCTGGCCTGGGCTCGGACGGTCGACCTGGACGAGGCACTGATCGACTTCATCGAGGAGAACCCGACGTACCTCACGCACGACATCTCCGAGACTGGGGATCTCGAGGTTGGACCCACTCCGCGCTCCTGGCACAAGCTGAACGACCAGCTGGTCTTTGCAGGAATGCCGCCTGTCGATGTCCAGGGTCGTGCGATTCCCGACCTTTTCGCGGTGTACTGCAATGGCCTGATTGGCCAGGCGGCATCGATTCAGTTCATGAAGTGGCTCAAGAATCGTGAATCCCACTTGACCGTTGAGAACGTGCTGGATGATTGGGGCAAGGGCGACAAGATCAGAAAGCTCTGTGCGCGCCTGCGACATGAGGAACTGCTCACCTGTGTCTCTCGGCTCGGTGAGCACTCCAAGAAGAACACCTGGACGGAAGAGCAGGCCGAGCGCCTGGTCGACTGGGGCACCACCATGCTCTCGGGCGAGGATCGCGTCCTCCTGTTCTCCGCGGTGACCCGGAGCAACAACATCGAAAACATCATGAAGATCCATAACACCGCACTGACGGATCAGGTGGTGGATCGGTGCAACGAGGCCAAGGTCTTCGGAGAGTCGCGATGAAAGCTAGATCTACCATTAAACTCACGCAGGCACAGTTGGAACTTGCTGTTCGTGAATTCATCGAGAAACGATCAGGCTATGTGTGCAAGGGTATTCATATCAAGGTTGCTGAAGAGCTGGGACTGGCTTCAGCACTGGCTTTTCGGTTGTGACGCATTCATTCGCGAAGATGGGTGTGTGATTAACGAATTCTGGTGGGGCTTCTGTTGGCACTGCGGCTGTCAACATAACAAAGAAGTACAAGAGCACTACGGGCACTTGCAACCCGTCGGGAAGTGGAGAAAGGCGTAATGGAATTGCTGGCTGAAGCGATCTATTTGTATGGCCTGGTTGCTGCATTAGTTGGTTTCGGAGGAGGCTACATGTGGGGCTGGTGTCGTGGTTGGAAAAAGTGCGCCGAGATTATCGAGCTGACAACGGAAACTTGGCGAGCACGCGCACTGCGTTCAGAAGAGTCTGCTGACATCCTGTTCAAAGCTCTGGCCGAGCGTGATGTGACTCGAGACTCTTGATATGCACTGCAGCGATCTCCAGCCTGGCGATTTGCTCGTGTGGACGTTGCAGGACAAAGATCGACATGTCTTGATTCTAAGTGTAGAGGCCGATGTATCATCCTGGATTGCAATAGTCGGGTTGCTCACACACAATAACAGAACAGCAACACTTCGTGTGGAGTCCGACTGGCTAATTGCGGGCTCCCTTCTTGCGAATTCAAATGAGCGTGTTCGAGTTTTTCGACACAGTATAAAAATTCTCGATGAAAGCATGTCACCATCATGAAGTACACAGAGCTGGAACCCGGCGACTTGGTCATGGTCTCGACAGATGACACGGCATGCTTGGTGTTGAGTGTGGTGACCGAAGATGATTTAATTGCATCAGTCGACTCATCTGATTATCAAGTCAGATACGACGCTGGCGTCACTGTATTGTTTTTGCGCACAGAGTGCGGCGAACTGGATGTGATTCAGCGCAAATTGTATGACGACCTTGACAACTATCCACACTATCAGTGCTCAGTATATCGTCGAGGGCAAGAAATTTATCGGACTGCATCATGAAATACTGCGATCTTCAGGCAGGTGATCTCTTCGTCATTACACCGAATGTCAAGCCCAACAAGACGTTTCTAATACTCAAGCGAGAACTTGTACTCGACGGTCGGTTTGTGACGATTACTTGGCTATTTGTCGAGTACGATGAAATCCGAACACCACAGTATAGCGTGCAAACCCGCATTTCCCCAGATCCCACCATCTCGCACCCATGGCAAGTCATTCGAGCGGGTCGAGTAATCGAGAGCATGCATCATGAGATTCGCTGATCTTCAGCCCGGTGACCTAATCATACACGAGGAGCGCGGGGGTCGCGCATCTTGTCTTGAAGTCCTGCCCCCACATCGGTTCGAGCAGCAGATCACAAATGTTTTACATTCAATGGTTCAATACTGTCACTCGTGGCGTGTTTGAACTCGATTATTCCTGGAATGTTGTCATGTCTAACAACTGGTATGCAGTACGAAAAGGAAAGCGGCTCGAATAGTTGCTCAAGATGATCACACACTACAAGGACCTTCGACCGGGTGATCTGATCTACTGCCCAGATCAAAATCTCTTCGACCTGCTGATCAAGCGGGAGGTTTTCGCCGAACACCTGGCACTGCGTGGGTTCTATCTGACTTGATTCCATATCCGAGAGCAGAAGATCGGTCGCAGATTCTACATGGCGGACAATAGGATCTCGCCACGAACTCAAGTTTTTCGACGCACCACACCCCACCCCACGAACAGTGCCTTGGCCGGATCAAGCAGTTTCACAATGCAACTGAGGCGCCCCAACCTCCGAAAAGAACATGCTGATTAGAGATCTAAAACCGGGAGATCTAATCACAGGCCTGAACAAACACCCAGATCTAGTCCTCCAAGTGAAACCCGACGATACAGAGACAATGCATGGCCTGCGCTTGGTAATCTTAGACATTCAGCATCAGGTTACTTTTACGGGTATCTTATACACGCTATGGTCTCGGCTGCCGCCGGGGTGGGTGGTCTACCGGGCCGGGCGCTGCATCGTGGGTCCCGGTTTGCTTCGCACGTCTACGACGAAGTTACCCAAATAGTTGCTCAGGATTGGTTGCTCGAGGGTGCCCCTGCAAGGCTCAGTACTCTATAAAAGCTGCTC
>Ga0209434_1001282_pt1 | contig 11431 bp, 16 predicted proteins | sample ETNvirnome_2_300_FD_184068 | JGI IMG/M metagenome (GOLD analysis project Ga0209434, IMG submission 184068) | Marine viral communities from the Pacific Ocean - ETNP_2_300 (SPAdes) (version 2) | ecosystem: Environmental > Aquatic > Marine > Oceanic | place: Pacific Ocean | collected 2013-06-22 | reverse complement strand
ATAAAGAGTAACAAGATATTCGGCTTCATTTGGGAAATTTGTTATAGTGCTAATAGCACTAGCGTCTAATGGGGAGGTCTGGCTATATGTAGGCATAGAAACTAAAAGACCAGCACCACTTGGAAGAATATTAAATTTACCATCTTTAACGTAATATGCTGGATCTGATGTGGTAGCATATTCCATATCATCACTATCAGCAACCCTACCTCTTTGTCTGGCGGGTATACGACGACAAGGTTGATCTATTGTTCCATCAGTTCTCAACATATAAAGTACTTTATGTCCTTCAGACGTGGTAGTACCAGTACTAACTGCTGTTTCTTCCGCTACCCTCTCCTGCATAGGGCGAGGCATAGCATTAATAACTTCATTAGCACCTTCTGTGATAAACGTATCTAAAGCAGTTTCGTCACTAAAAGCACCAACTAAATCTACTACTTGTGCGCTAAATGTCGCCATTTATTAGTATCTCTTTCTATTTGCTATTGCGCGAGCTTTTTTAGCTGCAGCTTTACCTTTTTTAGTATATGAATACTTTTTTACTTTACCAGATTTACTTACTACTGTAGGCATATTAAAATCCCTTCCACCGACTATCGGCTTTATTCATTTTCTCAAAGCTTTCTTCATAGGAAATAGTATTAAATTCTACATCCGTCCTTTTCCCAACTTCACTTATAATAAATGAATTAGTAGTAAACTTCGGAGGAGTAGCTCTTCTTCCACAATCTCTACAATAAAACCAATTCTCTGGATTTGGTTTATCGCAATGTTGACACTTAGTTTTAAGCACCACTTACTACCATAGTCATAATCTTATCGCCTTTTAATGCACAATGCGATATAGATATAACTTTATTATTAGTAGAGTCTAATCCTGCTATGTGGTCATAAACATCTTTCGCAATCTGACCAGCACTTTGTGTTTTAGTTCCTGGTTTTGGATCGTGAATAAACACTTTTACATCTGTATTTCCTGCAACGTAAACAGCCATTTTCTATTTCCTTAATTTAAATTTTTAGGATTTTTGGGGCTAAACCTTTATACGAATAGCCCCACAGTATCCAAAACTGTTATCTTTTATTAACTAAAAGCAATAGTTGAAGTTGCTCCAGTGCCTTCTTTTATACCCTTAACTTTAACAAGCCATTCGCCTTGATTCTTACAATAAAACAGGATGTAACTTCCTGTCATTCCCCATCCACCGTTGGTAGCTGAAGGAGTTATTGTAATTACGGAATCCGCTGCAACAGATGAATCTTGTTGAGCTGGAATACCAGTACCAATACTAATTTCTTGATAAGGTTCATACGTATCACCGCTTGCCGCAGTTATCGTCATTGCGTTAGCTGCGTCTGCATCAGCAGTTTGCACCCAAGCAATAAATACACCTTCGTCTGCTGATGGTAAAACTATTGCCGACGTAGCATCTGCCAACCATCCTGATGTATACTCATAGTTTTTAACTAAAGTTATACCAGCATCTACAGTAGCATCTACAACTGCTAACGATGTCAGTTCGCCATTTCTGACTAAATCCTGCCATGCTTCACTTGCGAATGCGATGTCCTTTGCGTTTAATACGTTTGTGAATTTACCGTAGTCTCCACTATTTTTATTGATTACGCTAGTTTTCATATTCTAACCTCCTAAAATTCTACGTTGTAGAGTGAATGAGATTCAGGTAATGTAATTTCTAATCCTGCTTCGGTTAGAATCATATCCTTTCTCAAATCCTCATCAGCGTTTTGAACGTTAGACAAGATTGCTGTGTCACGATTTACACCATTTCCAACTAGTGGACGGTATGCAATCTGACTCATATCAACCATAGCCATAAAATTAGAAGTCATACCTCTAAACAACGGCTCTTTAACTAAGTGCATTGTACCATGAACAGTTTCAATGGTAAATACCTTGTGACCAAATGCACCATCTCGCTCTGACATATTCATGCGATGAGGTGATTGATTTGTTTGTGTTGCAGAAGCATCTAATGCTGCGTGAGCATTAAAAGCCAAACTTGTGCTCAAGAATGAATCTTTGCCAAGCTTGTTAAAGAAACTAATTACAGGAAGACCTGCAAGAACTAGTTTCTCACTTGCACCACCACGTGCTGGATCGAACATTACTTCCATGTCTGAAAGCAATCTGTCATATGTTAGTTCAGAATCTTCTACACTTCTAAAGTAAGGTTGACCAGATGTATAAGAAAGATCTGCGTCACCAATTTGTGCAACACCATTCTTTAATATATGTCCGACTACACCTTCTGTGTATTGGATTGAACTTACTCTTGCTTTTTGACCAAACAACAAAGCTCTTTCAATGTCAACTTTATGCTCACGAAGTTTAAGAGCCCAAATGCGCTCCCATTCGTTTGCATAACCGCGATAGCGTGTTGCAATCGCTGTGTTTGACATTTCACAAGCCGTTTTAAAGATCTGTGTATAGCCATAATTGTCTTCAATTTCACTAGACCATGCATCTGGAGATGCTGAACCTTCTTGAAATGAAGTACCAATTACTTGACATAGATCATTGTTTGCCAACGAATCTTCACCACTTATAGCACCACCTGAGTTAGTTAAAGCAGAAAAGTCAATAACTTTTCCAGTGAATGTGGTAGAAGAACTACCAACAATTGGAGCGCTTTCAATTCTAACTAAAACCTGCGAGTAACCAGCAGCAGCACTTTTACCAAGTGAAGCTACTGAAAATACCATACCTTTAATTAAGAATCCAGGCGCACTACCACCTGAAGCACTTCCACCAGTTGCGCTATCTGCGTCAACTGTGAATGCATAAGAACTACCAGCTACAACCGTCCCCGGTGAGCTAGCTAGTAAGAAATCACGACTAGACCAGTCGATTTTTGAACGATTTTCTAAGAATCGGAATACAGGATCATCCGTTGGAACTTTTGCAACCTTTGAAAGATATACAAAAAACGGTGATTCCTCTGGTGCCAATTCGGCAACCCGATCTGAGAAATCGTATAATCGACGGCGGTCAGGCGCTTGTCCTACACCAGCACTAGTGGCAGCAGCTGTAATATCATAACTGGATTTTACTCCTTGTGTAACAGCCATTTGTTACCTCCTATTTGATTATATTAATTAGGGAATTCTCCCCGCTTGCCCAGCTTGCAAAATTCTATCCCAAGCAGAATCCTGTTCATTCTTTCTTGGTGCTTCACCACCCTGAAGAATCCCAGCAGTCCGCGGAATGCTTTGAGCTGCCTTAACTGCTTCCATGTTCGGAGAAACGTTATCTGCTCCTTTATTGTAATGCTTCCGATAGACATCAATTAACAAGTCAATTGGTAATTGATCCCTCGGTGTTGTAGCAAAGTCAATAAAATCATTGATATCCTTTTCATCGCTCATGTTGTAGTTATTAGATAACTCATTACGCAAATTCTGCAACGCTACTTGGCCTTGTATCTGAGACATATGTTGTCCAACAGCCTCGTCTACTAAAGCCTTCTCCTGAGATGTCCTCATCTTATATGAGGCAGACTCAGGCTTGTAATAGGCTTCCCATGGGTCAAAAGATGATTCGTCAACTGCGTTGGGATCATCTTGTTCGCGTATAGTTTCCTGAGAACTTTTACCTTCTAATTTATCACGTATTGCCTCAACAACATCAGGTCTCGATTCGAGAACTTGTTGTAATTCAGACATCGGTTGAAGATTTTTATATTCACCCTGAAGTTTTTCATAATCAGCCTTTTGTTTATCATACATAGACTGAAACTTCCTAGTCTCACCTTCCCAGTCTGTGGCAAAATTAACTTCGGATTCGTCACCCTCTTTAGTTATTAAATTAGGTGCTCTTTTATTTCCTTCATCAATTACGCCATCTTGAACACTTGGAATGTCCGAAGCCAATTCGACATCTGGCATCGATACGTCCAAACCTTCGCGTGTTGTTTTACCAACATTCTGTTCAACTACACTATTTTGCACTTGATCTTCCATATAACCTCCTTTTAGATTTCTTCTTTAACTCGCTACACCCGTAGATACCGCGAAGAAGTTAAACCTATGATTATTATTTATTTTGTGCGCTCCCTCTCTTGGAGGAGCTCCCTTTATTCGCCTTTTGTACAGCTAACGCAGCTTCAGCACGAACATCCGCTTTATCAATCACACCTTCTAGTTGATTAATCTTGACTCTTTCCTTATACTTAGCGTCAGAGGCAATCTCATTCAAATCGGTCTTAAATTTCTCTGTGATAACTTGCTTCTTAGCGTGAACCGCTTCACGGTCTGCCGTTTGCAAATCACCTGTGAGTTCTTTTACTTGACCTTCTAGTTGTTGTATGTATGACTGCATTTTCGCCATCATGCCCTTGCGTTGCAATACACCTTCTTTGTCGTAAATCTCTGTTTTCTTTAAGACTTCGACATCATCTACCAGTCCCAACTTATACGCCTCAAGATACATATTGTATTCAGCTACCTTGTTTGACGGCAATGTTGAGCCCGATATAATACGAACGTCATGCTGACCTAAAGAAATATCATTTTCTATGGTCTGCAGTTCGTTGGACTTATCATCATACAACCTATTGTTAACTGCAAATTCAGTTAAGTCATTATTAGGTTGCACGATTCTAAATGTTTTTTGGAATGTATAATGTCCTTTTGCTATATTATATATACATCTCCCAAGTTGGTTTAAGCTTCCCTCTATATCTTTTAATTTAGAACGACCACGGCTTTCTCCCATTTCCGAAAGCATAGCTGTTCCCCTTACTGTATCGGGAGCTTTTTCCTTGAATCCCTGCATTAATTCAGGAATTCCAAAATTTAAATCTATATAATGTTCCACTCTATCTATTAAATGATAAAATTCTCCGGCGAGTGGTTGTGGAGCTGGGAAATGAGGTTCCCCAAATTCTGGGTTATATTCTAATACCGCATTAGGGTTGGCCCAGTCTCTTTCTAATTGACCAACGTCATCAACGCTTCCTTCTGGGACAAGAAGCTTAAGACCAGCTGATGCTTGTGCATGGCTTAATGTTAAAGAAAAAAGCTTATTAATTAGCCTTTGTGAATCTTTAACCTTTGATACATCTGATTTTGGATATGGTGTATTTGTCCAAATATTTGGGACTGGTATTACGGGATAAACGTCAGTATTGAGGACTTGTTGATAAAGTAGGAACTGCCCCATTGTAGCTGTGATTTGAATGCGTGTTTGCTTTATTTCAACAGCTTCTACCAGTCCCGATTCTATTAAATGTGAATCTTTGTTTACAATTTGCTCAAAGGTTTGCATATCAACAACTTTTTCTTCGCCACTTTGCTTGTTAAAAAGTCTATAATATGGTACTTTAACCTTCTCAAATCTTTCAAGTATTCTATATTTTTCAGACCCAAAGGTATCTGAATCCTTTACCACATCTGGAGTAAACGATCCAGAAGAATTCTTTCTACCCGATGACGGATAATCGTCTTCCTGTGTCATGGTATCTATTTCTGATAAAGATTCTTCTATTTCTGGATATAAAGAAATAACCTGATCTTTTGTAAGTACTGTAGATAGAATAATAGAAGACGCATCATCAAAGTATCTATTTCTAGATGCGGGGTCGACATAAACCCGGAATGGATTTAGGTAGGTAAACTTAACATCGCCCCTGCCAAAATCAGCCTCGGGGTCTATATATACATAAAAATATCCCATCCCAGTTATAGCATAATCGTGAACAGCCTGCTTAAACTGCATGTCGCCATCGGAAATATCCCAACAGTATTCTAATATTGTTTTCCAAACTTGAGCAAGTTTGTTGTCGGAATCCTCTCTCCCAATAGCGGAAAATTTTGGATTCCTTGAGGTAAGCAAAGATTTGAGCTTATCAACAGCAGCGTAAACTCTGTCAATAATGAAATCACCCTGTCCAACAGCACCTAATGCAGCAGACTCTTCTTCTGTATAATGATTTCCTAGGACAAAATCAACGGCATCTCTTGCCTCGGTATCCCACTCTGACCGAGCATCACGCCATCTTTTCCACAAATCTAAATTCTTTTGTGCCTCATCTACCTGCGCAAAATCTTGTTCACTAGCGATATTAAATCCCCCGAATACGTAAAGTTAACTTATATTATATAATATAAGCGTAAAACATGCCTTTGTCAAGTCTTTTTTTTATTTTTTTTAAATTCTTTGACCAGTAATCCAACTTCTCATTATCTTTCTACCTAAAAATTCTTTTTTCTCTTCAATCGTTTCCTCAAAATTCTCAGCATCAAATTTAACACTCAAGGGAGCTCTTGCGTTTATTACCGAATACCAAAGTCCATCAAGTATATCATCGTTCTTTGCTTTTGGGAAATGAAACATTTCATCAACTAAGTCACTATGTTGTTTCTTTATATAAAGCTTTCCCCTGTTTACTATTGGACAAAGAAGAGATTCCAATCTATCTTCTTTCTTAATACCAGAAGGCGGTCTAACACCACGGGCTATCCCGGGAGCCATCTTTCTATCCTTGCCAGATAATTCATTCACAGCATCTCGAATTATTCCCTGCGCCCCAACGTGTTCTACGTTTGCCCTTCTCATTGGTTGGTATTCTTTTGCATATTGAAATATCTTTCTTGGCATATCATAAAGTGGTATATGCTCTCGGAAAATATCTATCACATAAATATTTTTATCACTATCAATACCAGAAACAACAATAACCTGATAATCATGTTTGGCGGAAGATTCGTAAGCCAAATCGACACCCATATAGACATTAACAGGGATAGCATCTTCTTTTGTAATAATATAGGCTTGATTGTTCTTGCCTTTAAACTGTCCATCGAAATAATTAATCTTATCTATTTTAAATTTTGCACTTTCTAAATCCCTAGCATCATTCATATACTCTTGGGCAAACTTATGAAGCTGACCAACATACTCATAATCTTTTCTTATACTTGCTATTTTTTTCTTTGGGAAATAAGAAGGCCACAATGGCTCATCATTCTCTATTACCCTGTGAAATACCATTTCCCAAGTATAGTCTTCTTTGTTTTCCTTTGCTTGAAGATAACCATCGTATATTCCCTGCAAAGCAGAATCATAGTGGACGATTGTTCCTATAAGCCATATAGAACCTTCATTACCTTTAGACTCCTCAAGAGCCGGATACACCGTAGACATAAGCCATTCCTTAATCTCCTTGCGCCTTTCCGGTGTTTTAGTATTCAATTCAGACTCAAAATCATCAAGAATAATTTTTGTATAACGAAGACCGAGCTCTGATCTACCACGAAGTCTTTGGCTTGTCCCTTTGGCTATGATTCTATCACCCTTAGAAGTAGTGATTTCTTTTTCAGTCCATTTATTACCAGCCATATCTCCAAAATAATAATTTAATGCAGAATTAAATTCTATATGACTTTTAATATACTTAAGATGGTCAACCGCCTGCCCCTGTTCTTCTGATACCCAAGCTGCAAATTCATTTTTACCTTTTGGATTAAAACATATTCTATGCAGTAGGGCAGCTTTAGCCAAAGTAGATTTAGTATGACCGCGAGGCAATACAAGACAAAGCCTTCTTATAGTATTATCTAAAAACAATCCTCCAACTTCATAGTGAAACGGAGCCGGCTTTGACTTCATAAAGTCATCCGGAAGAAAAAGCTGGCCAAACGCAATCAGATCTTTCGAGGCCATGTTGAGTACACGCTCTTTTTCATTTAGATCATTTGGAATTATATTAAACTTTTCTATCGTACCAATCTCCATTTGGAATCTCTTCAAAAATATTTACCATATCAAGAAGCTTCTGGCCAGCAACATACACCCAAGTTCTTTCCCGCTCTCCAGAATCAAGATCAACATCAACTTCCACCCTGTCGTACAATCCCGTCATAACGCCTTCGTATAAATCATACTGTGCTAAATCCTCGCTAGTTACATCATGAACCTCAACAACCGTTCCCTTACCTTTGTAATCCTGTATCATGGCAGGAAACTTTTGATGGCCGGGATAAACAAGTGAAGTATTGTTTACTCTACCAGTATTCTCATTACCATTTCTAAGTGTTCCGTATACAGCTAGTTTCATTTCTAGACCACGTCCCACTCTTTTTCACGCATACCGTTTTTCTTGCTACTTTGCACGGCATTCTTTTTGGCCTTTCTCTTGCTCTTTAGTTCCATTGACTTCACAAAAAAACTCTCTGGAGGGTCAATTTCACCGATAACTTTTTGAACAAGATTTTCAGCAACCTTATTGTTTATCACATAATCTTCCAAAGCACCTTTTAATTTACTTTCTTTTAAATCATTATGTACTTTTAATACTAAATCAAATTTAACTGTTTTCATTTATTTTTTCTCTTTTTATATGCATAATTTTTTTCAGAATCATATTCGTAATCATCATAATTTCCACCAGTCCTATCAATAGCTCTTTGTTCTGGAGTCATCAAACCCCTTTGGATACCCTCAAAGGTTGGAGTTCCATCACTATTAAGATGACCTCGCTTTACCAAAATATTCTTAGCAAAAATTTTTGCACTTTCATAATTAATACTACGACTACTATATATTTGCGATGTTAATCTTTCCCATATAGGAGATAGTTCATCTTTCTTTTCATTTGGCATACTAAGACTCTCCATAATTAAATATTAATCCCGGCATTTTTATTTCAAAGTTTTCATCATAAGATGAAAAGCATTCACAACACTCTACAGAAAAATAATCTTCTGAGACGTTGTACCATATAGATGTATGCTCCCACATTGAGAACCCACATATTATACAATCTTTATTTCTCGACTTCTCTCGAAGCTTCGATGAGTTTTTTTGAATTTCCGCTTTGGATAGCATCTAGTTGCTCCTTTGTAAATCCTTGAAATAACGTAACAGATTCAGTTCGCTTGTCAGTCTCCATCATGCCGCTTATTTGCATTAGTGTTTTAATGGCTTGTATCTTATCTTTATCTTGAGCGCTTCTATTATCTATAACAGATTTCATTTTCTCAAGTAAATACAATGGAGTTATCTCAGCTTCATGTAAAACCTTGTCTACTTCTTCTCTGATCAAATTCTTAACCCTTTCGGTACTTAATAAAATTTTACCTTGGTAATCTGCATACTTTTCATTATTGGTTGGGTATGCCTTAATAAATGCCTCGGAGATGCCATCACCCTGTGCAACATACTTAGCAAACAAGAATTCCCTTCTAGTGGGTTTCTTTCTATGTATCTTTTGTTGGTACAGAGAAGTTTCGTCAGACCCGAAAGAGTACATGTTCTTTCTAAAGTCTCCTTCCATCTTCACTCCATCTCTGCAAATAAAAGAGCCAATAGCTGTCCTAACATAGTAATTACACACGCCCGTAGACTGACTGTTTCTAAGCTCACCCCGCTTTAGAACTTGACAGACCTTTCCGTCGTCAGTCGTTACCCAGCTACCTTCGGTGCCATCCCTCCAATTGCGAGTTAAATCATTATTAGGACAGTATTGGCGAAACTCCTTCTCGCTTTCATATACTACATGCTCAATCTTTTTTATTTTACGAACAAGCATATATTATAATATAATCCTTAAATACACTTTTGTCAAGTATTACCTCGCAATACTCCTTAATTCCGTTGAACCAGTGCTTATACTAGATTTGCTTCTTATGAACGGTGAATGACATCCTCCGCACCTGTAAACAGGAAATTCATTAGAGCTTGTAAAGTATGTAGCATCGGATGGTTTAATATTCTTGCTTCCACATGAAGGGCAAACACTAGTATCCATCAATACTCCAAGATTTGGATGATTCTTGATATATGGCCTCAGTTTAAGATAAAGCTGTTCCAAGCCCACAACATCACCTTTGTTGTATTTAAGCATTTCAGCTAATCTTTCTTTATTACCATTCATGCAATCAATCCACAATTGAAACTCAGTCTTCAGTTTCTCCGAAAGCCCAAATGCCTTAGTAAGGAAATCTTGCTTATTAGAACTAAATGCAAATTCCTTTCTTGCAATCTTAAGAGTGTCTATTGATTTATATGGAGATGGTGGATTCATATCATTAAGTATGAATCTTGCGTTAAGCTTCCTTATGTCAAACCGATCGCCGTTGTGAGCAATTACAATATCAGCTTCATCAATCAGCTTCCACACAGAATCCAATATTCTTTTATCATCCCTAGCAACCGCTTCCTCTGGAGTAAGAACGTCAGATAAGATATTTTCGTCATAAAGCCATTTGGCAGCCCAAGAGAGTACATACCAAAATTTTTGACCACCAGACTTATCTCTTACAATATTGGTGTGCGGAACATATTGCTTTCCAAAATCCCACACCCATACAGGCATAGGAGTTGTTTCTATATCAAAAATCAATATCCTAGGAAGAAGGCCAGTATTAGTTACATCGGTGGGCCTAGACCATCCCATAGATTCTATTTTACGAGTAACGGATTTATATGTACGCATAAATCCAGAAGCGTCCAATTCAAAACAAATGTCTTTAACGCTTTTCATCGTTCTTGTGTACTGACTTATTATATTCATTTCAGCTTTAGTCCACTTCATACTCTTTTTCTCCCTTGATTGATTAAAAACCAACTTACTCTAAGAATCAATTTTAAGAATAATGATTCTACATAAAGAAACAGTGTTTTCATTTTCCCCAAACTTTCTCCGCAACTAACTGCGCAATAACTCCATACACGGATAAATCCTTAAAAGCATCCATATATGTTTCATCTTCCACAGCATTCTCGCCACGATGTTTTACAATGATATTCTTCAGCCTGTTCACTTTGTCATTCATTCTAATCACCAAGGCAGTCAGCGCAAACATTCTGTCTTCATCATTATCTAGATCACCGCCAAGCGTTATATTGCCACAACCGTAATCATATTGCTTTCGGCAAAACAGATCATATTGTTCTTTGGTTATATCTGAGAATCTTTCCATCATCACAGGATAGCCAGATTCAATAATCTTAACTATCTCCCCGTTTTTCGCCACAAGTACTCTCCTACACCTAATTGATGAAAACCGTTAGCAAGGGTTTCTATAAGCCCCTCGTCGTGGGCGCAGCCGGTATTTACAAGAATTGCATGAATTACTTCGTGTAAGAAAGTTTCATTCCTTCTTGACGTAACAAGCTTCTCATCTAAGAAAATTTCACAAGTACGCGGATTGTTCATCCCGAACAAATACTTATTCCCATCACCGCTTTTTTCGCCATCCATGAATTTTACTTTATATTCGTGACCGCCAATATCTATTTTTCGCATTCTTTCTCCTTTTCTTCTTTTCTCATTGAGCCCCAAGCTGGGACAGTACAAGGCATTACTTCTGCCCTGATAGGTCTTTGTTTGTTCTTTACTTCGTTTATTATACTTTCCATTCGTTTTATCTGTTTTGGTGTAACGTTTTTATTGTATGCCAT
>Ga0209434_1001281_pt1 | contig 11433 bp, 11 predicted proteins | sample ETNvirnome_2_300_FD_184068 | JGI IMG/M metagenome (GOLD analysis project Ga0209434, IMG submission 184068) | Marine viral communities from the Pacific Ocean - ETNP_2_300 (SPAdes) (version 2) | ecosystem: Environmental > Aquatic > Marine > Oceanic | place: Pacific Ocean | collected 2013-06-22 | reverse complement strand
TATCCAACATACTGAACAAATCCATCGGTTTTCCGAACACCTACACCGATTTCTGGACCTTCAATCTATCTTTGTACACGACAAGAAGATTTGGCTACAAATGGGCGGAAATAACTCTGTTTTTGACGTAAAAACATTATGGTGGTACACCTATGCAGAAGCATATGATGACTCACATTATTATACAGAATCCCACCAATTTTTCTGGAGAAGACATACCGCCATAAATCACATAAATGCTGTTGTTCCTATAATGCAACATTTGTCAATGTGTCAAAAAATACGTAAATATGCCTGGCCGATGATAATCAATTCAAAGACCAATGAATCATATATTCGATTTAATAATTTATATCCTAAACTTTTTGCTGAAATTGAATCCAACGGATTGCAAGTTAATGGCTCATTTAAGATGCCAAATTTAATTAACGACAGCCGTGTTTATTCTCAATATCATTATCATACAACTACAGGTAGACCGTCTAATGCTTTCCGTGGATTCAATTATGCAGCTATGAATAAAGATGATGGAACAAGAGATGCATTTTGTAGTAGGCACGAAAGAGGAGCTTTAGTTGAAATGGATTTCGATGCATATCATATTAGATTGATTTCTAAATTAATAGGATACGAATTACCAGCTGGATCAGTACACAATTATTTTGGTAAATTTTATTTTAGTACAGAAACATTAACACCAGAGCAATATGAGCAGAGTAAACAAATAACATTTAGATTATTGTATGGAGGAATAGATAAAGAATTTTTAAAAATTCCGTTCTTTAAAGAAGTAAATGATTGGATATGGAAGTTGTGGAATAAATGGAAACATAATGGATATATAAAAACGCCAATAGAAAATAGAATTATTAGTTCGGAGAATTTACCAGGAATGACAGTAAATAAATTATTTAATTATTATTTACAAGCGATTGAAACAGAATTTTCGGCAAGAAAATTAGAACAGGTACAAACAATATTAAAGGAATATAAAACTTGTATAATATTATATACTTATGATTCAGTATTATTCGATGTTCCTATTACAGAAGCAAAAGAGGTATTGCCCAAAGTTAAAACCCTGTTAGAAACCGGATCTTTCCCGGTGAAATGTAAAGTAGGAAATATTTATAGTAAAATGAATGATATTGTGTTATGATAAAAAAAATTATAAATGACTGGACATATCAACTAGAGGCCGGATATCCTAAAGTAGATTCAGATTACGAAGTTCTTCGAGAAGTTTTACAAGAGATGGATTTATTAACAGAAGTAGAAATAGAGCGAACTGTTGCTAAGGCAAGGGGATTGCTTGAAGCCGATCCTACCCAGCCAATAGAAGAGTTTTATACTGAAGACGAATTTGATCAGGCACTGGAACAATACATATATCCCGGACAAGAAATATTACATACAGATCTGTTATATGGTTCTATTATAGGATTAAGTGCCCCCGAACAACAACAAGTAAAACAAATATTACAATCTGACAAACCTGCACTTAAATTAGAAAATACAAGATATCAAATTACTGGAATACTACTAACATTATATAATTTAATAATGAAGACAGTTACGGTTACAAACGGGGAGCCATCTGAATTATGGTTTAGTATTGTTTTTAAAGGAAAAGTAGCAGGCGCCATATCTGGCGATGATGATATTGAAACTGACATTGTCATAACAAAAAATAATCAAACAGTTTCATTAAAAAATTATAAAGAAACAACATTTGATCTAGGTACATTACCAAAAGAAGCGTCACAATATATAAAAAAGTTTGAATCATTAGCAGCATTATTAACAGGAAGAGATCCTGAAACAGGAAGTACTTCTAGGCTCGATGTAAATGCAGCATTATTAGAATTAAATAAAGAAAGTATACAATCAGATATAGATCAATTTTTAAAATTAAATTCGGATGTACAACTTATTACTGATTTACAAGAAAGAATTCGAGCTATTTTACATAAACAGTTAAATATTAAGGACGCAGAGGATTTAGATAATATTACAAAAAGATTTTGTTTACATATTGATCGATTTGTTACATCCAAACTTAATCTTGTAGATTGGTGGGGATTCATTATAAAAAAGAAAAATATTATATATTTGCGTGATGCAAGTATAATGATAAAAAACTCAACTCACATTAAAGATGCATCAGGCAATTATTTATTAGGCCCTGGTATTGCTAATTTTAAAGGAGGAAAACTGTTTGTTAACGGTGGTCCATTTGGTATATCAAAAGTTTGGTCAGATAAAGAGTAGAAAGCATAAATCTTGAAAACACAACTCCTTTGCACTTTTGCACATAAAAATAATTTGGACATTGTTATAGAATATATTAAACAAAATTTTACAATCCCAGAACAAAGAATATTTGTATTTTCTAATGAAGATTTTAGAAGTGATTTATATTGTACATATAATGCAGACGACACAGGATTCCGGGGTAAAAATACAATAAGTATACATCGTAAAAAAGATACAAATACACTTTATACAGTCAATGCATTAAACGAAGTAATTATTAATATGAATAATGGTATTTTAGATAAAAATATGATTGTCCCATGGGAAAATTTTGAAAATTCATTCCTATTAACTGATGATGGCGGATATAAAAAAGTTTCATTAATATTTGTTAAAAGAATTAGTTTTTGACATATTTATATATAATAATTTTGGAATTAACAAATTAATTACTTATATTATAATTAATAACTAAACAAAATAAACAATTAACTAATTAAAGGAAAAAAATGAGTTTAGATTTAGCTGCCATTAAGGCAAAACTTACACAATTAAATAAAACAGACGACAGAAGAAATAATCTTTGGAAACCCGAACCGGGAAAACAAACCATCAGAATTGTACCTTACGTACACCGAAAAGAAAACCCTTTTCTAGAAATGTATTTTCATTATGATATTGCAAAGCGTAGTATGCTATCACCATCTACATTTGGCAATCCAGATCCAGTATTAGAATTTGCTGAAAAGTTGAAGAAAACTGGTGATAAGGACGAATGGGTTATGGGGAGAAAAATTGAGCCAAAGATGCGAACTTATGTTCCTGTTATTGTTAGAGGTAAGGAATCAGAAGGCGTTAAATTTTGGGGATTCGGAAAAACCGTTTATTCAGAATTGCTTTCTATTATATCTGATCCAGATTATGGTGACATTACAGACGTAATGAACGGCCGTGATATTAATGTAGAATTTATACCTGCAGAAGGATCAGAAAGGTTTCCCAAAACATCAATTAGGGTAAAACCAAATGTTTCGCCAGCAACAACGGACAAAGCAGTTGCAGAAAAGATCGTAAATCAAATAAAGATTACAGACCTATTTCCAGAACCAACATACGATGAACTAGAACAGGCCCTTGCAGAATGGATGAATCCAGAAAATGCAGATTCAGATGCCCAAACACCATCAAGCACAAATGGTGAAGCAAAAACTGAATCAAATACATCTGAACCACAAAAGAAAGAAGATGTATCTGAAGCATTTAATGATTTATTCAACCAGTAATTTAGGAGTCAGTTATGGCAAAGAAAAAGAGCGAACTGGAAGATTCGTTAGCCAAGACCTTGGCAGAAAGCATCAATAAACAGTTCAAAGGCCAAAATTATAAAACCGCATTCTTTTTGGATGGAGATCAAGATGCACCCACAAATGTAAATGAGTGGGTGTCATCTGGGTGTTCTATGTTAGATTTGGCCATTTCAAATAAACCAAATGGAGGATTTCCTGTCGGCAGAATTACGGAAATAACAGGATTAGAAGCATCTGGAAAATCTTTACTTGCAGCCCATACTTTAGCAGAAACCCAAAAGAAAGGCGGATTGGGAGTTTTTATTGATACTGAATCAGCAACAAGTTCTGAATTTTTACACGCAATTGGCGTTGATCTAAAATCAATGCTTTATGTGCCAATGGAAACAGTTGAAGAAATATTTGAAACGATTGAAACGATTGTTGAAAATGTACGAAAATCAGAAAAAGACCGGTTAGTTACTATTGTGGTCGATTCTATAATGGGCGCATCAACCAAAATTGAAATGGCCGCTGAATATGATAAAGATGGATATGCAACATCAAAATCTATTATACTTTCAAAAGCAATGCGAAAAGTTACAAACTGGATTGCACGAGAAAGGATTTGTTTAATATTCACAAACCAACTAAGAACCAAATTAGGAGTTAGTTTTGGAGATCCTTGGACTACCGCAGGTGGAAAAGCATTACCATTTCACGCATCAGTTAGATTAAGATTAAAATCTATGGGACAAATTAAAGTTCCAAAAACATCTAATACTCAAGAACAAGTAGTAGGTATTAAAACTCGGGTAACTATTGTAAAAAATAGAATGGGGCCACCACATCGTAAAATTGATTATGACATATATTTTGATTCAGGAATTGATAATTATGGCGGTTGGTTAAATATCATGAAAGACTTTAAATTAGTAAACCAAGCAGGAGCTTGGTATACGTATGAAGATATTGATGTTAATACCGGAGAGGTTTTTGATACTATGAAATTCCAATCTAAAGATTTTGAAGAAAAAGTATTAAACACCCCAGAAGTAAAAGATCGACTATATAATAGAATTTGCAAAGCATATATTTTTATATATGATTCTCATGAAATGGGAATTGATGATGTTGTTGTAGATCCAGAAGTAGTGAATGAAGAAGGATAATGAATAAATACCAAGAATTATTTAAACAGATACAAAAAGAAAAGGAAATCAATCCGTCGGATGTTAACGATCACATTATGATATTCGACGGATTGAATACTTTCATTAGAGCCTTTTCTGCAACCCCCTCCACAAATGAAGATGGAGAACATATAGGTGGAATAACAGGATTTTTATATAGTATAGGAAAATGCGTAAGAGACTTCCGTCCAAGTCGATGCATTATAGTATTCGACGGAGTGGGCGGATCTAAAAGACGCAAAAAAATTAATAAAGATTACAAAGCCAATCGTGTTAATAATACAAAATTAAGACGACACGATCATCACTTTGCTAATGTTGATCAAGAACAAGAAGCAATGAGATTTCAATTTAGTAGATTAGTTTCATACTTAGATTGTTTACCAGTTAATTTCTTAGCAATGGACGGAATAGAAGCAGATGATACTATAGCTTATATAGTTCAAATGTTTAATGAAGAACGACACAAATTTACAATTGTTTCAACTGACAGAGATTTCTATCAATTGGTAGATGAAAGAATACAGATATGGTCTCCTATTAAAAAGAAAATGTATACTACTGAAACTATATTAGAAGAATTTGGTGTACACCCAGCAAATTATGTAATGTATAGAACATTTACCGGAGACAAATCAGATAATATCGAAGGTATCCGGGGCATTGGACCAAAGACAATATTAAAACATCTTCCAGACCTAGCATTATCATTAGATTTCAATCCAGAAGATTTGTGGACTGAATGTACTAATAAATTAAATGAATCAAAAATTTATCAAAAAATGTTAGATAATAAATATAAAATCGAAGAAAACTGGCATTTAATGAATTTATCATTATTAGATATACCAGCACAAACAAAATCATCAATACGTAATATTATAGAATCTCCAATTCCAATATTAAAAAAACATGAATTTCGAAAAATATTCATGGAAGATAAGATGTGGTCTGTGATGAAAAATATGCCCGAGTGGTTAAATAATACTTGGCTCTCCTTAAGTGCTTTCGCACAACAAACACACAAATAGTATTGGATTACTATTTATTTTTTATTATAATAAATTATGACAGATAAATTAAGTGAATACGGTTGGTCTTTTCAGGTAAAAGCGCTTGCCGCAATGTTTACTGATAGGTCTTTTTTACAACAAATAGCAGATATTATTCAACCAGAGTATTTTGAGTCAGATGCAAATAGTTGGTTATTAGATGTCATATTAGATCATTTCCGTGAATATAAATCGCCCCCATCAAAAGACGTATTAAAAGTAAAAATTACAAATATTGATGATGATGTATTAAAAGCTGCAATTCTTGAACAGTTAAAAGATATATTTCGGTATATGGAGGCAGATGATCTATCATTTGTTAAGGATGAAATATTAAAATTTTGTAAAAATCAAGAGATAAAGCAAGCTATTATGGCTTCTGTTGAATTACTCAAAATGGGTAATTATGATGAAATAAAAAGTAAAATAGATACAGCAATGAAAGCAGGCGCCGATACCGATATCGGACATGAATATAAAAAAGAAATAATATCAAGATATACAAATGCAGCTCGTGATACGATTAGAACGGGTTGGGATGTAATTGATGATTTAATGGATGGTGGCTTAGGAAAAGGAGAATTGGGAGTAGTGATGGCGCCAGCTGGAATAGGCAAATCTTGGTTATTAATTAATATCGGCGCCAATGCAATTAAACAAGGAAAAACAGTAATACATTACACATTAGAATTAAATGATAATTACGTTGGCCAAAGATATGATAGTGTTGTAACAGGCATAGCAGCCCAAAATTTAAAAAATTATACTGATGATATTGAGGAAAAATTAAAAACTATAGACGGAGACTTAGTTATAAAATATTATCCAACCAAATCTACAGGAATAATGGGCATAAAAGCACATGTAGAAAAAACCATGATGTTAGGAAAAATACCAGATCTGGTTATCGTAGATTATGGAGATTTATTAAAAATAAATACAAAAAAGGATAAACATGAAGCATTAGAAGAACTATATGAAGAAATGCGGGGCATGGCAGGGGAATATGAAATCCCAATCTGGACGGCATCTCAAGCCGGCAGATCAGCTCTAGAAAGCGATATTATAGAAGCAGATAAAATCGCAGCATCATACGGTAAAGTAATGGTAGCTGACTTTCTAGTGTCATTGGCGAGAAAGGTAGAAGATAAATTGTCAGGAACAGGCAGAGGACATGTTATAAAAAATAGATTTGGCCCGGATGGAATCACATTACCTTGTAAAATAAATACGAATAATGGCCAATTTCAATTCTTCGAACCACAAACAGCTCAGGGTATACAAACTACCCAGACAATGAAAACAGGAGAAAACATTTTAAAGCAAAATTTAGCACAAAAATTTAAAGATCTAGGCGGATCTTTAGGATGATATGTAATATTTATTATTGAAGTGGCCCATTAAAAACCCCGGGCCTTTTTTGTCTAATTACATTAAAAAAGGAGTCATAATTATGAATATTTCTAATAGGATTTTAAGTGAGATAACAGTATATATGAAGTACGCTAGATTTTTGGCTAATAAAAATAGAAGAGAAACTTGGGAGGAGTTAGTAACGAGAAATAAGGATATGCATATTAAAAAATATCCTAAATTAAAAGACGAAATTGAAAGCGCATATGAATTTGTTTATGACAAAAAAATTCTTCCATCGATGCGTAGTATGCAATTTGGTGGAAAACCAATTGAAATATCCCCTAATAGAATATATAATTGTGCTTATCTTCCCATAAATAATGTAGCAGCATTTTCTGAAACTATGTTCTTGCTACTTGGAGGAACAGGAGTAGGATATTCTGTACAGAAACACCACGTTGAAAAATTACCGCCAATTAACAAGCCGTATGCTAATCGTAAAAAAAGATTTTTAATAAGTGATTCTATAGAAGGATGGGCTGATGCTATTAAAATGTTAATGAAATCTTATATGAATGGCAAGGGGTCTAGAATCAAATTTGATTATTCAGATATCCGAGATAAGGGAGCGCCGCTAATTACATCCGGAGGAAAAGCCCCAGGCCCACAACCGCTAAAAGAATGTATTCTTAAAATAAAAGGACTATTAGACCATAAAGAAGATGGCGATCAATTAACTACATTAGAAACTCATGATATTGTGTGTCATATAGCCGATGCTGTGTTAGCTGGCGGAATACGTAGGGCAGCACTCATCTCATTATTTTCCGCAGATGATACTGAAATAATATCTTGTAAAGCAAAAGAGGTATTAGAATTAAATCCACAACGACACAGAGCTAATAATTCAGCGGTACTTATGCGACACAAAATTACTAAAGAATTTTTTATGGATCTTTGGAAACGGGTAGAATTGGGACAAACAGGAGAGCCAGGAATTTATTTTAATAATGATAAAGATTGGGGCACCAACCCTTGTTGTGAAATTGCATTAAGGCCGTTCCAATTTTGCAATTTATGTGAAGTTAATGTATCAAATATAGAATCACAATCAGATTTTAACGAGAGGGTAAAAGTCGCCGCATTTATAGGAACACTCCAAGCAGGATATACTGATTTTCATTATTTAAGAGAGGTTTGGCAAGAAACAACAGAGAAAGAAGCATTAATAGGAGTCAGTATGACAGGCATCGGCTCGGGAGTTGTTTTAGGTTATGATATGAGTAAAGCCGCTGATATTGTTAAGCGTGAAAATTCCAGAGTAGCTAAAATTATTGGAATAAAAAAAGCAGCCAGATGTACAACCGTTAAGCCAGCCGGAACAACATCTTTGACATTAGGTACTTCATCAGGAATTCATCCATGGCACAATGATTATTATATTAGGAGAATTAGGGTTGGAAAAAATGAATCCATATATACATATTTATCTAAACACCACCCTGAATTAATTGAAGACTGTTATTGGAGGCCACACGACACTGCAGTTATTTCTATTCCACAAAAAGCACCAGACGGATCTATTTTGAGAACAGAATCGCCATTTAATTTATTAGAACGAGTTAAACAGGTAGCACTAAAATGGGTAAAACCTGGCCACCGGACTGGTTCAAATACACACAACGTCTCAGCAACAATATCGTTAAAAGAAGCTGAATGGGAAATGGCCGGAGAATGGATGTGGAAAAATAGAGATCATTATAATGGCCTTGCAGTATTACCTTATTGGGGCGGAAGTTATGTACAACCACCCTTTGAGGATTGCACAGAAGAAACTTACAATAATATGATTAAGTCATTAACAGAAGTTGATTTAAGTAAAGTTAATGAAACACAGGATGAGACCAATTTAGCCGGAGAACTTGCGTGTGCCGGCGGATCTTGTGAGGTACAATGATTGGATATTTCCCAAAATTTTATTATATTAAAATAAAATAATGTTTATATCGCCAAAAAAAGTTGATCTTAAGACGTTCAAACGATGTTCCAAAACATTGAGTAAACAATCACCGATACAATTACATTTTACAAATGAAGCTTGTTTAAAAAAATACAATAAAGATATAGTTGAATTTTTATTATATCTAATTCGGGTTGGAGAATATTATGAAGAATATGAAGTATGTGATAAATTAAATTCACAAAAGAAAAAATATAAAAATTGGTTAAAAATTAACACAGAAACTATAAAAAGTATTTCAGAATTATTAAATAGTTTGGCAAAAAAAATATGACATCAAAATATGGAATAGAATTAGTTAAAAAGGGTTTTGCTAATGGAATAGCTCCAGGAAGCCCTTTATCAGAAAAAGACAAAGATGAAATGATTTATAAAGCAGCTATTGCCTTCGGCGAATTTTTAGATGCGTTAAAATGCGATTGGAGAAATGATCCCAATTCAAATGATACTCCTAGAAGAGTAGCAAAAGCATATGTTAATGATTTGTGGTCAGGCCGTTACGACCAAGCTCCTGATATAACTGCATTTCCAAGTGACGGATATGACGGAATGGTATTTGAGGGGGGCATACCTTTAACATCAATGTGTTCACACCACCATCAGACTATATCAGGTAAAGTACATGTAGCTTATATCCCAGGCCAGGAAAGTAAAGTTATTGGACTATCAAAATTAAATCGTCTAGTAGAACATTTTTCTAGGAGAGGAGCAATACAAGAACAATTAACAGTTGCAATACATAATTCTATAGATACTATTATTAATGATAATAATGGTGTAGCAGTTATGATTGAAGCAACACATAATTGTGTACAATGTAGAGGTGTTAAACACGGAGGAGCTTCAATGAAAACCAGTAAATTAACAGGAGCATTTAAAAAAGACCCAGCAACACGAAATGAGTTTTATGAATTTCAAAGAGGATATAATAATGGGTAAATTTCAATCAACAAAAATATTCGACAATTATACAGTTGCAATTCGACAATGGAAAGCACAACATAGTCATTGTCAGTTATTACATGGTTATGCTTTAGAATTTAAAGTATGGTTCGAACCAGTAGACAGTTTAGATAACGAAGGATTAGATGAAATGAATTGGGTTGTTGACTTTGGTGGCTTTAAAGACAAACCAATTGGAAATGGATTAAAGGATTGGATGGATCATATGTTTGATCATACTTTATTGGCTGAAAAAGATGATCCATATATTGATATTTTTGAACAAATGGGTTTAATGGGAATAGCTAAAGTACATATTTTAGATAAATTAGGAGCCGAATCAATGGCTAAATTAGTTTATGATAAGTTTAATGATGTTTTATCAAAAACAGATGCCGCTCGGTGTAAGGTAGTTAAAGTTGAATGTAATGAAAACAAAAAGAATTCGGCAATTTATTATGAATAAAGAAGAAGTAGTTTGGATATATGAAAGTCCAGATAAAGGCAAAACGGTCTATCGAAGGCCATTTGGAAAATCCGGACCGAGAGAATTAATGGTTTTTAATAAGCCAATAATATTAAATTAAATGAATAGAATAGAAGATTATAATAAGGTTTTACCTTTAATTGAATTATATAAGTGTGTTCAAAGCGAAGGAAGTTTAGCCGGATATCCAACAATTGCAGTTAGAACTACAGGATGTACACACCGGTGTTGGTTTGGGGAAGGAGGATGGTGTGATAGTTGGTATACTAGTATACACCCAGAAAAGGGAACATATACTTTTAACGATATAATTAAAATATATGACGAAAATCCACATATAACTCATATGATGTTAACAGGCGGATCTCCAACAATGCATCCAAAATTAGTTAATGAATTAACACACTTTGCACATGAAAGAAATATCAAAATTACTATCGAAACTGAAGGATCTCACTTTGTCAAAACTGATTATCCAATTGACCTCATATCTCTTAGTCCTAAGTTTTCTAATTCTGTACCTGCTCTGGATGTTATTACGCCCGGCGGCAAGATTGTTGACCAAAAGTTTATCGATACTCATAATAGGTATAGACTCAATTCACAGGCGATTAGAAAAATGATTAATTTTCATAAAGATTATCATTTTAAACCTGTATGGGATGGCAGACAAGAAACCTTAGATGAAATTGAATCATTTAGAATTGTAATGGATATTCCAAAGGACAAAACATGGGTAATGCCAGCTGGAGATACAAGAAAAGCATTAATAGAAATTTATCCAAAAGTTATTGAAATGTGTGCTGAAAAAGGATATTGTTTTACAGGCAGAGAACATATA
>Ga0209434_1001280_pt1 | contig 11437 bp, 4 predicted proteins | sample ETNvirnome_2_300_FD_184068 | JGI IMG/M metagenome (GOLD analysis project Ga0209434, IMG submission 184068) | Marine viral communities from the Pacific Ocean - ETNP_2_300 (SPAdes) (version 2) | ecosystem: Environmental > Aquatic > Marine > Oceanic | place: Pacific Ocean | collected 2013-06-22 | reverse complement strand
TCGATGAAGCCCTAAGCAATATCCGTAACGATAGAAAATCTGCTCGCGAGTTTCTAAATGAAATTGCCAATCAGATTGCGGCCGACCCAGAACAAAACAAATACTTAAGTCCGGTCGCAGCGAAACACATTGAGACTCTTCAAAGGTCAAACGAACAATTAGTAAAACTAATTGGCCTTAGACAGAAGGGACAAACAAAAGGTTTTGATTTATCAGAAGAAGACAAGGGTAATCTTTTTGATCTAATTCAAGGAGAGACCAAAAAATGAGCATTAGAGATATAAATGAACTTACAGATGTGGGAATTGCCTCGGAAGCTGTATACAACGCCACCGGCCGTAGTATGCGTCGTGATTGCTACAAAAATAATTATAATTGGCAAGCCAGCGTAGTCAGTCCACCACAGCCAGCACGAAGCCGAGATTTATTTTCGTTAATGGATGCTAATAATAATCTAGAGGATGGTGTTGCTCGAACAACTCCTAAATTCACATTTAGGGCATATATTAAAAACCAAGGAATTCCTCAAAAATGTCGCTCTCCGCATGCTTTTTTGTTGGACCCGTGTGACATAAATGCTGCCGAAGATCCCAAAAAGGCAAGACAGCTTATAGAAAATTGTATTTTAATCACATCCCCAGAAGGATATGCCGGCGTTGTTCCGCAAGTTGGCGATACGGTTAATATTATACTGCGGCCTGCTGATGAGCATGGCACATACGATCTTCAATTTGGGCGCCTTGAAAGCATGGCCGACTCTTCAATTAGGAGTGTACGAAATTTTTTAAGCAAGCGCGAATGCCAATCACTGCAGAAGTGGTTTGAAGGCAATCCCGTCGTTGCCCACATGGCCGGCCGCAAACCCAAGCCCGCGGCCCCCATGGGGAAACTACCTCCGGCACCAGATACACCAGAAGAGGACCTGCCGGGCCCCGCCAACCAGACACCCTTTCTGACCATGGTCAAAAAAGGAGTAGAAGGCCCAGCAGCTGGAGGAATGCCGTGTACTTCATTGGCGGCTGTATGGGTGCTGAATCAGCTAGGAAAAATTCCTCCAAAATCTTCCTGGACCTATACCGTTAGCCGGGACGTTCCCGCGAACCTGAAGGACAAGCGCGGCCGGCTCATTAAACCAACAACCACTTGGTCCGCGCAGGACTCCGTTCTATGGAGCAAAATTCAAATTGCGCCCACCTCCTATGTGGAGAATGGTCGCAACACTTCGGTCTGGGGCACAACTGATAATTTAAGATATATTGGAGAAAACTTGGGAGGGACAGTAGCCACCTTCGGGGTGGGAGAAGGATCATCAGTAGTTTTGACTCCCAAAAGGTGGCACTTTTTTCAACATTGGAGGTATGGGGGCAAAGGAAACTCGCGCGAGTGCAGCAAAGAAAAACGCGCTGAGATGATCAAAAAGTTTACTAAGAAGGACAGCAAGGGCAAGTCCGAGAACGTTGCTGCAGATTTCGAGATCGGGGGCAAAGCTTACGACAAGGCCTGCCATTATGAAGGGGAGCCCGGGTACACCGGCGCTTCTCAATCTGTCTCTGGGCATATTTATTTAGTTTACTGGGATGGGGGAGATATGATTCGTTATATCGATGCAAGTACCGGCGCATCGAAATATATGACGAAAGAATGCAAGAAGACAAACAAGGTACCGTGTCGCCCATTTAAAGATGAAAAAAAGAAACTGAGTACATTTTTAAAAGACTTGAACAACAAGTCCGGAGGCTGTTTAACAATGCCAATTGGTCCCGGAGACGCCGATCCAATGGCGAATGGTCTAGCAGCCTATACAGTCACCCCGGCTATAGAGTCGGTGACTGTGTGATTTCTATACAAACCCCATCTTTAATAGCAACAACAATATAGGATAATATTATGGCACGAAAAAAAGATTTAGCTGACCGCGCCAGTAAAATTCAAACAGATGAAACCGCTCTATGGGAATCTGGGAAAGCCCCCAAACCCGAGAGAGATCCAACACCAAATGATGGTTGGACGGACGCAGATTTTAGTGATTTTCGGAAACAGTTTGTTGAAACTGCAAAGCAAAGAGCAGAAGCAGCCAAAGAAGGCGAGCTAAACACTATTACCGGCGGCGAACTTGGAACTCCGATAGAGGATATAATCAGGGAATATATACCCTCACCAGACGAAGTTGTATGGCCACCTGATTATAAAACAAGAAGTTCGGCTATTATCTTTGGAAAGGATAAGGCACACGAGCCCACCTTTGGAGACTACAACGGAAAGCAAGGATCTTATGCTGTTGATATTGTTGTAGGGCGCCTTTCAAGCCAGAGAGGAAAATCGCCCGATGGTACGGAAGTACAAACACCACACTATGGTACCGATGCCGCTAGAATATATATTAGCCAACGAACCGATATAGATAAGTACTTTGGCTTAGCAGATGGTAATATAGGATCTGCCAAAGGGAAATCTGGAATTGGCATTAAAGCAGACGGCGTTAGGATTATTGGAAGACGAGGTGTTAAAATTGTAACCGGCAGAATGAAGGGGCAGAATGAAACCGATTCTAAAGGAATGCGCATTCCCACTGCTGCTCCTATTGAATTAATAGCCGGCAATAATACGGGCGATAGACAAGTATCTATGGGATTACCAAATGGGGGAACTGAAACCATCAAAGCACTACAGCCGTTGTTAAAGGGAGATAATACTGTGGCAGCATTTAAAGAAGTATCTGAAATATTAGGCAGATTGATGGGCGCCCTGCTTAACTTGACACTACTCCAAACAACGTTTAATTCTACCATAGGTGTTACAATACCTCCGCTAGCGCATTATCCCTCTATAGCTGGAATAACAGCAACTCAATTATTGGCGAATGTGCAAAATTCTATTTATCAATCAAGAATTAATAAAACCATGTGGGAAATTAATTATTTAGAAACTTTTGGCGGTAAGTATATTTGCAGCAAAAACGTTTTTACAACATAATTAAAAAGAGAAAAAATGGCAGAATCAAAATTTTTACGTTATCAAGATAAGAATGGTGATGGCTTAATTGATGTTTGCGAAGACATTGTTGAAGTCAAAGAGGGAGTAGTTTGTCCCGAGTGCATTCCAGATCCGAATGCAGTAATGCCCGATTGGCGAACCGGCACCCAAAAAGAACCTTGGCTTAATGGAAAAAACTGTAAATTTCAAATTGTTATAATTGCTAGTGATCACTCATCTCTTCTGGCGGCCGACACAGAAAAGCCAGAAAAGCCGGGTGCCGAATTATTCGAACAATATCAAGAAAGGGCTATTAAAAACCTTTTACTTGGATTTAATAAGAAAGTTATCGAAGCCTCCAAAGGAATGCTCAGAGAGTCAATCGAACATACAAAATATTATCTAGATGTGCGGCCCGGCTCTAGAGTTAGATTATTATATTCTGTACCTTATGAAGACTTTGTTTTATTAGAAGACGACGATAATTTAGAGGATGAAGAGATAAGCCCTCTAGAACAACCTCTGATTGATTCCGGCGCAAAAACAATTACTTATATGGCCGACGATCTTTATCCATTTCTAACATTTGTTAGAAAAGGTTTACGACTTTATGGCATGTATTATAAAGTATACCAAGCAATTGAAGGCGGTAATTTAGTTTTTGCAAACTCAAGAAAAGTTTTTACAACCGATCAGCTTAGTAATTATGGAAAGCGTACCGGTACTATGGGCGCTATTTTAGGCGATTTAGACAGCTTTTTAAACTCTAAAGGCTTTAATATCGTCGGCGCCTGGCCACCGGGCCTTTTTAAGGACAGAGTTAAAAAAATAAATATTAAATTTAGCTCAAGATATAAAGTTAAAAAGCTCACAGTCTGGACTGAAAATTGCGGAGAAATTCCAACAATATATAAAGGAGACAAATTAGCCTCCCTTACAAAAAAAGAGTCCTTTAAGGATTCAACAGCCATGGCCTATTTTGCCAGTTTGCATGAAATGCATGCAGCCCTAGATGCGAGAACACCAGAACCATGGATTGATTTTATTAAAAAATATACCTATCCCGAAGTTGTGGAAGAAATTAATTACGGAATTAAGGAAACTGCCGCCGATTGTATTGCAAAAAATCTCATTGAAGAAAGCAAGCAATTAGGACAAGATATTTTAGATCCTGTTTTCGGGCTTAAAGATGCCATAGCCTACCAATTTCATAAAAATATGTGTAAAAAATCTCTTGAAGAAACTCAAGAAGAATGGAAAAGATTAGGACTTGTCTATGATCCTGAATCAAAATCAACTAAAAATATTCTTGTTTTTGCACAAGAACAAGCATTTAAACAAATGGAAGGGGGCGACGATCCTTTTGTTGAATTATGCGTGCTTCTTTTAGGTGGTGCCCTCGCGAGCAAGGGGGGGATGTCGCAGCAGATGGTTGATGAAATATTTTCAAAAGGCCTCGATAGACTAAAATTGTGCGGTCTTTATGAACTTTTAATGGATTGTATTGGATGTTTAATGAAAGGACTAACATTAGAAGAATCACTTTCTCGTATTCTTAAAGCTGCTTTAGGAGCTATGTCGATTGAAAACTTTGGAGATCTCTTTATTGGCCTCCCGGCCGAAAAGCAAGCTGAATTAGATGCGCTAGTTAAGAAAAAGCTTGCTAGCGGCGATTTGTTTAAAGATGACAGCCAAAATCAAGAAATTTCAGATACGATTGCGGGCAAAATAAATGTAACAAAACCCTGGGATCAGCCAGAAAATATCGAAGAACAGCGCGCCACCAAGACAGAAGGTATGGTAGGGATGACGTATAAAGAATTACAAGGCTCTTCGGAGAGAAGTAGAAAAACGTTGGCTCAACAACTCGATCTTGCCGATCCGAGTCGCCAATTAAGTCCTAATGTTGTATCCCAAGCATATGTTCTTGCATTAATAGAAGTATATGCTGATGATTATTTTGGATTGCTGGATATAATAAATAAATATCCAGGTGCACAACTTATTGCTAGTTTTATTGCTTTAATGGATTGTCCTCGGCCACCCATTCTCGATCCAAGTGTAACAGACGCTGTTAAGTCTATAGAATTGCCTTTCTGCGACAATATTTTTGATATCTCCATGCCACAGATTCAAAATCCATTTGGGTGGATTCCTAAAGTGATGGACTGGACGGGCCTTTTATTCTTGGCCGCTCGACAAGCCATCCAACAGGCCATAATACAGATAATAATAAAACTTATGGTAAAGATTTGTTCAATATTAGGAGGCTCTCTCTGCGATCTGTTGGGCCGCGGCGGCAATATGGCAGACTCCCTTCCGCCGTCCCCCAACGAATTAGGACAGGCATGCGAATCAGCCTTTAAGGATATGATTCAAGATTCAATTTGTGGTGCGGACGCCGAGGAAGCTTCAGTAGATCAAACCATTACATCTCTTTTTGCAAATCTTGGAATTGGCGCCGCGGCATTTGCTAATCAAGATCAAGTAATTAAATTCGCTGAAGATCTTTCTTGTGCTGTAACACCGCTAGAGCTAATAGAAGCATTTCAAGGAAATTGTTCCAATGAATTTCTGTCTATTGTTGATAGTTTAATTGAGTTTGAATATCCCGATTTTCGTGAAGGCCTAAGCAACAAGAATTCAATTTGCTCCTTTTTTAAAGATACAGGTAACCTGTTCCCAGTAGAGGTAAAAGATAATATGCGAGATTTCGCGGATGCATTACCCGCAAGCGAATTGGTGCCGGCAAATCCCTCCTTGTGTGCTGCTCCTGATGCATTTGAAAATTTTTGTGAATTAAGGGCTGGCTTGTTGGAAGGTCGCTCCTCTCCCGAACAAGCGCTTCAAATGTGTGAAGATTTAAGAGAGGACTTACAAGACGATTTGGAGGATATAGCTAATATACTACAAAATAATCCTTTTGACGGCGGAACTGCACTTCCACCAATGGTTTCCGATCCCGGATGTGACAACGGTATATTTCCGTTTGAACCCGAAGAAGCAACCAACACAACAACTCAAGCACTTAGCAATGGACTAGAACAATTAAAGATTAATTTTTCTGAAGATATGCTCGGTAATGGCCCATTTGAAAGCCGGTGGGGACTTATTAATATGATTCTTTCAGACACACAAGGCAATCCATACACAGCACACACACGAAAATCATTTTTTCAACGACGATATGTGGATTTTGTAACGGATGTCGAGGGCGAGGACTGGTGGAAGAAGAAACATTATCCCAAGCAAGCGGCCGTTTGGAAACAGGTTGGCCAGTTCCCAAAATTTGTGGCCAGACATATGAAAAATCAAATGGAAGCCGCGACTATATCCTTTGATTCAAGCAACTTATATCTCCCCACCGATAGATCAGTTACAAAATCTTTTGAAGATCTTGGATTTGATACGTGGTTTGGCCCACCAGATGTTAATTTAACAGAGATACCAGAACTTGGTTATAATATTGTGCCCCAAGTTAAAACAAACGCCGAAAAAGTGGTTTTTGTTGAATTGGGCAGAAAAGAAAAAGCAGACATGTCGCTATCATTTCAAGATTTATATGCAGGACGAACAATTATTACTGAAAGAGATTCGAATGGCTTCCCGCGAGCGGAGGGGAATACGTGGGGATATGGTTTTGAGATAGGGATGTATACAAATGATTTGCATGATTTAAATGCTTTAAAAGTAGGCGCCGCCGAAATTCCTGCGAATCGTTTAGACGGGAATGCTAGAATTGTTATCACGGATAAATTTAATTTAGCAGTTCAAGAAATAGATCCAGAGATTGAAGCCCTCCTGTCCAGGGACGAGTTGAGAAAGTATGGAGTTACTTCTGATGGAAATGCGGTTTTAGAAGAACAAAAATATGAATTTTTAGCTATTGACGATGTTTTTGAAAGATTAGACTTTTCTGAATATCCAAACTTTTTAAGAACTTCTGAAGAAAAAGTTTCTTATACACCACCTGTTTATTTGTTACAAGAGATATTGAAAAAAAATGGCTCAGCGCATTCTCTAAAATCTATAAAGACGGTATATGATACTACCATAACCGCAATAACAAATGATATGATACAGCAAATAGCTGCTAATGAGGGTGCTTTTGCTTATGGTGCTGTTTTTGATGATTTAACCACTAGCGCGTTTGATTATGTATTGTCATCCGAAACGACAACAGAACGCGGCGCAGTTATTTCTCCGGCCGGCACTCTTTATGCTGAAGCAGAAGTAGATGATGGAGATGGCGGCACACGGAAAATTCGCAGAAAAGATCAAATAATGGGGGTGAGTCGAGATCAATATGATAATGGTGAAGACGCCAGAGTAATTTATTTAAATCCAGGCCAGTTTGGAGGTTCATATCTTAGTCCACCTGTATATGTTAAGCCTCTTAAAAATAAAGGATGGGTTGCACTAGTAGAAGCATTGTTCCCAGAGATGAGCCAATGTAAGCCGCGATTAAGCGATCTAGTTGATTTTGGCGATATTGACGAGACTATCCAGAGCAAATATTCACAAATTCCTGAAGACGAAAGACTAAAAGGAGATCCGGATTGCGTTGAGGAAATTCCTTACTCTAGAATTCTTTCAAGACCCGCAAAGGCTGGTATCGAGGGTCTTATTATAGCAGCATTAAGAATTTATGCATGTACCCATTTTGTAAAATCATTAGCTACTTTCACATGGCTTAAGCCATCCGCAGAAAATTATAGTTCTATATTTTCGCAATATATTATTGAGAATATGGAAGAAGACTTTAAAGAGCCTTCTGGTGGATTGGCAGCTTTAAGTCCTTTTAAAGATAGTGAATTTTGGTATGGATTTTTGGAGCAGAGCGTTCAATTATATAGCCGTCTTGTAGATGAAGGCGAGATTGAACCTCCTCAATATATATGGGATGCTTTAGAGAGGCTTGGTAAAGTCCAACAATCGTATGAATATCCCTATAGAGATGATTTGTGGGATGCTAAAATAGCGCGGGAAATAGGTTGGTTAACCTTTCTAAAAAACTATAGAATGGAAAATAACCTAGAAGCAGTTCAAGCCACTGAAGAAGACGCAAAATTAATTTTAAATGAATTAATGAAAAAACAATTAGACTACGTAGGCGAAAAGATTGTTGCTAATCTAAAATCGATTGGGATGGTTCCAGAATATAATGATTTGATTTATTATATGTTATCACAACATACTTCTGGCGCTTCTAGTTTAGATCTATCTGGCGACTGGATGGAAGTGGCCACGGACGACGGTATGGAAATTGGCGCCTCTGGAGAATATACAACTGGAAATACATTTACGGTACATGAAGTGCGCGGCGAAGATGATTTAAAGAAGGGCGATCCTTATGTAGGCTATTATCATGTACACGAAGATAGTGATGGTAATCCTGTATATATGGTAGGCGAAGAGCACATTGATGATGAGCATTCTGTTTTAAAACTATTTGCAACAAAAACAAAAATAATTTCCGCAATAACGGGCAATGATCTGGGTGACATATCTGAATATGGAACGGCCGTCGTTGATTCTACGAAACCATTTATGATTGAAAAATATATTAGCATTAACGGCGCCAAAAAGAAGACCACAACCGCAATTGACCAAATTAAAACCAAGCCACCCGGAGATAATATTTCCGATTGGTATGGCGGTACGTTAAAACAGGTAATTAATGCAGCCGGCGCCGTAGTTGGATTAGAGGGGCAATTAGGAGTACGCTACGGTTTAGAGTTTTCTGTTGTGGTTAATGGGCAGAAAGCGCGCCTCACAACTGTAGAAGTTGATGCCTTAGATACGACCATTGCCGATATGGCCCCGCTTGAAGACAGTAGCAAACTTTTATTATGTTTAATTGAAAATCTCAAAAAAGACAACATTTTTCAAATAGCCGTAGATTATATCTTTGCATTGAATAAATCATCTGCATTCATAGCAATTTATAATGATCTCGCTTTCTTACCTTCAATTGGAGAAATAACGGTTCCATATGGAGTTTCTGAAGGCAAAGATTCAAGCTTTACCGATAAACCTGGAATGAAAGTGAAAATCGAGATCACAGATGGCGTTGCGAGTGTCGATACGAGTGATTCAAAGTACGGCTGGGCAAGTTATAAGGAACGACAACCTGGACGCCTAGGCGGCCTATTTGTTAATGAGTGGGATAGCTGGGATAAAGAATTATTACGACAATCTAAAAGACGTATAAAGAGAATGTTTAAGGATTATTACAATTCTAGAAAGTGGAGACCCGGAGATCGAGGCGGAATGAACGTTTCTAATCTTTTTGTAAGAAATTTAAGAGCTTCTTTTGGGCCCAAGCCTGGAATTAAGCTTGTTCCATGGTGGAAAAAACGAAAATTCCGTATAAATCCGTTTAATGCAGAAGGTGTAATGTGCAAGAAAAAGGATTAATTGATATTTACTGTAACAAAGGAACAACCATATGTCTTCTTTAAGTCTACATCTCCCGATTACATATAATTCTGCTGATGGATTTACAATGATTAAAAGCGTTAAAAGAATGATTAAGCAAAACTTTAAAATGCTTTTACTGACTAGTCCTGGTGAAAGAGTTATGGAGCCCAATTTCGGTGTCGGAGTAAAAAATTATTTATTTTCTATGTATTCTGAAAATGTGCCGGCACAACTTAGAAGTAAAATAATGGAACAAGTAAACATATATTTACCTGTAGTTTCTATTACAAGTATTGATTTTCGGACGACAAATCCGGATACTAGCACTTTAGGATTAGTGATTACCTATCGAATACCCGAAATAGGAGCTAGAGATTTAATTGAATTAACTATTTAATTTGGAGACTTTTTATGCCAAACGAACAAAAAAAGATTCTTCCTATAGACTATACGCACAGAGACTTTCAGAGTATTCGCGAAGATCTGATGCAAATAGCGGAAAGATTCTACCCAGATACATTTCAAGATTTTAGTGAAGCTTCCTTTGGAAGTTTAATGTTAGATGCAGTAGCCTACGTAGGAGATCAGTTGTCTCTTTACCTGGACTATAATGTTAATGAATCCTTTCTAGATACAGCTTATCAATATAGCAATGTTGTACGTCATGGTAGAGTTTTAGGATATAAAGATACCGGCCGCCCATCTACATATGGACAAGCAGGCCTGTTTGTTATGGTGCCCGCTTCTCCTACTGCGCTTGGACCCGATTCGAGATATATACCTATTCTTAAGCGCGGATCAAGATTTACTTCGCAAAATGGTTTAAACTTTGTATTAATAGGAAATGTAGATTTTAATCAACCTATAAATCCTATTGTTGTGGCAAAAGTAGATACTTCTACTGGCGCGCCCACACATTTCGCGGTTAAGGCCTATGGAAATGTAGTGTCGGGATATTTTTCACAAGAACAAATCAACGTGGGCCCTTATCAGCGATTTTTAAGACTAAAACTTAGTGCTGGTAATATATCGGAGGTCTTATCAGTTACCGATTCACAAGGAAATGAATATTTTGAGGTGGATTATTTGTCACAAGATCTTGTTTTTAAAGAAGTATCAAATACAAATTTTCAAAATGATAATGTTCCCTCAATAATAAAGCCTTATTTGGTATCAAGAAAATTTATTGTTGAAAGAGATCGCTATAATGTTTATCTACAATTTGGAAGCGGCAAACCGGGCCAAACCGACATTGTGGCGGATCCCCAAACTGTCGCACTAGATATTTTTGGAAAGGCATACACAACAGACACAACATTTGATCCCTCCAGGCTGTCCAAAAATGATAGTTTTGGAGTAGTCCCGGCCAACACAACTCTTACAATTATTTATAGGATTAATAATCCTACTAATTCCAATGTTGCAGTGGCCGCACTTAGTCAGGTTTCTGATGCAAAATTTGATTTTAGCGATAGATCCTCTCTAACGACGCAAAAAATAAACGATGTTGTAAATTCTTTAGAAATAAACAATGAAACTCCAATTATAGGAGACATCACAAACCCAACAAGCACGGAAATTAAAAGAAGAATTTTTGACACCTTTCCAACACAAAACCGTGCAGTCACACAGGCCGATTATGAAAATTTAGTTTATAGAATGCCAGCAAAATACGGCTCTTTAAAGAGATGTTCGGTTCAAAAAGATCCAAACTCTTTAAAAAGAAATTTGAATATGTATGTTATATCTCAAGATGAGTTTGGAAAATTAACACAAACAAATCAAACAATAAAGAATAATCTTAAAACATGGATTAATCATTATAGGATGATTAACGATACAATTGATATATTAGATCCATATATTATTAATTTAGGAATAGATTTTGTAGTTAAGCCTCAAGTTGGCGCAAATAAATTTGATGTATTAGATGCTTGTATCAAATCTTTGGCGGCTAAATATAAAGAGTCATTTTTTATTGGCGAACCTTTCTATATCAGTGATATTTATAGTGAACTAAAACAAGTAAAAGGTGTTTTAG
>Ga0209434_1001278_pt1 | contig 11443 bp, 15 predicted proteins | sample ETNvirnome_2_300_FD_184068 | JGI IMG/M metagenome (GOLD analysis project Ga0209434, IMG submission 184068) | Marine viral communities from the Pacific Ocean - ETNP_2_300 (SPAdes) (version 2) | ecosystem: Environmental > Aquatic > Marine > Oceanic | place: Pacific Ocean | collected 2013-06-22 | reverse complement strand
ATCATTTTTCAAGAGCAGGTGATGGAGTTATGTAATGTAGTTGCAGGTTTTCCACAGGCTGATTGTGACAAGATTCGTCGTACGATTATGAAGAGATCTGCTTCGAAGGCAGATTCTATGAAACAGGCTGCACATGCGCTAAAGGAGTCTTTTATTGAGGGTTGCGTAAAAAATGGTGTAGACTCTAAAATTGCAGCTGGCCTTTATGAAAAAATCCTGTTCTTTTCAGGATATGGGTTTAATAAGTCACATGCTGTGTCTTATGCAATTGATTCTTATTATTGTGCTTGGTTAATGACATATTATGAAGAGGAGTGGCTTTGTGCATACCTCGAGGCTATGTCAAATAACCCTAGGAAACGTTCGAAAGCTTTAAGCGAAATTAAAAAGCTGGGGTATACGACAATTCCAATCGACGTCAATTATGCCACTAAGAGCTGGACAATTTTAGACGGCAAGAAGTTTATGCCTTCATTTTTATCTTGTAAGGGAATTGGTGATGCAGCTATTGATGAAATTCTTTCCAACAGGCCGTATCACAGAATACAAGATTTACTTTGGGATGATGAGTGTAAGTGGCGTCATTCAAAGTTTAATAAGCGGGCTTTGGAGAACTTGATTAAGCTGAGGGCATTTGATTCTATGGATCTTGTGGGCGACGGCAAGGTGTTTTCTTCATATGCACAGATGCATGAGATATTAATTGGGAAAAATGTTGAGATTAAAAAGTGGTCTAAGCGTGATAGTATGCGAGGCCAAAAGGCATTCAACAATCTACTTTTGGAGACGTATGATACTCCAGAATGGTCAAAGATGCTATTGGCCAGTTTCAGCGTGGATATTATGGGATCATTTAATCCTAGCATGTTTGTGTCCGATGAGTTGTATGATAGATTAGCTGAACGTGGTATTAATTCGATAGACGATGTTAACGGAAAGGATTTATATTGGTTTGTCGTGACTGATACAAAACAAAAGCTAACACGCAATGGGAAACCTTACCTCCTTTTAATCACTAGCGGAATGGCAGGCGCCAATCATAGCATATTTTGTTGGGGCTGGGATGGCAAGACAGAGATCCCGAAATACTCACTGTGTGTAGCCGAGATTGAGAAAAATGATTTTGGATGTGCGACTAGGCAGTGGAAGATTAAAGTCTTGAACTGAATTGCTTTTGTAGTTATAATATTTGAGAGGTACGGTCTTGAAAAAAAGGCAACATGTTATCATTTTCGATGGTCCTGACATGTGTGGAAAGACAGAGATGGCTAGTGAACTGTCTAGGTTGCTCAAGGTGCCATATTTTAAAAATGAGAATGAATGGGAGTTTTTTGAGAAGGACCCGAATTATTTTAGAAATGCTCTCGCTTATGGTGACACTTTCTTTTATTCCTATTTACAGCAGACAAATGCTTCCGTGATATTGGATCGTTCTTATCCCTCAGAGTGGGTATATTCTAAAGTTTTTTTTCGAGTCACGAATAAGGACGCCCTCAAAAGTGTTGATACTATGGCATCTCAGGTCGGTGTTAAGATCATTATTCCGTATAGGACATCATATGCTGGGATCGAGGATCAGTTTTCCTCGATTACTCCAGAACGTTTAGTTAGCATTGATAAACTGTACAAAGAATTTGCATCGTGGACAGCATGTGATGTGCTATTATTAAATGTTGATTCTGAAGATTTGAATGATGAAATATTTGAGATATTGAAATTTATTAATGGGGAAAAGGGTCATGAAAGTCGGACTTAGTTATTGGGGATTTTGTGAAAAGTTTCACAATTCGACAGTTTCCAACACACCTGATGGTCATCGTTATGGACGACCGGTGTTAGTCGATGCTCTATTAGCGAGAAATCATGAGGTTTATAGCTTACAAGAGAAGAGGGAAGCCGTACCATACCCTGGAATGTATTATGACTATGCTGGAAAAGAGTATCCGGATATCGATGTCCTATTTGTTGAGTGGAGATGGCCGACGTATAAGAATTTCGGAGAAAAAAAGTTTGAACCAGATTTAGACAGACAGACATCACTGCTGGATTTTTATCATGGCAAGATCCCAATTATTGTATGGGATACTGACCTCAAGATGACATCATATGAGGAGCGCCGATGGCCGGAAGTTATTATTGCTGATCCTTCTTTTGAGCCCAGGTTATTGACTAGAAAAAGATCACGCTTGACATTTTGGTCAGATTTTAAGCCATTGATTGAGACCAAGTCAGACTTAATAGAGTTTGGTTACATCGGTAACAATTATGAACGTGATCGTATGTTTTCAAAGTATTATAGCTCTCCTTCCCGTATATTGAGATCTTCTGGTACTCAGACAAAGGTACATGGAAATTGGTTACAGAGATCACCGGAGCGCGCTTCCCCTGAAGAGTTGATTAAGGGGCATCCAAATATTGCTTTTGGTCCTCGTGTTTCATTTCAAGATTCAATGAAACTTTTAAATAATTTCATTTGTACAGTTCATATTACAAAGCCGGATTATGCAAAGGTAGGATTTGCATCTCCTCGGTATTTGGAAAACATCGTAGTTGGTACTCCAGCGCTGGTACCATCTGAGTTTAAGTATAGTACACTCTTGGGTGAGAGGTGGAAAGTTTCATCAAGCGAAGAGGCAGTTAAACTAGTTTCTTACTTAAAGAGTTTAAGTCATGAACAGCGACAGGATGTTGTTCATGAACAGCGAGATAGTCTTTTAATGTATCACGACTTTAGCGTTGATAATGTCGTGAATTTTATTGAGTCATTAATGTAGGAGTTAGATAAATGACTAAGGTGCTTATTACAGGTGCTGCTGGTTTATTGGGTGCTAATTTTTCACGCTACCTAGTGGGGTGTGGTTACCATGTTGTTGGAATAGACAATTTGAGTGGTGGGATGGCAGAGTCTGTAGACCCTAGGATTGATTTTTATCCTGTCGACTTGGCCGATGAACGAGTTATTAATAATATTTTCGAGATTGAGAAGCCTGACTACGTGTATCATTTTGCCGCATACGCTGCTGAAGGTCTATCACCATTTATCAGGAGATTTAATTATCAGAACAACATTATCTGTTCAATAAATGTGATTAATGCGTGTGTTAACAATGCAGTAAAGAAAATTATTTTTACTTCTTCTATGGCCGTGTACGGAACTGGGGATCCTCCCTATGTGGAATCTCAATCTCCTTCGCCTGAAGACCCATACGGCATTGCAAAATATGCTGTTGAGATGGATTTAAAGTTAGCATATGAGCAGTTTGGGTTAGAGTACACAATATTGCGACCGCACAACGTTATTGGTGTATATCAAAATATTTGGGATCGTTACAGGAATGTAATTGGAATCTGGATTAGGCAGGTTATGGGGGGTGATCCGATTACAATTTACGGCGACGGCACACAGGTTAGGGCTTTTTCTGATATCAAGTTCTATATGGAGCCGTTTTTGAAGGTCATGGATGATCATAATGGTGAGGTATTTAACATAGGCGCGGATCGTTTTTATTCAATTAATGAAGCCGCAGGTGTCGTACAGAAGGTCGGTCGTGAATTAGGTTACTCATCTGAGCGCGTCCACCTTGAGGCTCGTAATGAGGTTCATACAGCTTATTGTGATCATGAGAAGGCAAAGGAGTTATTAGGGTTTGAGGACAATACTGATTTTGAGACGATGGTACAAAAGATGTTTCGATGGGCTAGTACTCTTAACCCTAGGGTTGTTGAGTATCAAGAGTATGAGATCGAAAAGGGCCTTTATAATTTCTGGAAAAGGGAATAAGAACTAACATGCACTTATATGAAAATTTTACTGAGTGTTATTTAGGCCTACTTCAAAAGGTCTATAATGAACCAGAATATGAGTGTTCTCCTAGGGGCTTAAAAATTAAAGAGCTCTTAGGGGTTAGGTTTGAGATCAAGAATCCTCGTCATCGTCTATTATTTGTGAGAAATAGAAAAATGTCCATGGAGTACTTGGTTGGTGAACTGCTCTGGTATTTTTCGGGTAATGATAGTACGGAGTGGATTTCAAAATATTCATCTTTTTGGAAGAATATTTCCGATGATGGGAAAACGGCAAATTCTGCTTACGGGGCAAGGATTTTTAGGGCATCTCCTGGGGTGACCGGTGATAATTTTGTCCAATGGGATTACGTGCTTAATGAACTGCGAAACGACCAGGATTCCCGTCGGGCCGTGATTCATATTCGGTCTCCATGGGATTCAATGAATGCAAAGCTGGATGTTCCATGCACTATGACCCTACAGTTTTTAATCCGGGATCAGGAGCTTCATTTGGTCGTCTCAATGCGCTCCAGCGATATTATCTTGGGACTCACATATGACGTTCCTGCATTTACAATGTTCCAAGAACAATTAGCAAATGAGCTTGGTATTGGGGTTGGCAGGTATATCCACGTCAGTAATTCTTTGCATATATATGATCGTCATTTTGCCATGGCGGAGAGCATCTTGTCACCTGAAGAGATCGGGCAGTCTAAGCTGGAGGCTATAGCCTGCGGTGAGATGCCGGTGTTTGATGGTAAGGTGCCAATTGATGAACTGATGGAGTTTGAGGATGGGTTATGGAAATCGAAATCAAGTTCTGAGATCAGGGAATTATTTGATGCTTTCTGTATGATTGAAAGAGATGATATAAACTATTGGATCGATTTTTGTAAGATATTAATTATGAAAAGGTGTAATAGCATTATAGGATTAGACAGGAAAGAGTACCTAGATGCTTTATCCTATCAGGGTTTTAGAAAAATTGGAGGTTATAAATGAAAACGACAACAGCATTAGTGACGGGTGGCGCTGGGTTTATCGGCAGTGCTATAGTAAAGAGACTCTGCAGCCTGGGGTGGAAGGTTGACATAGTCGATGACATGTCTAATGGAAAGCTTGAGAATCTTTCCCCATTGTCATTACGCAATATACATACTAGTTTTTTACACATCTACCAACAAAAGTTTGAGTCTTCACGAGTAGATAAAGACGTGCTTATGATTGCTGGTGATTTTGCGCATAAGCTGGTGTTGGAACGGGTTAAGGCTAGCCGTTATGATTACATTTTTCATGTTGCTGCTAGGCCTAGGGTCGAACTCAGCGTGATGCAACCCTTGGAGACATTTGAAGATAATGTTTTTAAGACGTTAGCATTATTTAATGCTGCACGAGGACATGTTAAGAGGGTCATTTTTTCGTCTTCGTCCTCGGTTTACGGTGACCCCAAGGTTCATCCAACGCCCGAGACGGAGACAAAGGCACCATGCTCACCATATGCACAACAAAAATGTGATGTGGAGAACTATGCTGCGTTATGGCGTGACCTGTACGGTACGGATATCGTGAGTTTAAGGTACTTCAATGTATATGGACCCGGGTGTTTCGGCGACAGCCCTTACTCCACCGCTATAGCTGCATGGTGCCAGGCCTTAAGGGATGGTAACCCTCTAAGAAAAGATGGCGACGGAGATCAGTCTCGTGATCTCACTTATATTGATGATGTTGTTGAGTCTAACGTTTTGGCTGCTTTATGCGAAAATGAGATCGCTGGAGAGTGTTTTAATGTTGCTGGGGGTAACTGCATTTCGAACAATCAGATACTTGATATGTTGCGAGATAGCCTAGGCCGCTTTAGGTTAATCCTTGCCCCGACCCGTGTGGGAGACGTAAGAAAGACTGAGGCTGATCTAGGGAAATCTAGTAAGCTGTTGGGCTATGCACCAAAGACGACATTCGAGGATGGGTTTGATAAGACCATACGCTGGTGGGGACTAAAGAACTGATGGAGTTGGTTACTCAACCAAAGATCGTCGCATATATAGGTCCAATGTTTAGTGAAAAAACGACCAAGCTGATCTGTGCTTTGCGTAGGGCCAGTCGTCGTGGACAGGGAACTTTAGCCTGCAAGGCTCGACTGGATACGCGTTATAGCAAGAGTCAGATTACTACTCATGATGGGATTAGTCATGAGTGTACAGCCGTTAGTAATGGGATGGAGCTTGATAATGCAATATTAGATAGTCCAGCAACGATTATTGGTATTGATGAGTTATTTCTAATCGATGGTGCTACAGATATTATACTGAAACATTTTAGGCTTGGGAAATCCTTTTATATTTCCAGCATACAATTGTCTGCATCGGGAAATCCATTTGAGGAAGTTACTAAGCTACTTCCTTTTGCAACAGACATTGTAATTTGTCAGGCAATTTGCTCTATCTGTGGCGCAGATGCTGCATACACGGCTAGAAAGATTACTGACTTAGATGAAATTGCAGTAGGGGGAGAGGACCTTTATGAACCAAGATGCTACGGGCATTTCACAGACTGGTGAGGTTTTGAGACCAAACTGGGATTCTATTTGGACACAGTTTGCATCTTTAATTTCCAAGAGGTCATATGATCCTCGCTCAAGGGTGGGGGCAGTTGTGGTTAGTTGGGACAACACTAGGATCCTGGCCTTGGGTTATAATGGTAATTATACCGGCGGTCCCCATGAGCCTGATTCTATAGAGCCAGGAAAATCTGGCTTTATCCATGCTGAGATTAATGCATTATTGAAGATGGATTTTCATGATCCGGCAATCAAGAAGATGTATGTGACACTTTCACCTTGTTTAATGTGCGCCAAGGCTATTATTAACGCAGGAATTGACGAGGTAGTTTATAATGAAGAGTATCGTCGGACAGATGGTGTTGACTTACTTCGCGCAAATGGGATAACGGTGCGTAAATTCGGATTCTAATTCCTATTTAATAGTGTGCACGTGTATTGATAGGGACGTTTATAAATGGATTATAGAAAACTTTTAAATGAGGAGCAGCTAATTGAATTGTCTTTGCTAGACGGACAAATGCATTATCTCTTGGTTGAAAAAGTGTCCGAAGAGGATGTGGCAAAGATGGATGCTGCGCTATCCGATGCTCGGACAAAATTAAAAGACATCGTTGGTAAGATGGCACAATATAAGCTTGAGCTACCTGGCGATTTGGGATCATATGCTGGTAAGCTGTCCGATGCAACGAATAAGGCAGCAAAGACTATCACAGATATCGATCTGGAAGATAAGACGTTCGCTGGCAGCGACATCGCTGGGGTTATGAGGGCCGTCACTGCGATACAAAGTAAGGCTACTGAGTTTCATAATGCGCTAGCCGGAGCCGTCGCAGCCATCCAGGCTGTTGTGAGTAGGTTTGAGTATAGCGATGAACAGAAAGCTATGAAGATCGAAGACCTTTTCGGCACTGCTTCTTTCCCCCCGACAGAGGCCTTGATACAGACAATAGAGAAGAAGCTAAAAGATCCAAACGCGTGGATGTCAAAAATCCCTGGTGCCGGTATTGCCAAAGCCATGATGAAGATGTTTCAACGTGGTAGTGGTAAGGAAGATGAGATCATGGCGGACATTGGCGATCTTCCTGATTTTGTTCCCATGGCTGGTGTCATCAATGTCATGACGCCCGATGACATTGCGAAGTTGGGTGCAGAAGCAGAGGCCGCGGCCTCCGATCCTCCCGAGGTTCCAGAGGATGCCCCTGACATCATCGATGATGACACCGGTGGGGCACCTGCTGGGGACGGGGGCGATGGGGATGGTGCCCCACCCGCCACAGATGATGAGGCTGACACGGAGCAGGCTGATACTGAGGAAGCCCTTCGGCGCGCCGCGGAAGAGGCTGCCGCTAATGTTACATCACCTCTCGACGCTGCTCTCGACGCGATCCAGGGTTGGCATGATGGGTTGTCGAAGTCAAGTCAACAGGTTCTGAAGGCTAAGCAACGCCTGGATGGTCTTAAGGGTGGTGTTAAAGGTGCCCTCGAAGATGCCGCCGATACTGTGGCTAGCCAGGTCAGAGATGCCGTCGCTGCATGGCGTGGTGAACATGAAGAGACACTCATGAAATCTAGGAGATTTGCTAAAAAGAATTTTGATTCTTTGGAGGAGTTGATACCACAACTCGCTGCCGGCATGATGAAACAGGTGAGTGAATCACACGGGCGATTAAGTTCAATTGTGATTCGCCGGAGTGTCTTTAAGTTTTTAAATAAGAGGTTCGCTAATGAGCTCCGTGGGGATATGTTGGACAGCCGGTCTGTGAAAAATAAATCTCGATATCGCTTGACTGAGATGCTCCGAGATCCTAACACATCGACCGACCAGACGGTTCATATAAAGGAATCTGATCCAATCGCAAGGTGGGTTGAATTGGCAGGCTTAAAAAATGATTGAAATAACTTTTCCGAAAATCCGAAAATCATTATGTAATATTTATGAAAATCGGCTCAACGAAGCACTTGCTGAGGCGGATGTTTTTGATGATAGGGGGAATCTCGTTATTGGGAAAGACTTAAAGGTCCGCCATAAAAAAAGTCAATTTGAATATACTGTAGATGGTGTGATTGAAGATCCCAGTACCGGTGATGTACAGATCGTACTCAGGCTTCCTGATGAGCCTCGTATTGAGCCGGAAAACCCTGAAGCGATATTGGTTTCTACACCTGGTGATATAATCACCGATGCAGATGAGTTTGTAAGTGTGAGCGACCTATTGGATTCGCCTAAAGATGATGAGGTTGTTTTTGTTGTAGATAAAGAGGAGTTCGAGCAGGATTATGAAGTCAAATAAGACCATAAAAATCGATGATTCCCTAATCAGGGGATCTGTTAGGGAGGCTCTAGGGACATCCCGTAAGCCCCTTCCAGAGGCCTACGTAACGCAGGCCAAGTCTTATGCATTACCTACGGAGATGTTGTCTGATAAGAATAAGAAAGTGAATCAAGACGTCCTTAATTCGATTGTTGATTTTACCAATAGGGTGAGTGCTGAGCTTGATACAGTCGACAGGCTGGAAGCGAACATGTATAATTCACGGTTTAGGTCGCTTAAGGTTGATGAGTCGTATCTCGTTAACAATTCATTCCTAACGGCGCTATGTTTTGATAACATATCAGACATGTCTTCCACTGTGAGTATGGATTCTTTGGTTTTCATGCGTCTGGAAAGAGATTTTGGTACATTTGATGCCTGGCAAGAGGATTTTATTGCATGCGCATTATCTTCAAGGGACGGGTATGTTATGACTGTTTATTCGAATTTTCTACGAAGGTATATTAATCTTGTCGTTGATGAGGGTAATCAGGGTATCCTGGCGTCATCTATCCCAACTATTGTACTTAAGTGCTCACCCGGTACATATTTTCGAGATTACTTGGGTGATAGAAAGTCTTACATATTCGCAATGATGAAAGAATTAAATTGGGACGTTATCGAGAGCCGGTTTAAGAAGGCTGATAAGGTCGCGGAGATTATGCAAAAATGATTAGTAGAAGATTGCTAAAGGTACTATCTGAGACTATATTAATCCTTGAACAGGAAGAAGAAGGCGGAGATCTCTTCGGCGATGATGAGGGTGGTGACGAGGAGGAGGCCGAACCAGCTACCGATGAGGGTGGTGACGAGGAGGAGGCTGATGAAGCTGCCGATGAAGAGGAGGAAGGCGAAGAGGAAGAAGGCGAAGAGGAAGAAGCCGAATCCGTGTATCCATTAGGTAAGGCTGTTGATGATGAGATCAACGCCTTGTTTGTGGATTATGAGGAGGAGGCGATTAAGTCTGCTGCAGCAATAAAGGATGAGGTTAAAGAGAGTTTATCAATTGTAAACATTCTTTATGAGCAGGATAAACAGAATGGTATTGATCTCGAGATCTTTGCTAAAAATGTGGCTAGGTTAGCTAAAAATTACGATAATTTATTGGATATGGAAGACCTTATCCTCACTAAGGCCTTAGAGTTTATCCGTACATACCATGATGATGAATCAGGGGACGTCCTCGAAGATCTATTAGATACTCGTTTCGGGCTTTCCCTTGGTGATGAAGAGGACATTATAGCCCCTATGGCTATGGGTGCTAGTCCCACTGCCGCCGAGGGGGGAGTATAGGGGATGTCATATCGGGATTTTGAGACTCGAAAATCATTGCATATAAACCTGCCTATAGAGACACATGCAAATCTCAAAATCGTTGCATTTAAAGCGAAACTCTCAATGCAAGAAATATTTGAGGAATTAGCTACCCAATTAGTGGAAGATGATCCTCATATGTGTAAGATACTTGAGAATCTTAAGGATCGAAAACGTAGGCACGTGCTGAGAGGATTATCATCTCCCGATAAAGAGACTATCTTTGACGTGATCGAGCAAAATAATCCCCTAGACAGGACATAAAATAATAACATTTTGATCAAATCGATTAAAATTAATATTACACAAGGTATCAAATGGCAGATGAATTTAAATTGTCCCACTCTTTAGACACAGACGATATTGAGACGTTAAGATCTCGTGTCGATGAATTAGAGGGTTGTCTTAAGGAATCTGCTACCATCCAGGCTCAATTAGCTCAAGATATGTGCGCCATTCACCAGGTGCTACAGGCCCTACTGACTAGTTTACAATTTGATACTGACTCATCTACAGGAGCATACCCTGTGGATAAAGAGCTTTTAAATTAGGAGTTGATTATATGAGAGCTTTAATTGATCGATATTTGGGTAAGTTTATTTCACGAAAGTTGGCAGTTTTTATCGCCGCCACAGTCCTGATGTATATGCAGATAATTGAAAGTGATACATGGGGCACAATGGCGGTTGTCTATATCGGGGGCCAGTCTGCTATTGATGCTGTGCAGGCCTGGCGCCATGGTAGATGAAAAAAAGACATCGGCCTGGTCAACGGTCCTAACGTGGCTTAAGAAACCATTTCATTGGATAATGTCACTAATTTCGATTATTGCCGGCATTATAGTTGTCTTATTTTTCTCTAGACAGAATAGGTCTGATAAGGTCGATGCTATCTTATCTGCCGGTGATAAAGATATCCACGATGCACAGATTGAGCATGGTAAAAAGCACGATGAGCAGGTAGAAGCTGCTAAAGAAGAACATGCTATTGCCGTGAGGGCAATAATCGAAACTTATGAAAAAGAAAAAGCAGGCCTTGATAAGGCATCCCGTGACCGCGCAGCTGAGTTGATAGCATCGGGTAAGTCTGAAGAGATCACAGCTGGACTTGCGGAGATTTTAGGAGTTAAAAATAGTGATAAAGATTAATCCGATAATTGCTATTATAACTGTTATTGCGTTTTTAGGCTGTCAATTACCGACTAGCGTTATGGCTGCTGATGAACCGGTTACGCCTTCAACAAGCGTTATAACACTTAAAAAAGATGATGTTGCCCCGTTTGCCGGCACATTGTTTTCAACACCGGCCGCGGCCGAACTGTTGGCTAGGTTAGAAAATCAAGAGGCTGTTTTTAAGCTGCGATTAGAGAAAGAGAGATCCTTACTGACTAGTGGGTTACAGCTTAAGATTGACATCCTTACTTTGACAATTAAGAATGAAAAAGAGCTGAACCAAAAGATTACAATTATCA
>Ga0209434_1001276_pt1 | contig 11446 bp, 13 predicted proteins | sample ETNvirnome_2_300_FD_184068 | JGI IMG/M metagenome (GOLD analysis project Ga0209434, IMG submission 184068) | Marine viral communities from the Pacific Ocean - ETNP_2_300 (SPAdes) (version 2) | ecosystem: Environmental > Aquatic > Marine > Oceanic | place: Pacific Ocean | collected 2013-06-22 | reverse complement strand
TGATGCCAACAAAATTGAAGCTGCCATCACTGAACGCACTAAAGCCATAATTCCTGTTCATCTGTATGGGCGTGTATGCGAGATGGATAAAATTTGTGATATTGCTAGTAGACACAATTTAGTGGTGATTGAGGACACGGCCCAGGCTTTTGGGGCTGTATCACCCGACGGTCGGCATGCGGGAATGATGGCAGACGTGGGCACATTTAGTTTCTATAAAACTAAAAATATTTCTACTTTTGAGGGGGGGATGATTTGTATCCCTAAAGATTCGCACCTAGATGCAGACAAAATTCGCTCCATTTGCGATCAAGGACAAGTGGGAAAATATAATCATGAACACATCGGTTTCAATTTTCGTCTTGCTGAGCCTTTGTGTTTAATGGCTTTGGAACAGATGAAACTTCATATGACAGGGGTGACAGCCGAACTTGGCCTCCGAGGCCCAGGACAAGGCCACTATCCCAATGTGGTTTATCATCAACCGGCTTATATTCGTCGGGGCATTACTGGCTGTTGTCCGATTGCTGAAGAAGTGGCCTCGTCCATTAAGGAAAGGACAGCAACGAAATGAAAGTGGCACTCGTGGGCCTAGGCGCCATGGGGCGCCGGCACCTAAAAACTTTGGAAGAGAATTCTGACATTACAGAAATCTTTACTGTGGATTTCGACGTGGAATCAGGCGCGCTCTACTCTACTGTGGATGAACTGTTCGCGAATCTTTCGGGGCCCTTGAATTTTGCAGTTATTGCTACTCCTACTACAACCCATAAAGACTTAGCCATCAAGCTTATGCGCCATAGCATGCATATTTTTGTGGAAAAGCCAGTTGTATCGTCAATGGTTGAAATAAAGGAGCTTTTAAACGCCGCTAATGATACGGGATGTAAAATTGCTGTGGGCCACGTAGAACGATTTAACCCTGCGGTCCGTGCACTGGTTCGCGATTTAGATAAAAAGCCCTTAAGCTGCAGTATCAGGCGCCTCAGCCCCTATCCTACTCGGATTACTGATGTGGGCGTAGCGCTAGACCTTTCTATCCATGATATAGATTTGGTACGACATATTACGGGTCAAGAGATTAAATTATCTTATGCCGTTGCTACAGCTACCAAAGGCCCTCAAGAAGATACAATCATGTATTTATTACATTTGAGCGGCGGCACCACCGTGCAAATACACACTAGTTGGTTGGCTCCATTTAGAACACGCGCTATAGAGATAGTGACGGCCGACGCTACTTACTATGCTGATTTATTAGCTCAAAATCTTGTAAAGCATAAAAATCAGAGTAATAATGAGTATATAGTGGAGTCGGTTTTTACGACGCGAGAGGATGCACTGCAAAGTCAACTTAAAGCCTATATTAACTATATAAGGACCAACGATAAGGGAAACTTATGTCTTTTGGAAGATGCCGCCGAAGCATTGCATATTGTGGAGGAATCGTTGTAATGAAGGCCTGTATTAACTATATTTCGTCGCGACATCTGTGCATAGAACATAGTTTAAAATCATTATGGGACAACTATAATAAGAAACACGATTATCCTGTATATGTATATTATTTTGATGATATCTACGATGATCCCGTTTTGCAACAGAAACTGACAAGTCATAACGAGCAAAATGTAATCTTTAGATCTGTTCCGTATAAAACCCCAGAGTTTTTGAAGGAGGAAGATTTATATTATAATCGTAGTGATCTCTGGTATGCTAGTACAAAGTTCCCACGCGCGCGCAAAGGCTATCTTCATATGTGTAATTTTACGAGCAACATGTATGGTTATGAAAATACAGATTTTCATCTTTATGATTACATAATGACGCATGATGACGAGGCAGGGTATACTCAAGAGCTGCCTTACGATCCTTTTCAAATTATGGCAGATAGTTCACAATCTATCGGGGCGTACAAAGTGGGCCCCCGGCTGAAGAACGGCCACCCTCACCAGGGCCATTTGGATACTCGTGTGGGCTTATGGGATTTTACGGCTAACTTCCTACGTACCAACAACATCACTCCGCGTTCAAAAGTAATGCAAAAACTACTCACAGAACCACGCGCCGGGGAGTTATATCACTATGTTAAGTGGTGTGACACCTATGTAATTAATACTCAGATGTTTGAGAGTGATTTGTGGAAAAAGTGGATCTCTGCGGTCAATGCCGATGGGGGGATCTACAAATATCGATGGGGAGATAACGAAATAATCACTCTTTTTTCTTACATTTATAATGAATACATTCACGATTTGAAGACGGTGGAGGAGGGCTATCACGATCAGGGCATGTTCAGAAGCCTTCAAGATTATGCTCCGGGCGTAAAGGATCTAGCAAGATGATTGGGAGGATAGTGTGAAAATTTTATATGTAGACCCCATAGTAGCCACTGAGAGAAGCACTAAATATAAATATTATGATGGCGTTTACAATGAGCTGTGTAAGTTCAATCAGGTACACCTTCATCGCGGCCCTCTTTATAATTTGGACCAAGTGCGCCTGGAAACGGGCTTTAATCCCGACACAGTAATTTTTGGATTGGGGTGGTTTGGATCTCAGAAATATTTTGGTCAGATTACAAATTTAGACGTTCGTACTATTTGTTGGATCTTCAAGCCTCAGAATGATTTGGAAAAAAAGTTAGAATTTTGCAAAATCAATGATATTGACCTTATTGTTACGCCCTTACCTGATTATTTAGAATACGAAAAGAGAACCGGTGTTCGAACAGTACTATTTCCCTATGGATTTGATCCCTCTAACTTCCAGTCGCGACTATTGCAAAAAGAATATGATGTGGGCTTTTCGGGTGCCCTCCATCAAAGTATGTTATATTCTAATGATTCTTTCCAGGTAAAAAATTTAAGGCCCAAATTGAGACAATTTTTGAAATCACTAAAAAATGTAGATATTTTTTGGAATTCTAGTGACGACGACGCGACTGCTTTTGTTGATGATTATAAAGAATATGCGCTAACTATTAATAAATCTAAAATTTGGCTCGCTACATTGGCAGCTTATGGAGATGTAACGCCGCGCTTTTATGAAGTGGTCGGCTCCGGAACCCTACTAATGTGCCAGAAAGTACCGGAATCTTATGATTTTTTATTTCAGGATGGTATCAACTGTGTACAATTTACTAATTTAGAAGATTTTAACGAAAAGCTTCATTTTTACAAAGATAACCCTGAAAAGATTGATGAAATAGCCTCTAATGCACTGGAATTTTTTCATAATAATTGGACATGGCGCCATCGGGCCGAAAGTCTTATTTCGCTTATAGAAGGAATATAAAAGATGCCCATTGACAGTGTGATGAAACATTACAAAGAAAAGTTTTCCTTAATTCGTAAAATCATTGCAAAAGAGAATCCAACGATTGTAGAGGTCGGCGCCCACTATGGCGAAGATTCCATGAGATTTTTGGAAACGTTTCCAAAGGCCAAAATTTATTGTTTTGAGCCCGATCCGCGCAATGTTCGTGCTTTTAGGGCCTATATAGACAATCCCCAGATCCAATTGTTTGAAGTAGCCCTGGCCGCTCAAAATGGAACAGCCTCCTTTTTCCAGAGTTACCAGAATCCCGCCACCCGGGAGGTGCCTTCCAAATATGATTGGATCGATGTTGAACTATATGAGAAAGAGCAGCTAAGCAATTCGGGATCTTCCTCGCTTAAAAAAGGATATAAATTTAATCTGGAAGGAAGTATAACGGTTCGCACTCAGCGGTTTGATGATTGGAAGGACGAAAATAAGGTAGGCGAAGTTGATTTTGCGTGGATCGATGTCCAAGGTGCAGAAAAAGACGTGCTGGATGGAATGGGAGACACAATTCGTCAGATTAAGCTAATATGGATCGAATACGGTGAAACAGACTATGAAGATGCAATGTCTCGCGACGAAGTTGTTGCTTATTTTAATGAGCGCCATTTTGCTGTGGTAGAAAAGTTTTCAACAAAGGGCCTTAAAGGGGACTTGCTGTTTCTTAGAAAAGATGTGTCATGATTACGGTCCAGCTTACAAATGGTTTTGGCAACAATATATTTCAGTATGTGGCAGCTCGTCTGCTGGCTGAGCATCATGGTCAAGAGTTGTCTGTATTACCTCCCTCTCCGGACTATTATGCTATACCAGATTTAGAACAGATTGGTATTGATTTTACCCACAAGAGTAGCCCCACAGATCTTCTGGTGACGGATCAATATTATCTTCAAGCATATTCCTCAATATATAAAAACCAGAACATGCGACTCCGGGGATATTTTGAGGATTATAAATATTATTATCCCCATCTTGATAAAATAAAGACTTGGTTTTCCCCCATCATTCCTCGTGATGATAACGCCTTGGTATTACACATCCGGACGGGTGACCGCCTTTTTATGAAAAATGAATTTTATACGAAGCCAAGGGTAGAAAAGTATTTATCTGCTATTGGTAGGTTTAATTTTAGTGATTTATACATCGTAACAGATATGCCTGTATGGAAGAAAACGACAGCTTCTGAGTTAAGTCAGATTAGGTTCCACCGAGAGGCGCCCACGGCCGACCGGGTGCCTATTGCTGAATCGGTGCAATACATTAATTCGCTAATAGAAGGCTTGGATCAGTTTAATCCTATTATAAATAACGGAACGGTTGGGCAAGATTTTAATTTTATTCGAACTTTCTCAAATATTATGTTTGAACATGGTACACTGTCTTGGTGGGCGGCCTTCTTGAGTGACGCTGACAAAGTGGGCGTTTATGGACCATGGCGCCCTTGGAAAAATAAAAAGAAGAACCTAAGTCAAATTCCACTAGATGGATGGTTTAAATGGGAGTAAAAAATTCTATGAAATGGGATAGTGTTTATCACAACCAATTGGAGATTCTTAGAGAAGCTCTCTCTAAGTTACATCGACCTCACGTAACTGCCTTGATAGATAAAATTCTTTCTACGCAGGGATCCCTCTTTTTTGTGGGTGTTGGGAAGAATGGCCATGTGGCAGCCAAAGCAGCTTCTACTTTTAGTTCTTTAAACATTAAGTCCTTTTATTTAGACCCCGTGGAGGCTCTTCATGGAGCACTTAGTGTGGTAACCGACGATGATTTGGTGATTGGTGTGAGTAAAAGCGGCAACACTCCCGAGTTATACGCAGTCTTATCTGCTCTGTGTGAGAAAAGCACCAATATTCCGATAGTGTTGGTACACGGTAATGATACTATATCAAATAGGTGCAAAGAGATCTCCAGTATATCGCTCTTTATAAAAATTTCTCATGAATGCGACATGTTTAATATAGTTCCTATTGCTTCTGTGTCTGCCTTTACAATGCTTTTACAGTCCGTGGCGATTCACATAGCCCATCTACGAGGCCTTAATTTGGATACATTTTTGGGGAATCATCCGGGAGGCCACATTGGCACCCTGCGCAAACAGTAATTCAACAGTCGTCCAGAATGTCATTATTCAAGCAGGAGGCTTAGGCTCACGCCTGCAGGGTTATACAGTCAACAAGCCCAAGTGTTTGATTCCCGTAAGGGGGAAAACCATGCTGGATCATCATTTGGATGCACTTGGCGACGCCCGGGTTGTAATAATTGCTGATTATAAATATGAAGTATTAGAGGCATATGTTGCAACGTTTTATAAAACGAAAAATGTGGTGCTTGTTCGAGCACCTCCCGGCACATCTGGCACCTGTTCTGGGATCGCGGATGCTCTTAGGTACTGCAATGACGATGGCCCAATTGGATTAGTGTGGTCGGATCTTATATTACCAGGCGCCCTTTCACACCCAAGAGAGGCTGATATTCAAATTGTTACGTCTACTGAAGTAGAATGTCGCTATCAGTTTGAGGATCCTGGTACGATCATTAAAGAAACTGGCACAAGTAACGGTATTGTGGGGATTTTTTCTTTCAAGAATAAACATGTGCTGGAGCAAATCCCTAAAACTGGATCGTTGGTAGGCGGCTGGCTTAAAAATGAGGTTTTATCACTCGCCACACCGCCTTGTAGCGTCATAAACTCGGTTATGGAGGGAATCCAGGAGATTGGAACCCTTAAGGCTCTTAAAAAAGCCCAACCGCGCCAAACGTGTAGATTTTTTAATGAAATTAAAATAGAAGGCGACCGCGTGTATAAGAAATGTATTAATGAGAACTATCAACATTTGATAGATCACGAACAAAGATGGTATGAAGTGGTAAGTCAGAAAGGCTTTACACACGTGCCTCAAGTAATTTCTAAAGAACCATATACGCTGCAGCGAATTTTAGGTTATCACCCGCACCAACGAGATATAAAGGCGAAAACTCAAGAGGCAATTTTTTGTAAAATCGCGGAAGCCCTCCACCGGCTTCATGATGTGGACTCAGTCCCTTCCACTAGGGAGGATGTCGTTCAAATATATGCCACAAAGACGATGCACCGCGTAGCCCGGATATCTTCTTTGATACCATTTTATAAAGATCCATTTTTGATTATCAACCATAAAAAATATAGTAATCCATTCGCAGAGGGCAATAGAGAACTGTTTATAAAAGAAATAAACAATATTGAAGTTGAGGAGTTTAATATTATCCATGGAGATCCGACTTTTAATAATTTATTAATAAGTAATGATAATCATGTCACTTTTATTGATCCCCGAGGCCTTTTTGGGTCGTCCGTGATTTATGGTGATAAAGATTATGACTGGGCGAAATTATATTATTCACTGGTGGGTAACTACGATGCTGTAAACGAAGGAAATTTTTCTTTAACAGTGCATGATAATTGTATTGACTATGTTATTAAATCTAGTGGCTGGGAGCATTTGGAGGAAAAGTTTTATGCACTATCTAAACTTGACAAGAAAAAAAATATGTTGTTGAACACTGTTATATGGTTTTCGTTATGTGGCTATATTACCGAGAATTACGATGCGATCTTGATAGCATACACTAAAGGAGTAGAATATTGGAACCGATACCTACAATAGAATTGTCTACATTGCCCAAAACATGGGTTTTTGATTTAGATGGAACACTTATGAAACATAATGGGCATCTTGGTGGCTGCGATAAGTTGCTTCCCGGTACATTAGAATTTTTAGAAAAAAATGTTCGAGAGGAGGACTACGTGTTGATATTGACTGCCCGCGATAAGTGCCATCAGAAGGCGACAGAAGATTTTTTGATAAAAAATGGAGTGCAGTATGATACAATAATATTTGGACTCCCCACTGGCGAACGACTTTTGTTCAATGATAAAAAACCCAGTGGTCTTACAACGGCACATGCTTTCAATGTTGAGAGAGATTATGGTCTCAAAGACTATCAGAAGTTTGAATTTAAAAAATGACAGATAAAACAGTGCCCCACCGAACCGAGAAGTTATATACATGTGAAATTGGAGGATTGGATTATAAATTTTTCATTCCTGCGGCAGCTGCTCCCGGCGCCTCATCCTTCAAAGACAGTCTCCGACTTTTTATAGTTCCGCACCTGGGATTGGGTGATCAGATAATTTGTAATGGTCTTGTGCGTGAAATTAGAAATTTAGTCGGCCCTGTGGCTGTCATCTGTTATCTCCGACAGTTAGAGCTGATTTCCTATATGTACCGCGACGACCCGGGTATCTTAGTGTTGGCTACACTCAACCCGAGAGACAGCATTTCTGCGCGCACTTCCGATATACCGGTCCCCTCTGACTCCTGGAGCCCTCTGACCTTTTCTCCGCCAAATATTTGTTTGGGGCTTTCGTATATCGAATTCATGCGTAACAGATTCACCTCGGGAGAGTCTGAGCTGACATTTGATGAAGTATTTTATGAGCAGATAGGGATTGACTTTGAAAAGAGGTTTAGTAAATTTTATTTTCAACGAGACCATGAGCGGGAAGATGAAGTATTTAAAAGTCTCGTAAATCCGGGGGAGGAGTATATTTTTGTTCATGATGACCCCCCCCGCGGGATGAATATAAATCCTGAGTATCTTCCCGATAATTTTAAGATCATTAGAAATGACAAAAGCATCAATCCTTTTCATTATGGCAAATTATTTGAAAATGCAACAGAGTTACATCTTATGCAGTCAGGAATTCATGAGCTGTGTAATAGTATGAGTTTGGATAAACCCGAGATCTATATTCATGAATATATTCGTAAATATTCATCATTTTTGGTATCCAAAGCGCGCCCGCCAGATACGCGTCAATTTGTGATGGACGGCGGAGTAGTGAGATGAGTATATTAGTTACGGGTGGCTCTGGCATGGTGGGAGCAGCAGTAAAAAAGCTACTTCCGTTTGCTCAGTACCCAACCCGACAAGATATGGATCTGCTGAATCCTATTGATTTGGTTGATGTAAATAATGTCATTCATTTGGCTGCCAAAGTAGGAGGAGTAAAGGCGAATACTGATTTCATGGGAGAGTTTTATTATGAAAATGCCCAAATTAATCAAAATTTGCTTGCTGCAGCCCATGACACCGGTGTTAATAAAGTTGTTTCTCTACTTTCTACTTGCGTTTATCCTGATGCGCCTTATATTGAATATCCATTGACCGAGGAACAACTGCACTTGGGGCCCCCTCATCACTCTAACTTTGGATATGCATATGCAAAAAGAATGGTGGACGTAATGTCTCGCGCGTACCGCCAACAGTATGGATGCAATTTCATTACTGCTATCCCGAACAATCTTTATGGAGAAAACGACAATTTTGATTTAGAAAACAGCCATGTGATCCCGGGCCTCATGCGTAAAATTTGGGAGGCCAAACTAAAAGGCGCGCCAACCGTAGAGTGCTGGGGCGACGGCAGTCCCTTACGAGAATTTACTTATTCTTCGGATATTGCAGCTATTTTGGTGTTTTTGTTAGAGAATTATGATTCTGCCAGTCCTATTAACATTGGAAACACGGAAGAACACTCCATTAGAGAAGTAGCAGAATTATTGTGTGAGTTGTTGGAGTATGAGGGAGAACTGAAGTGGAACATAATGATGCCCTCAGGTCAGTATAGGAAGCCCAGCTCTAATCAAAAATTATTGGAGCTTGGTTGGAACCAAAAAGATTATACGCCCCTAAAAGAGGGCTTAAAGAAAACGTGCGAATGGTTTAAAATAGACTATCCTAATGTTAGGGGAGTAAGATGAAAACAGCGCTTATTACAGGCGTCACCGGTCAAGATGGATCGTATTTAGCAGAATTTTTGCTGGATAAAGGATATAAGGTTGTCGGAGTTAAACGACGAACTTCTTTGATTAATACCGAACGGGTAGATAGAATATATAACCATGTTAACTTTATACTAGAATATGGTAGCCTGCACGATGCTAGCTGCTTTTGGTACTTACTCAAAAAGTATTTTCCGGATGAGATTTATAATTTGGCCGCACAATCGCACGTGCGTGTTTCTTTTGACGTACCAGAAGAGACTGTGGACTCTATCGCGATGGGAACATTGCGCCTACTGAATGCTTATAAAGAAATGTGTCCCGAAGCCCGTTTTTATCAAGCATCCTCGTCCGAAATGTACGGAGATAATCCCCTCGTTCCTTTTAATGAGGAATCTCTTATGACCCCGGCATCACCATATGCTTGTGCGAAGCTTTTTTCACACAATCTTGTACGAAACTATCGTGAGGCATACAATCTGCATGCGTCTAGCGGTATCTTGTTTAACCACGAATCACCTCGCCGCGGCGAAACTTTTGTAACTCGGAAGATCACCATGGCTGCAGCCCGGATTAAATTGGGTCTGCAAAACGAATTGCGTTTGGGGAATTTGGATGCTCGTCGGGATTGGGGTTATGCGGGAGATTACGTGGAAGCGATGTGGTTAATGTTACAACAAAAAAATCCGGATGATTATGTGATAGCCACCGGAGAGTCACACACAGTCAGAGAATTTTTAGAATGTGTGTTTAATCATGCAGGCCTCGGAGACCCAGATCAGTATGTTAAAATAGACGCGAGATATTTCCGGCCACATGAGGTTCCTTATTTGTTGGGAGACCCTTCGAAGGCGAAAAAGGCCCTCTCGTGGGAACCACGTGTAAAATTTGATGAGTTGGCCTGGATGATGTATGACACGGATTTAGAAGAGGTAAAGAGGAGGAGTTAAAATGGCAAAGTGCTTAGTTACAGGACATAAGGGATATATTGGCTCGCGCCTTTATGCTGAATTGATTAATCGTGGCCACGAAGTGTTGGGTATTGATTTAACGGACGATGTTTCTCATGACGTCATCACAACTTTGGCTGAGGACAGGAATGGAGAGTTCCACCCCCACTATGCATCGTTCAACGCCGAATATATTTTTCATTTAGCTTGCTGGCCCCGGATCGGGCTTTGTTTGGAACAGCCTGTTGAAACCATGCGCAATAATGTGCTGGCCGGATCCGTTATTTTGAATTTCGCTAGTAAAAATAAGTCCGTGAAGAGAGTAATTTACTCCTCTTCTTCTTCGGTAGTTGGAAACGGCGACGGCCCCACCAATCCTTATGCTCTTCAAAAATTTGTTACAGAACAAGAATGTGGAATTTATTCGGGCGTTTATGGGCTGGATACTGTATGCTTAAGATACTTTAATGTTTATTCTGAAGATCAGTGTGCCGACAATCCTTATGCGACTGCTGTAGCCAACTGGCGCCGCGCACTATTGGAAGGTGACGCTCCATTCATTACTGGTGATGGGGAACAACGAAGGGACATGGTGTATGTAGAAGATGTAGTCTCAGCCAATATTCATTGTATGGAACACACAGAGCGTTTTGATGGCCAGGTATTTGATGTCGGAACCGGCGAAAATATCTCCTTAAATGAGATAAAATCAATCGTGAATCAATACCATGATGTTGAATTTGAGTATGTGGCCCCTCGTCCTGGTGAGGTTGCCACCACGCGTGCCAATACCGAACAATTGGCTGCCAATGGATGGAGAGCTAGCGTTTCTATTAACGAGGGTATCCATCGCTGTTTTAATTTCAAGGTGCCGAATCATGACTAGACCTGATACGATTGGCCTCGTGGGCCAAGGGTTTGTCGGCACCGCAGTTCGCGAGGGCATGAAAAACCATTTCATTATTGAAACATATGACAAATTTAAAGACGATTTATCCACCTGTAGTTCTTTGAGAGAATTGTGTACAAAATCTAAAATTGTTTTTACGTGTTTGCCAACACCAATGAGAAAAGACGGCTCGTGTGACTTGAGTATTTTGGAAAGTACTATTCATGATATAAACAATTTCAATCTAGGGAACATCGTGGTCATTAAATCCACGGTGGTGCCTGGAACCACTCAAAGGCTTAATGAGGAGTGTGATAATATTGATATTGTTTTTAATCCGAGTTTCTGACAGAGGCAAATTATATCGATGATTTTAAAAATCAGAACAGAATTATTATTGGTGGCCCTCGTCCCGCGACCACGGAAATTAAAAACATGTTCAGGAAAGTATTCCAGCA
>Ga0209434_1001275_pt1 | contig 11450 bp, 19 predicted proteins | sample ETNvirnome_2_300_FD_184068 | JGI IMG/M metagenome (GOLD analysis project Ga0209434, IMG submission 184068) | Marine viral communities from the Pacific Ocean - ETNP_2_300 (SPAdes) (version 2) | ecosystem: Environmental > Aquatic > Marine > Oceanic | place: Pacific Ocean | collected 2013-06-22 | reverse complement strand
AATATATTGATAAGTTTTCTAAAAAGGACAAATATTTTACTTGTCACTTTCAAAGAGACCAATTTAATTATTTAACGAAATGGATACATTAATTGGTACAATCATTTTAGGAGCCCTTTTTATTGTGGTAATATATTGGATGGTAAAAGCTAAAAAAAATTTATAGAAATTTTTTAGGAAATTAGAAGTATTTATAATAAAAGAATATCATGATTATATCAGAACAAGAAAAAAACAGAATTAGAGGTTTACACAATATTAAAGAACAAGAGGTCCCAGTCGACTCGTCTGGAAACCCTATAGAGCCTAACCCACTACTTAAAAAGAGTAAAGAAGAAATAGTAAAGGATATCTTAGTAGACTCACAAGCATTAACAAAATACATAGAGAATGTAGAAGGTGGGGAGATACAAACAAAAGAACAACTATCTAAAGACTTAACAACTCATCAAACAAGGTTGAATAATAGTATAGGAGCGTTCATAACTTTTTTAGACTCTTAAAATCATATATAAGATAATTAACTAGAGGTCCTTTTTTGGGACCTTTTTTTATTATATGATTTCTCTTATTCTTTTTTTTGCACTTTATACTATTAATACCCCGTGGCAATACGATATGGGGGATTCCGGGATAAACTTCCTCCAAGCACCCCGAAGGGGCAAAACCCCCATTTCCTTTTTAGAAACATTTGCACTCTTCAACATGCACAATAATCTGTATAGTGTGTTATTTTTTTACTATATTTATTACTATGAAAACAATGGATATAATATTTAACGATGAGGACCACCATAATGAATTACTTGATGACCTTACAATTTGGTGTCAGGAACATAGCATTCCTACAGCTAGGGTTATCCTTAGTGTGATGGAGGACAATGTTGATGGGATTGACTATTATGTTATTACCGTTAATAAAACTCTCTTTGGTTATCTAATGTGGAAGGAGTATGGTATGAACAAACAGTATGGTCGTGAGGGTTGGAATCGATATATTGAATCTAGCTATAACTGTGAGATAGTTTAATCTATGGCAATCACAATGTTTCTTTCCATAGCCCTATTAATCTACTTAGTCTTTAAGTTTATATTTTGGGTTATAGACAAGTTAGGGGAATAGAGCGTAAGTATAGCATCTGAGCACCGGCCGAACCGGACACCGACTTCGTCGGACCGGCGGAACCGGGACCCGTCCCTTTTATACCCCCCCCTTTTTATATAGTCACTTATATTTATAATAAACAATAATGTTATGGGAAAGAAAATTAAATTAACAGAAACTGAATTAACTAGATTAATCGAAAAGATTGTTAGTGAACAAATAGATGATAAGGATGTTATATTGGAAAGATTGCTAGTTGAATCACAGAGATTAATGAGATTTATTGCGGACAGTCGTAGTGGTAAGGGTGCTTGGAGTAATGAAGATTTATCTAGTATACAAGAAAATATAAATACTGAAATAACAAACTATTTAAAATAAACAAATAATACTATGGGAAAGAAAATTAAAATAACGGAATCAGACTTAGTGGGTATGATGAAGGTGAAGGTATAAGTTTACCATATGAGGTAATTAATGATACTGTAGTATTTGAGGCAGCTCCAGTTATAGGTAACAAATAAACGAAAAATGAGTCATAAAGTTTTTATTCGTCACACTTACATTTATAAATGTTCTAATAAAAAATGTGAAGAAGAATGGAAGGTTAATGAAGCAGAGCAATTAGAAAAATTACATTGTCCTTATTGTGGAAAAAAAGATACTGTGGAATATATCTTAGTAGACCAGAGAAAAAAATATCAAAGACATTGGATTGGAGTATAACTATTTAGACTCCCATTTTCTAAGGTCTTTATCGTTAGGCCACCCAACAGGTAACTGACAATCTCTACAAACCCATCGAACACCTTCACTTAAACTTAAGAACTTAATATCTTGTTTCTTATGAGGGCAAGCGTCCTGAATCTTTTTCAAATCCTTTTTTAATTGAGATATTTTATTCAATATTTTGTCAACTTTGCTCATTATTTCTAAAGAGTTTTTTTAGTTCCTTATAAGCACATATCAGACAAAGTAGCAAATACCCAAATAATAACCAACCCCAATCAGTAAGCAGTCAATCAACTATATCCATCTATTTTTTTTAAAATACATCCACATACCAACGATAGTTATAAGTGTTAGAGCTACAAACACCCAAAATCCGTGGTCACCGGTTAATAAAGGAACATCATCAAAATTCATGCCCCACATTCCAGTATAAAAAGATAAAGGCAAGAAGATTGTAGACCAAATAGTTAGAAGATTTAATCTTTTATTCATCAACTCAGTTTGTCGTCTATCTAACATATTCTCTAATATCTTATGAAGTTCTAATAAGTCACTATAATCCTCCACAACCATACCACTAATTGTAACATCAAGTAATGCCTTTTTTAATCTATAAAATTCTTTTATATCTATATCCTTACCTGCAAAGATATCCTCCTCAAACTGAACTAATTGTTGTTCTAAGCTTTCCATATATCTAATGTCCATAATGTTGATTCAATAAAATATAAAACACCCACCATCATCATACCATAGTGTGTCCACACCCCTTGATGTCCATATGTAAAATCTTGATATATGGACGGGACAGCGGATAACATGATTGATAAACTGAATAGAAGTTTAATCCATTTATTATTTAGAAATTTTTTCATCTTTAATAAAGATATTATTATTTTATTGAAAATCCAGCTATATTTTATTATATTTGTTTTGTCCTTGAGGCATAAACGATATAAAAAATAAAATATCATGGAAATAATTTTAACAGTTTTAATTACTCTTGGGGTCCTGTCTTTAATAGGCACGGTTGTGGGGGTAACGAGGTTGAACAGAAGGGTCGATGACTTGGAAGTTGCTAGAATGGATATTGATGATGACATTTTGAGTCTTAGAAATGAGATAGAAGATGACATTGAACACATTCATAGAGAAATGGGTAGAGATAAAGATACTCATATCCGTAATCTAGACAGAAGATTGGATAATGTGTGGTCGGAACTACACAAATTAGACAAAACAATCAATCCAAACATGGATTTAATTAAGTAAACTAACCTTTAATTATTAAAAGGGTCCTTATCGGGACCCTTTTTTATCATATAATAGATATTTATTAATAAATAAAAGATTATGAGTAGACTACAAAAACTTAAATTAGAAAATATTAGGAAAGCAAATGAACTTTTGGATAACGGACATATTAAAAAATATCCTACAAAAGAACAAGTAGTATTAAATCCTAGTGATAATGTTACAAATTCTTCTAAAGCATTTGTAAATAAAATGAATAATTTAAATGAAGAAGAAGATTTAGGTGGAACGACTTCTGACCCACGTATTATGACGAGAGAATATGGGGAAAACAACAACCTATCACCAGCTCAACAAAAACTTCATGATGAGGTGATGAAGTATATAGGACTAACATTTGCTACTTGGTTGTCACCAACTAGTAGAATTGATGACCAATTCACCAAAAATCCACCATTTTCCCAAGAATACTCTAAACCACCATATTTTGATAGACTCTCTGATGGAATAAAAGATGTAATCCTCACAAACGCTATAGACTAGTGAAAAAAATTAAATTAACAGAAGCTGATTTAATAAAACTAATTAAAAAGGTTATTAAGGAAGAACCAGAAAAGGATACTTATTGGATGATAACAAAAGCTAATAGAGATAATTTAATTAAGATGGGTGGTACCGCAGAAGAGATAGGAAAATCAGCAACAAACGATTTTAAAAAATATTGTAAGTAGACTATCTTAAATCCAAATCATATGGATTATCGCCTTCTATTTCTACATCAAAGGCTTTTCCAGTTGTATCACTCACACCTTCTCCTTCTAATGACTTTCCGTCATAACTCCAACCTGTTATAATATCATAGTAGCTATTAGGGGTCTCAATTTTAGAAACCTCTAATTTTAATTTCTTGATGTCAAATTCTTCATCGTCACCCAATTCGAATTCACATTTATCCATAGTACCTTTTTCTGACGTTACAAAACTTACCATTGTCCCATCTTCTAAATCGGGATAGTCTATTGATTTCTCTTCAATTTCTACGTCCTTCGTTTCAAATTCATACTCATCATCATCTACACTCACATAAAGTTTGCAACCTAAATTTCCACCCATGAAATGTCCTAGGTCATCACATTCATACCACATATACCTATCCTCAAATATTTCATCCAACTCTCCACTTAGTGCTGATTCTCGGTCCGTATCATTTTCTTTACAATACTCATCAAGCTTCTTTACTTCGTCAGAGGTGAAGTTACTTCTTGTTATTTCATGGCCTGTACCACCTATTATAATTTCTATTTTTTTCATTTTAACTAAATTTTCTTTTTTTCTCCCATTCGTCTTTCTTCATCTTAACGCCATATAAATAATATTCTTTTATTTGTTGTTCTTTATTTACGATGGCTGGTCCGTTGCTATTATGTGTTTTGAAGACATTTTTAGATTCCATTGCGTAAGTGTATGTTGTTGACCCATCAGATTCTTCTCTAATAAATTTTTGTGTCAGTAATCCTGTCATAGTTAATATTTTTTTCTAATACAAATATAATAAAAATAAAACAAATCGTCAATAAACATTTAACTAGATTAGAAAGTATTTATATAAAAAACTATTATGAGAAATAATTCATTTATTTTAACTGAAAATGAAAAAAAGAGAATAAAAAAGTTACATGAAGCAACCACTGCAACTGCATCTGGTTCATACAACCAACCAATGGCTTTTACTGAACCAGTGGAAGAGCTTGACATAGAGACAACATTTATTGACGGAGATAATTTAGTTGACGGTTCCGAGGAGATAACTTTGGGTATTGAAGATATAGAGGAATTCCTTAATGTAACTGAAGAAGACGATAAAAAAAGAATGAGAAAATTACATAGAATAAATTCTGTAATTGAAGAACAGTCTAAGTTACCAATTGAGTTACCAACAATATCACCAGAATGTGTGACGTGTGGAATGAAATCTTTAGCAGGTGAAAGAATAACTCCATTCGGAGTTTCATTGGGTACGTATGATTATACGAAGGACGCGGATGATATATTAGCGACAGTTGCAAAAATTATGATGGGTAAAGAACCCACACTAGAAGAAATAAGTAAGATATTAGTGACAGTAGCTGTAAAGTTTCCCAGATTAGCCGGAGATAGTGGTTATATAGCATATGGTTTATATAATAATGAATGTGATGATGGGGGAACTGCTCTTGATTGTCTTAGTGAGGTTGTGAAGAGTATTGATTTACCTGATATGGACTTAACACTAGACCAATAAGAAATACAACATAAAAAATATTAAAAAGACCTAGTTAACTAGGTCTTTTTTTATTTATAGTGTTTATATTTATAATATATGTATAATTTTAACAACACATTAAAGATTTATAAGGATTCTGACCGTCGAGCATTCGCTAGATTCATGATTGACCTATTACAATCTATATATGAACCACTAAATAGGTGGACAAAAATAGAAACCGAAGCATGTAAAACCTATAGAGCGGGTGTAGTACACTATAATGGAGACGAAATTATATGGTCACCATTAAATAAAGTGGATGCACATATATTTGTACTAGCTTTAATACTAAATGAATTAGAAAAAGCTGGATTAGAACCCGTAAAAAACGGAAAATTAGATATGAATGTCCTTTTGGAGATGTCTGACACTATAAAAAACGACTTTTTGGACGAAAACGGACAGTTTCATAAAGAAGTTTTAACTCTAATAGAGAGAAGTTCGGGCCCAGGAGATAAAAATGAGGAAGATGCATTGGAATATTTAAAAAATATAGAAACTAGACCAGGAAAATGGCTAAGAATGTGTCCTGGAGATGAAAGAGATGTGTTTAAAGGGATAGATTTAATAAAAATTCTAGAAGACGGTAACGAAGTAACCTTCCAAGTTAAACCATTTAGAGAGGTAGAGAAGGATAATGGAATAGTAACTGTGTTAGGTGTAGGTAATTCTAAAGATTATAATGTAAATTTTCTAATTTTTGTAGGCCAGGACAAAAATAGTGGAAATTTCTTACTAATTAACAACACATCACAAGTAAAAGCGGGGTATGGTACGTATAGTTTCCCAGAAAATCTTTTAATACGTGATTCTGGACATATTTTAGAAAGTTTTGGACTTTTTAAACATATTTTTATCCTATAATTAAAGAATGATAGACATAATTAAGAATATTATTCGTAAAGAAGTGTTAAATGAAGAAAAAATGGTTAATTTTGACCAATCAACCAATAATTTTGTCGTTATTGCGGGTGGTCCCGGTGCGGGAAAGAGTTTTATTACCAACAATTTAATCAATTTAGATAATATTAAAGAGTTTAATGTGGACCAGGTTCGGGTTATGACAGCAAAAAAATTATGGGGTGATGATTGGGGGGAAATGATATCAACCCCTGAAGGGTATCAAAAAATTCTTGATATGACTTATACCACTTCTGACCCACGTAATTTAACGGTGAAATATTTAAAAAAGTTCTTAGCAGCAGACCGACAACAACCAGTTAATGTAGTTTATGACGCAGGTGGTGGACAAGAACAAGTTATGAAAGACGTTAATAAGACGGCAAAAGAGTCCGGCATGATTACAAATCTAGTTTATGTAAGAACACCGTTAGAATTAGCACAAATAAGAAATGATGAACGCCCACGAAGTTTACCAGATGAGATGGTAGCACAATATCATCAAAAAGTTAAAGATAATATGAGAAATATGATTCCTATTTTTGACCATGTCTGGATTGTGGACAATAAAGAATTAATAGCTTTATCTGATAGACCTTCAGATAATATAGAAAAGATAAAATAACGAAGTATTTATAATAAAAACTAATATGAGCAATTTATTTAACTTATCAGAAGAAGAAAAAAATAGAATCAGAGGATTACATCTTACTGAATCTAAAGACTTAAGATTCACATCAGTATTAACTGAAGCAATTCCAGGAAGTGAGACATGTATGCGTGTAGAGTTTAAATGTGGGGATGCTACTATAACTCCAGATGATATAACTATAGATTTGGAGAAATACTTACGTCCTGGTTTAGAGTATGATGGTGACTTTGCAAAACTTAAGGTTGGTGTGTCAGGACCTGGGGGTGAGGATGTTAATGAAGAGGTATACAACAAGAGAAAACAAGCTGTAATTGATATGTTAATGGACGCAATAACATGGACAGCTCCAGACGGTACAAAATACATCCAAGAATACCTGGAGAATAATATTGATATAGACCCAGATTGGGATACTACGGAAACCGAGTCGGTTCTCCGTGATAGAAGTAGAGCATCAGAAGACCCATGTGACGAATATTATGAACAATTCCAGTTTATAGAACTTTGTTTTGACGAACTTAAACCAATACCAAATTATACAGATTTAGCCAATAAATTTCTCGAAGCAACAATAGAAAAGACAGGACGTACGACTGAAACAGTTGTATATGATATTTTATCTCAGTTAAGGCATAAAAAGGATTTTGATAAATTTAATGACACATTAAAGTTAATTGGGTATAAAGGAAAATATATGGATTTTTATGAAGTAGCTTGTGATACAGCAAAAATTCCTGGAGCTGAAGGAAAAACTAAGATTTTGTGGTGGGAGGTTGACTTTATCCCAGATGATGCAACAATAGGTCCACCAGAACTTGGGGGTGGTGACACAACTATTAATGCACATTTACAAAGACTAGGACTTAAAAAGATTGAGTGTTAAACAGTTTTAATTATTTCTAATTTTACTTCCGGATAATCTTTCATAGCCTCAGTAACTGAGTTGATGTGTTTATCTTTATCTTCCCAATACTTAATAGAATTACATCCTGGATATTTCTCCAGGATTTTTTTTACTCTATTACCTTTATTACGGTCTTCACTATTAATTAAATAATGGTCCTCAAAACCATAACCAAAGAGACTAAGTAGATTTATTAACGGTTTTTTTACTTCCACACTTCTATTAGATAATAAAAGAAATAAACCGTCTGGGTCATAATTTAAAGATGTTGTATAATCTTTTTTAGTGTTTACTATTGCAGTAAAATTAAGATTAGGGTCGAGACTTTCTTTTTGGTCTAGGAACTCAATGGTCTCTTCGTAAGGTAGGTTGACAATTGTATTGTCGAAATCGAATAAGTATATGTTCATGGTACAAATATACGAATTTTATTTAAATAAGGTAACTATTAGTTATCTATTTTTTTTAATTCCTCTAACTATTTATTTAATATGAACAATTTATTTGAAATATCACCTGAAGAAAAAGATAGAATCAGACAATTACATGAAAGTTATAAAAACGTTCACGGTACCACTAGTTTGTTAACCGAACAAGCAGATAGAACTATTAAAGGCACTACCCATGATAATAAAACCAAAGAACTATTATTGGGGACACAGATATTTGTAACAGAAAGACCAGACCATGAGACTACATCTGGCAGACAGGGGGAGTTTGAATTAACCGGAATAAAAGTTGGTGAAACAGTAACCATGAGATATGACAAGAAATATGAGGACCTTGTGTTAGACAGTGAGAAGATAGACAATTCACCAGGAATTGTACAGTTTTTTATGACTCCTAAAACAAAACCCATAGAAATAAACCCACCAACGGAAAAAGGATGTCTAGACCCTTCAGCAAAAAACTTTGACCAAGAGAAATTTGAAAATCATGAACTTTTAGACTGTGCAGGTCAAGACCAGAGAGCATCTCGACCCGATGATTCAGAAGCTGGATTTACTTGGCATCTTGACATACCGAATCAAGATAATAGTTGTTGTGAATATCATATAGGATGTACGGATGAAAATGCAAAGAATTATTGGGAAAAAGACCCAGAACTTAGTGCCCTAGCCCCAGTAATTTTTAAGAAGGCAGAGTTTGATGACGCTACAATAAAAGCATTAGAAGACTTTGGGGTGGTAGCATCAGAAGGTGAAAACACAGTAATACCGAAACAAATAAAAGGATGTAAAAATAACAAGTGCTGTGAATACCATATTGAAGGATGCTTGGACGCTGAAGCATTAAACTATAACCCAAAGGCTACTAAACCATGTCTAGATGAAAATGAAGATGGTAAACCAGATTGTTGTAAATACCCGAAAGGACAAAGAAGTATAGAGACAATAAAGAAAAATTTCCAAACATATTATAATGATAATTTAATTGGACAAACTATAAATGCTTATACAACTATAGAAGGTAGGAACGCACAAGAAATCGATGAGTTATACGGTAACTATAAAATAGATAATGTTATTCCTACACGACTCTCCAAAGGAGATAAAACCTATGGGTATAGTATCCCACTGCAACCGGACACTGAAGCACTTAGAAGAAAAATCCAAAAATGTTCTACAATAACCAGAGAAAAAAGAAAAATTAAATGTAAAAAGGAAGTGGAGGAATTACGGAAAGCTACCGCGTCACTTGTAGTAAAATTTGATGAGACATTTCTGACCACATTACAAAGTATAATAAATGTTAGAGATACTCTTAAGGTAGACGAGATAGCTAAATTATATATTAGACCAAGAGGAAGTAAGAAAATGGGGAAAGAGGTTTATGTTGGGCCAAAAGATTTTTTAACTGACGAAGTACAAAATCTAATTTCATTTTTGAAAGCATATAATAAAGAACTTGGTAAGGTTCCCGGAACATCTATGTAAGGAATTAATGAAACAAAATATTTTATTTGTCGTATAATATTAACAGACGAATAAAGTAAAATATTTTGTTAAGAAAAGTTTGGATACTTCAAAAAAATATATTATCTTTGTAGTTGAATTAACCCATTGTATAACCAAATAAAAAATACCATTATGAAAAAGTACCTATTATATCTTCTTACAGTTTTAGTTGTTTTAACTTCGTGTGAAAAAGAAGATGACCTATTAACACCAATTCCACCAAATACAAACATTACCGACACAATCACTAATAATGATACCATTACAAATAATAATGGTAATGGAAATACACTACAAGCCTTTGAAGATTATGTTGTAGCAACAAATAATGGTAGTGTTACAGTTTTACCACCATCACAAACATGTCCTTTGGACGTTACTAATGCATGGGGAGAAGGTTATAATGTAATAAGAGCAGAATATGAAGTTAATTGTTCGGAAACAACAAACAATGCACTTGACACTTCATACTCTTATGTAAGTACAAATTATATCTCAACAGTTGCACCATGGCAACAATGGGGCAATGGGTTCGTTTGTTTTTACTCAACACCTTTAAATCCTATAATTAATGGACAAGGAACCCTTGGGAAATTCAATACAACAGTTTATCCACGAAACGCAAATACTACCCCACCACACGCATTTAATTTCAGAGAAGAAATGATGACTCCATATATAATGGATTGGAGTTATACACCAGGAATATTAACAATGGACCTTCTTACTTATGCTTGTAATGGACAACAAGTTGCCTGGACAGTTCAAATGGTTGTAACAGAATATAGTGATGGAATTATTACATTATCTATAGACCAAGGAACCTACACTTCTTTAGAAGGATACACCTGGAACACCCACCTAAAAGTAGTACTCCAAAAGAATTTCTAAAACTAAAAAATTTTATAGCTGGTAAAGGTATCCCAAATCAAAAGTTTGGGATATTTATTTATAACATGTTACGCACCTTGTGCGTTTATTTATAAATAAAGATGAAATATATATATTAATTTATGGCTCAGTATAATTGCACCCTAATGGGTTGTGTGTCAGCTCAGACAGCAACTTACCCAAACCTCCAGACCTGTCAAGCAGCATGTGTCGGATGGGGATGTCCCCCACAACTAACAACAAACACAAACATTATCTTTGCTTATGATGGTTCTGGGTCATACGCGAACGCGGAATCACGTTTGGGGATGTTTAAGTCTGCAACTGCATGGACAGAAACTTTAGCTACAGCAGGTTGGGTTGGTACCCAGGACCATGTTATCATGGGATACGGCTTGAGCTATGACGACCGCTGGGTGAATACTTCGTTGGGGATGATTGACCTTACTGCCTCAGCTAATTTTGCCGAAGACTGGTTATTTCATGGAAGTATACCGTATGTCCTCACCAACCAACTTAACGGTACACGAAATATACCAACACACGTATATCGAATGTTATTTTCTGGAAGTGAGAATGAAATTCCTCTAAATGTACAACAACAATACTTTAGTAACTATACATGGAGAGATACATTAGACTCTAACAATCCATCTATTAATACTGGAGCAACTTATCCTTCAGTCCCTACACTTGTGGTTAGTTTTATGCACCAATCAAGTTCTTACAACCAAAGCAGCCCAGTATTT
>Ga0209434_1001272_pt1 | contig 11454 bp, 18 predicted proteins | sample ETNvirnome_2_300_FD_184068 | JGI IMG/M metagenome (GOLD analysis project Ga0209434, IMG submission 184068) | Marine viral communities from the Pacific Ocean - ETNP_2_300 (SPAdes) (version 2) | ecosystem: Environmental > Aquatic > Marine > Oceanic | place: Pacific Ocean | collected 2013-06-22 | reverse complement strand
CCACGGATGTCTATACCTCCTGCGGTGCCCGAGGTCTTCATGATGAAGCCGTATGTGTCAGCCTCTGCCCAGGCCGTCATACCGTGCGCAACATCCGAGGACTTACATGTAAGACACTCGTCGTCACTGGCAGCTTGGTTAATAGTTATACCGTTAGCCATGTAGGCATTGGCTGTGTCACCAATAAATAGCTTGTTCCCCGAGATACGCATAACCTCAGCGGCATCAGTATTAAATGACATAACATCGCCGCTATTATTATATTTAATCTGGCCCTGGGCGTTACCTGTTTGGTCACCAAAGTTGATGTTACACGCAGCAGTGTTACGGGCAAAGAGGGTGATACCCCCATCGTTTATGTTCTCTACAACCAGATCATCAGCATCAGTCGCGGCGGTTTGGGACCCAACACTCGATGTGTGAACGTGTAGTGTACCATCCGCACTGTTTGGCAAGTCTGCACCAATCAGCAGCCTATCGCTACCTACCTTGACGGGAGGGTTACCAATATTGCGGAGAGCTTGCCTTCTACTCATCACGTCACCCTGTTGACATAGCCTATGATCGAGATATCGCTCGCCACAGTGGCATAGGCCGTAAAGATGTGAGCGTTGTTGACGATGAACCCAGGGATGATGAGTTGTGGCCCCGCACTATGAGGGATCACATGCAGGGACCTGTGGTGCACCGCAACACCTGTCACAGTCGAGGCCCCATGGATCACCCTTAGCTCTCGATCAGCCGTGATGTCCTCATGCACGTAGGCCCAAGCCCAAACCTCATCCAACTGGTTACCCGCGTTATCCGTAACCCCCGTGTGGATGATGTTGGCACTAGAAGGTAGGATGCCAGTCACATCAATAGGTTGGCCATTCGAGGTTTGGCCAGATGCACTTAGGAACTGCTTAGTGTATGCGGGCATCAGGTGTACATCTCCACAGCGACCTTAGAGGCCGGAATTTCAGGACTAGAATACCACTGAGCACCACCCGTTAACTGCTGGATAATGAACCTTAGTCGTTGTATCTCACCCAAGGCGTCAGTGGACAGACTTTCTGTCCCCACCTCACCAGGGTCAACAGTGGACTGCATCTCAGCCACGTTAGCTGAGTGGTCATCCTGCTGATCCAGGTCGTAGTTGTCGATATGGTTCTGGTGGTCAGCATTGTAGATAGCAGCAGTCAGCGTAAGCCCATCTGCTCTCGTTGTATGGTTGTAGAGGCCAGCCATTAAGCAATCCCCACGATCTTACGCTTGGACAGCGCCAACCAATCCATGCGCCTCTGCCCTTTAGCATCAGGTTCATCCACCTGATACAGCCTATACAGGTCTGCATCCAGGATCGCCTGCACAGTACCAAAGGTACGAGCGTTGCGCAGCTTCACCTTACACGATTTGCACACTGGTGTCTCGTGTGCTGACCCATCATCCATTTCGATGATGATGCTGTCATAGCCAGGTGTCTGCGCCTGTACCAGCCTTTCTCTAATGATAGTCTGCTTCCCCTTACGCTTCGTGGTAGTCCACCTATCGTCCACTACCATGCTGACAAGAGGAGCATTGCACGTCTTGCACAACACAGCCTCATCATTGCCCTTAGGCCCCTTGACGATGTAGTCAAAGTTCTTGATGTCATCATGCTCCCGCGAGGCCTCGAACCTACGCTTGAGAGCCTCCCTATCTCGCTTCTCTAGCTTTGGGAACATCATACCGTGATCCTCTCATCCCCGAGTTGATAGTGCAGGAACGCCCTCGCTATCGAGAAGTCCTGCCCAACACCACTATTTGAGCCAATGAATGAAACTCTCCTACCACCTCCCGTGATCCTTCTCTTCCTATTGACCACCTGCTCCTCAGCCAAGGCATTCGTACCCAACACGAAGGAGCCAAGTGTGGACCCCGTGGTCCCCATATTGAAGTTGTATGTAGTGCCTGACTTACCATCCCACCGCACCTCAACAGCCAAGTTCCAATTGCCCTGAGGCTCCACTGTCAGTTCAAGGAACCTTCCCTCCTTCCTCTTCGTAGCAAAGCGAGGCTCAATGTGTGAGAGGTCAATATGGGCTGTCTGGAACGACCCGGTGTACCCCGCGCCAGCCTTTCCCCTAGCAGCCTGATCCATCAGGTACACGATGCCACCATCGTCCCCATGAACCAGCCTTGGCACTCCATTGGTGTCTTTCCTTAGCCACATGGACACTGCTGTATCCCGTGTCGAGGCACGCCACTTGGGATTATCCCTGTCGTTGAGGTCCAATACCAAACGGAAGTTGTTGGTCGTAGACCCCGTGCCAGGCATGGAGATATGAAGCTCTCTGGCGGCAGGATAGTACTTCACCCTAGACCTTCGTATCTGGGCAAAGTTCACATTGTCGCGGATGAACTCGTCAATATGCCTGAGGTCCGACAGCGCCCTATTACTGACATTGGAGAATGCATCACCCACCAGAGACAGTAGCTGGATGTTACCATCCGGTGTTAGGAACACGATGTCATCATCTACGAAGTCAAAGGCCAGTGGGCTCGCCAAGCCCGCCTGCAACGTGACACGATTGATTGTCCATGTAGTTGGATCACGTGTGTCCACATAGTAGATACCTCGTGGGTACTTCCACAGGACCATGATCCCCTTGTACGAACATCCACCAATGAGACGCTCACCCTCACCAGGGAAGATCGACAGAGTACGAGACTGATCTCCTGTGAAGTCCTCATGGTCATTGTTCGATGAGCCATAGATGCGGTGAGGGTCGTTAGGATTACCTCCACCCCACAGCCTAAAGTCATGCACGTAGCCAAATGTTGGCTGGTTGGTGGTAGACCAGTCCGCAGGTGGCGTGTTGATGCCGCCTGAGTTGGCAGAGGTAGGATCGCTGTCCAGTATCTGCACTACGTTGCCAGGTGAGAACACCGCTAGATGACGAGCATCAGTGGCTGCAGCACTCTCTAGCCCACACTCCACGAACACGGGCGGGACACCTGCTGTGGCTGTCAAACCACCTACCAGCACGTTGGTGGCAGCGAAGGTCCCCGCAGTAGGCCCATCCTTGATAAGCTGGCCTGTTCCAGTGAAGAGTATCTGCCGCTGTGTTAGGCCATCGTAGTCCCAGTCGAACCCTGCCGCGATAGCGGGTGTTCCCGTGACAGCAGTATTCAGTGCCGTAGCCCCACCCTCCTTCTGGATGGTGCCTCCTTGGTACGTAAGGTTATCTGCACGCAAGAGAGAACCAGGCGTGATCTGGCTGAGGTTCTTGTTCCCAGTCAGCCCATCGACACCCAGAGGTATCTCAGCTATCTGGCCCCTGAAGCTCATCCGATGATGTGTCCACTCTCTGTACGCAGGGGAGCAAAGTTCTGAGGCAGCCCACCCCCACGTGGCATGATCTTGCCCTCATTCCTCGTCATGGCCTGCCAACGCCTGAGGTTCTCCTTGATCATCCTGTTGATCCCATTAGAGGCCTCCTGCGCATACTGGGCTGCCCGCGTATCATCCTTTGTCATGGCCAGATAGTACGCACCCATCACGGCGAGAATGTGGCGGTACTCCCTAGGCAACAGGGGAAAGTTGGCGGCGTCATCGGTGAGGTCTGCAGCAGTGGTTAGGTAGTCGAAGTCCAGCCTAACGGCATCCACATAAGTAGCTGATCCATCCGCACCATAATGTGAAAACCGCACTGTTTTCACACCACTCACTGAGCGCACCACAGCAAAGTCTCGCGGTACGCCCTGCTGCACACGATTGAGGGGCCACTTCCTATCAAGCTGGTCCACCTCCATCCCATTCACAGCCTGCTCATGCTGCTGATAAACCCTCATGGGCGAGATGACTACGGTGCAGTCAGTAGGCAGATCGTACTCTAGCTGGAATAGGTTGAATGAAGCTGCTGTGGCTGTCTCGCCCGTGTAGACACTGTCGATAGTGGCTGTCGTCGCCCCCGCTACATGGGCCGTGAGGCGGAACACGTCGCCGTGATCATCCACCTTGAAGTGGTGGTCCACCCTCGACCCTGAGGGACCAGTGGTGAACTCGATGGTAGCACTGTCGTTGGTAACGACAGAGTTGCCTGTGGTGTACGCAGGCCTCATCGTAATGACACCCGGTGCAGAGGCTCTTAGCCACCACCAAGGGATGAAAGCTGCGTTGGGCGTGAACTCCCCACCTCCTAGCTGGCAGAGGACCTGATAGGCCTTGTTCAGGTAGATGAGGGCCTGACCGTTGAAGTCAGATGTGCCATCCGTAGGCTCTCCACAGAGGAAGAGTATCTCATCGACCAGATCAGCCGATGTAGTAAGGTTCGCCATGGGTCATCGCCTTGGGAAGGACGCAATGACAGCGATATTGAACCCGGTAGCTGTGGTAGCCGTGCTCACATGTGGCCTAAGCCACCGAGGCCTCTCCTGAACCTCTGCTAAGAAGTTGGCGTTCGAGGATAGGTTGCCCCCAGTAGGATCAGTCAGGGTCTCCCAGGTACCCGCGCCTGTTGGGATGTCAGGAATGACGGAGCCCTCCATACGCACGTTAGAGGTGTTACCACCCCCTGCTAAGCCCTCAACCTGGACAGTCAGCCGGTCTGCGCCACCTACGAAATGGGCGTTGCCTACGTCACCAGCAGCCGTAGCGGTCCACTCAATCTTGGCTACGCCAGGAGAAATCCACTCAACAAAACCTTCACTCACTGGCATCTTGCAAAGTCTCCTCTAGCTCTCGGGGAGCACGCTTCTTTCTACTCCCAGTGTCTTTCCAGCCACATTCTGCGAGGACCTCAGGGTTCATCTTATCACTTTTCACCTGCGACCAAAACCACTCAGGCAGATCAGATCGTGGAATGACATCCCCATCCGATCCGTAGGTCTTACCCCCCTGTATGAATATCGGGGCCTCGCCCTCGTGGGACAGGGAGACTGCCGGATTTGGCTTTCCCATTACTGTCTGGCCGTTCTCCACCTTGTAGGGGTGCAGCTTGGATAGGTTGAGCGCCATTGCCTTTCTCCTTCGCTTTTGCCATCTCGTCTTTGCGATGATAGCCATAATACACGCGCTGCAGCCTGTTACCTACCTGAACCACCTTGTGGGAGTACAAGAGGGTTGAGCCCTGGGGTATCTTGTACCAGCACCCAAACTCCTTGGCCCTCCCAAGCAGGTAAGCCACAGATTGCCCACCTGACTCAGCAAAGTTGCCATTGGGGTAGCAGAAGTCAGCGCCATAGATCGCCAACTCCTTGACACCTATGTAGAGGGCATATGCCACCATATAGGCCACGGTGTTGGCAGTGAAGATGTCATCCTGGATACACTCAAGCACCTCGTTCAGGGGATACTCAACCCCCATGGGGTACTCTGGATACGAAGTTGACGTGATGATTGGCTTGTCATGGTTCTGCAAGTAGCGTGCGTAGTTTTCATCCTTCTGCTCGATCCAACGGAAATCATCCATGCAAAATAGCTTATCGTGGGCCACACCTCTTACACCCCTATTCAAGGTCCATATCTCGTCAAATGGAGACCTCATCCCCATCATCGACATATTGTCCCTCAGGAATGCGGGGCTAGAGAGACCTAGCGCCACGATAGCTACTCGCTCAGGGCGATCCAGTAAGGGGGCCAAATTGGCCCCCTCTGGATTGACGACCTCTTCCACAGTCGTATCAACCTTCTTCTTTGCCATTACCAGCCCACCGCCTCGAAGTAGAGTTCAAGGCCAGATGCTGCAGCCAAAGAAACTCCCCATGTGGTTGGAAGCTCAACCAACTCCGTTGGGCCAGCCGCGCCTGCTGTGGTGTACTGCCCCACGAACCCCCTCAAGGAGTTGGAGGTAGGTGCATACTTCCAAACAATACGGTTTAGCTCACGGCCAGAGTTCGTGAACCCCTCACCGTAGGAGATCAGATAGTCTAGATGCTGAACCATCCCATACGAGCTATCCCCAGCAATCCCAGTCGTATTCCAGGTTGGGAAGGGGATACCCTCGGACGAAGGGTAGACTGCGCCATTGGTAGCATTGTCTAGGTCCATGCGAACACGAACTCGACGCTGCTTACCAGCAACCCACCCTTGCCTACGCCAATCCTGACCCCCTGTAGCAGGGACGGTAGGGAGGATGTTGACAGTCCAGCCAGTAGCTGTATACGCCGCCATAACAGGCCTCCTTACGTGGTCAGTTGCATCGCAGTGACGTTACCCGGTACTTCCCAACGAGGCTCCACATACAAGATGATGGCAGCCTTCTCCGCTGTAGTAGCAGCAGCAGTCGCTCGTGCAATCATCAACATCCCCGGTTCCATCTCAATATCGTAGGTCGGGGTGTAATAGCACGAGCCGTGGGCGATACTTGCGCCAGCGGGCACGTTAATGGTGGCCACACGAGTCACCAAGCTCGGTGAGCTAATGTTGGCCTCGAACCCAATCGTGAACACCGCATTTGGTGCGGCAGACACCGCGTTGGTATCTGCACGAACCACCGCAAACCCACGAATGAGGTGCGGCACGTAACCACAGGCCCAATAGGCCTGGATGCCAGTAGCATCAATCGGTGAACCAAACAGGGTAGTGGCAATCGCCGCCTGCGAAACAGTCGCGGGCTGCATGATTACCTCATACTTACTATGCGTATAAGCCATGTGAGCCTCCTCTCGGCAAACTCGATCCGCCCAAGGATCGTGGCTATTAGGTGGAAGCGAAGTGCATGATCCGCGCCTCGCCTGCATTGGCCGTATTCCAGACCTCAGCAAACTCAAGGATCGCGTACCAGGCCACCGCCTTGTTACGCCCAAAGTCATCCGGGATCGCGGCGCGCATCTCAGGCGATAGAACCTCTGCCATCACAACAGCGTCCTCACCAAAGACAACACCCTCACCCAGGACATTGCTCGTACCAATGTTACCAAGAGCATTGGCATGGTTGGTACCGATCAAGCGAATACGCTCGACCCGTCCAGCCTCGCCATTGAACTTGGATGCGGGATCAGTGTACTTATGCCACTCTTCCCACGCTGGGTCACGCTTGACACCCCGCAGACCCCGATTACGGAAGATGCCAATATAGTCATCCCCCACTGCCGGTGGCGTGTGGTAGGTGTCATAGAGAAGGTCGTAAACCTCCTCCAGGTGCCAGAAGTTCACGTTACCGGTGGCTGCGGCAGGTGCCGTACCATTGGTTGCCGTGGTGGCAGAAGCGATACCCGTAGGCGTGTACTTCAACTGCGCGCCCGTGAAGGCAGCAGCGATGCGCGTGTCAAGCACCAAACGCAACTGATTACGCAGCTTGTTCTGGATAGGATTATCCAGATCGAACCACGACAAGTCCTCAGCCAAACTGGTATATGGCACGGCGCGACCAAACTCGACTACCGTAATAGCCCGAGTATTCACCACGAACGGGTCTTCACTGATGCGCTCTGCCTCAGTCAGTACCCCAGTGGTTGGCTCGGTGATATTACGAATACGTGTCAGGGTGACAGTCTCACCCATCTTCTTCCCGTAACCCTGGACAGGACGCACATGATCCATGAAAACACTGTCTTCAACGGCTGCTAGGTACAACTGCTTAGACATCGCATGGGACTTGAACGTACCTGTCGGGGCGTCAAACGTCCATGTAAACTGGGCCATGTGTTCCCCTTATTTGGTTGCAGAGCGTCTCGCTGCCCTACGCTGTTTGATCATGTCCCCCATACTATGGACCTTTGGATGGGGGTCTTCAGCGTCAGGCTCCTCGCGCTGCTGGGCCTCATCTAGGTTCGTAACAAGACCTGGTGTCTCAGCCACCTGCTTGCTACTACCCCTAGACCTCTTGCTTATACGCAAGATTTCTTCCTTTGTCCAGTCCCCGAGCTTACCGGCAAAGGCTTCTGGTGTCATAGTTTGAAGATCACCAGCATGTTGATTTGCGATAGAGGTGATAAGATTATGGTCATCACCTCTACTGAACTCAGGGTGCCCATCATAGAAGTCTCGCCAGAAGTCCTGCTCTACCCTCTTACCTTCCATGGCAGCCCCCCTCTTATCCAACTCCTGGGTCACTTGGCCCACAATAGCCTCTCCTAGGCCACGCAACGTTTTACCAGGGTCCTCAAACAGCCCATCAAAGTTCACAGACGAGTAGGGATCGCTCATATCTTCCACCTTCTGAGGCTCAGGAGCAGCCACAGGGGCTGCCTGCGTCTCCAACGTATTAACCTTCTGCGTCAGAGTATCCATACCAGATGCCAAAGAGGTAAGCGCATTCGTGACCTCCTCGGGCAGTGCCGGGGGTGCAACAACCTCAGTTTGAGCCTGGGCCTCCTCATATGCGGAGCCACCAATCTCACCCGGCTCCATAACCTCTTCGTCAGCCTGCTTTTCTCTTTTCGCCATGGAACTCTTCCTCGCTCGCTATCAGTGCCTGCTTAATATCGCTCTCGAAACGATCCAAGAGGCGGTGAAGTGCATGTACACGTGCTATCGTTGCAACAGCATCGTTCGTTGTCAACTCCCCACTCTCTAACCTACCTCCCGCATATCGGAGAGCCCTCTCGGTCTCGTCATCGACAACGTCCAGTAGGGAGATATGGAGTTGCTGGGAGACTTGCCCTCTGGCGATCTTGGTAAGCCTACTCTCCTGTGCCCTACTCATTGCTTCATCAGCCAATTCTCAGGCACGTACAGTTGCCCCGTGTGCTTGGGCCTCCGATCCTGCAACTCAGCCAACATGCTGATAAGCACATATTGGATATTGTTCAGCGCCGTCTCGAACAACTCAGCTTTCTTGGCCAAGTTCTCTCTCGGCACCTCGTCCTTGTGCTCCTGCCACCACTTGATGTAGTTGGCGAGGTCTTCATCAGGGTTTCCCCTTCGCGTGAATGCACTCACTAGTCTGGTATCCTTCTATAGCCCAGTTTACGTAAATCCATGCCCGTGACGCGTAAGGCAGTAAGAGCCCTGCGTCGCTCTCTTGCTACAAACTCTTTAGCCGCTGCTGACTTTGGCTTGGCTAAAGCAGCCCTAGCAACACGTTTTACAGCACGATCTAGCTTACCAGGATTAGGATCAGGGATACGCCTACTCTTGTCAGCCATAGTACCTACTCCGTGTGAATGCACTCATAGTCGCTCCATTGCTTTGATGTGATGTACGAAGTTACGAGAAAACCACGCAGCGAACTCTTCCTCCGTCTCAAAGTCAAACCTCCTCTGATGTGTTTCACCACCCTTCATACTCTGGCGTAAAACCCTGCTACGCATATGGCGAGGAGCATAGTACCAATCCATTGCCCTATTCAAGTCCTCCCTGTTCAGGTCAAATCGACGTATGTACTCCCAATATTTAGGCTGACGCATAGCCAGATGACGTAGCTCATGAACCTGTGTTTTTAGAGGCCTATATCGCTTCCATACTGCCTCTGCCAAAGCCTCCCTATCCTCGTTGGAAGCCGCATTGTCTCCCAAAACCCACTCTACTGCACGATCAAATGGGCCAGGATCAAGTTCAGCCAATTCCCCAAGGCTCACAGAGCCCTTTCGCTCATCAAATATAGCAAACTGCTGTTCTTGCTCTAGAACCCCCCTGACCAAGTCTGGCCTACGTTTGAATAAGCGCCCAAACATCTCCTCTTCATAGTTCTCAGGCTTAATGTCGCCAGCAGAAATAGCTTGTCTGCGCCGAAAGGCTTGCCTAGCTGCTTTACCTTTTGTTCCAAAAGTCATACCCTTCAAGGTGCTAGGCTCTATCTCAGGAGCATAATGAAGCTCTCCAACATCTGCCTGACTTGCAAAGGGGTCTCTTGACAGCATTGGAGCCAAATTACGCCGCATAGCAGCTAATATAGCATCCTTAAACCGCTGATCGGTAAAAGGTGTTGGTGCAGGGGTAGCAGGAGAAAATTCACCAGCCCTAGTAGAAAGATCAAAACCCACAATCTACTCCAGTATCTTGAAACCCTCACGTAGAGGGTTAGGTTTCCGGCCCCCAGGGCCTGCTCTGCGACGACGCAAGGATGCATCAGGGTTTCCCCTTCGCGTGAATGCACTCATAGTCTTTCTATCCTCTCTATGGCTCTTGTCCATCTAGGCATGATGAGGTCTACCATCTCTTTGTTAGTAAAGTCCCTATCCGTCCCAGGCTTCTTGAGACTATTCCTACCAAGCACTTCCAACAACAACTTCTCATTCATCCTATCCACAACCCCCTCTCTCAATATCTTGGGAGCATAGAATACGTCCATCGCCCGTACAACAGTCTCCTCCTTCAGCTTATTACCAGCAAAGAACTTCTGGTATTTTTCCTGCCCAAGGGCCAAATGCGTCGCCTCATGTGCCTGCGTCCTAAGCCACTTATAGTCCTGCTGCATACCCTCCAAGGCAGCAGTTCTCTGAGCATCATTGCCCTCGAAGTTGCCCACAAACCACTCAGCCACCTCATCAAACGTACTGGCCTCAGCGCTAGCCAACCTAGCTGGGTTCACCGAGCCACCGCTTCCCTCGTATAGAGAGAAAGACTCTCCCTTTTCTAAAGCATCCTCTATGAGTTGAGGTCTACGCGAGAACACTTCCTTATACAACTTGTCTTGAAAGGTCTCTGGCCTAACTGTACCATCTATTAGGCCTTGTATCCTCCCATAGTACCTATTTCGTACCTCTAGTCTATCTTCACCCGGAAAGAACGACCTACCCCTACGATCACTCTTCTGTAGCTCACGGGCATGGTGTATATTCGCTATATCCTCTGTACGAACGAAAGGTGGAACATGTGGCATTACTTGCCTCAGCTTCCTGGCAAGGATAGCGGCCCTGAACCTCTTATCAGTGAAAGGTTTGGGTGAGGGGGCAGAAGTCCCAACTTCCCCCGCCCTTGGTGAAGCCAAACCTAGTGTAATACCCACAACCTACTCCAGTATCTTGAAGCCATCCCTAAGGGGATTAGGCTTCCTGCCCCCAGGACCTACCCTACGCCGCTTCAACGACGCATCAGCACCCGCTGCCTTACCAAAGTCCCGTAGTCTCACACTCTCTTTCACGACAGCAGCCCTCTCGGCGGGGCTTATGGGGCCTCGAACACGCGGTGTTTCACCCATCTGGCGAGGGCTAACGCCCAATTGACGTGAACTGGTGCCCTTGGCCCGTGGATTGGTGCCTTTTTGACGTGGCGTCTTAGGCTTCTTAGGCATTGTGGCGGTGATTACCTCCTGCTTTTCCCCTCGACGTTACACCACCCACAATCAACACCCACACACACGACCTATAGTTAGAGGGCGCGGGCTGTCCAGGATTGGCTCCCCATATGGGGTCCAGGGGGGACCTTAGCTTGGACATTCTGTCTTCCACATCAACACCGAGTACCTCGTATGATGGCTATGCAGGGCCACCTTGGCAACCTGCCAGCCTTCCTTCTCACGGCGAGGCACATCAGTTGGCTTAACCCAATCCGCCAACCAAATATCACTTGCCGAGGAGTCTGTATCCTCTTTCGAACTCATTCAC
>Ga0209434_1001271_pt1 | contig 11454 bp, 6 predicted proteins | sample ETNvirnome_2_300_FD_184068 | JGI IMG/M metagenome (GOLD analysis project Ga0209434, IMG submission 184068) | Marine viral communities from the Pacific Ocean - ETNP_2_300 (SPAdes) (version 2) | ecosystem: Environmental > Aquatic > Marine > Oceanic | place: Pacific Ocean | collected 2013-06-22 | reverse complement strand
TTTTTCGCCTCTCTTAACACTAATTCCGCATTTCTTTCTAGCTGAAATTGCTGGAATATATTCTGGCTGCATTCTAAATTCTTCATAACAAAGCCATGAAAGAATTCCATTAAACTTAATTAATGTTGAAATGGTGTGGGATGAAGACTTACCCATCATAAACATATTTAAGGCAGGTTCAATAAATATATGATCAATTTCATAACAATAAGAAATGTCTTTTAATCTTTCTTTACAATGTAAAACCTTTGAATAAAAATCTGGATAATGATTTTTGTTGCGCAAATCCCAACTACCAATTTTGACGATGGTTCCGTCATAATCAACAATTGCGTATCCAGTTATACTTGTTGAAATATCAAGACCAAGAATCAAGAGGCTTCTACCGCCCTAGTTCCAAGATATTTAATAATAGAAAGACCAGGGATCTTCCTTAATCCTGGTTTAAGAGTAGTTGCTACATAGGTTGACGGATCTGAGCCTTTCCTAAGAACAAACTTAATAATATATGAACCGATTTCGGCGCTTTCAGTCTCAAAAAATTGGGTTTCAACCCGTACCTGCGTTACATACAATATAGCTCGAATGAAACGAATCGTTTCGGATATGCTTCCGCCAGTTGTTTCTGAAAACCGCAAATGAAAAACCGAAGAATATTCATCTTGATATTTCGATTCTTTAATATAGTTTTTCCAATTTGAAAATATTTTTTTCATTTTTTATAAATAGTTTTCTATAATTAGAAATCTAATTTTAACTTGAATACAAGATCATCAGAATTTCTTTTCCTTACGGGATTTGCAAGTTTTGCTGTTGCAATAAGATTTTTATTTTCATCATATATTCCAATTTGACTAATGAAAACTGTTTTTTCATAAGGCGGCGCTGGATCTGAAAATGTACCAGAAACTATATTTTTACTAGTACGTGATTCATCTTCAATATATGCGGAAGACTCACCAAATAATATCGTAGCTGGACTTGTTGTAGAATTATAAGTTATTGCTGTAGGATTGTTAGAATAATTTAGTTTTGCCATAGGAGCTTGAGCTAACATTGTCAACGTGGGAATGTAGTTTGTGCCACTAAAAGATAAATCGAAACTTGAAGAAGGAATGTTAGTATTCATGCTACCAAAATCAACCCACCTCGGCTTGCCAGATCCAGCGCCTGTATAATCTTCAGTATGATCAGAAAGCGCCCAACTTCCAGTCAATATAATGAATCCTTCATTATACATCACCACTCCACCAACACTACCAGAATCTGCACCAGAGCCAGAAGCAACTTGTCTTAATTCACCATTTTTTTTATCATCTTTTAATTCAGCAATTTGAGTACCTGAAACATAAAATTTAAGAGATACTGTTCCCTTTTCAATAGAAGAACCATAAAAAATAGATGGAATACTTATAAGCCGTAATTCTTGTTCGCTTTTATTTCCCAAACCTGAACTATAGGCATAAGCAGGACTCCGTACTTGATAAGAGTCTAATGCAGTTCTTAGCGCAGATATTTCTCGTTTTGGTTGTGCAGTCGTAGGCGAGCCCGCAGAAAATCGGTTTGATGAAATGCTGGCAGATAGTGGATAACTTCCTGTTATTTGATCTCCATAAGCAAAGTCACTATTAAATTTACCTGTTGAAACAGTGCTAAATGACTCTTGGCTGCTGCCTTTTACAACAAAAGGATATATTAATTGACCTGATGGTCTATCAATATTCATTTCATATAAGCTGATATGTCCTGTTGGAACTTGCGTTACGTTACTAACAAAAGCCCCTGGGATTATCCCTTTATTTTTGTAATAGACATTATTATCGTAAATAATAAAATCTACTTGAGGATGGGCTTCGATCCTATTATAAAATATATCATTTGATTCAAATTTATAATAAGGCATTATTACCTATAATTAGTTGTTAACTAGTAATCAAGCCTTACACGCATTGTCATTTCATTTGTTGGATCTTTTTTAAGCGGTTCAGAAAGCTTTGCAACAGCTAAAAGTTCATTGTCTGACGAATAAAGGCCAATTGTTGTAATGTATGACACAGGTGCATCTAATGTATTGTTTTTAATCCTAATTTGACTACTTGACAAATATGTTGGGTTGGAACTATAATTAAAATCATTATGGTTAGTGCGACAGAAATGAATCGTTGAATTTAATTCCGTTGTATTATTAAAACTATCATCGAACCATCTGTGTCGAAAATTATCACAAGCGCCAGTGATATTAGAAGCTGCCAATACTTGTGAAAAATTTTGCCCAGCACTATTATAGGGAGTCATTCCACCAATAATACCACCATCCGATGCACTTGTAAATATCGAACCTGATAAAACTACAATTCCAGCTTGATAAAAAATTAATCCACATGAGGGGGTTTGTGCGCCCGTGGCACCATAAGCACCATTTGATGCAGATAAAATTGCATATTCTCCTGCTGGGGAATTTACTCTGTAATCATTTTCTTTTCCATTATCATCAATTATTAGTCCGCCTTGGGTTGCGCCCGGAAATGCACTCGCCCCAAAAGGATCACCATAAGAACCAGTTCCTAATCTCATCGAAAATGAGCCTTTTTTGATTTCATCTTTCCCAAGTAAACGTGAGAAATTAATAAATATACATTCTCTTAATTTCGTCCCGCCCGTCAAATTACCATCTTCATCAAATTGTCTGATATTACCATTCTCGTCGTATCCAACAAGAATTTGAGCCATTTGATTATATATATTTATTTTTTTAGATTGTTGAACTGATGGAGAGGTAGAGCTTGACAAAAACGATCCTGTTGAAAACCCAACTGTAAGATCAAAAATATGATTTGCAGAAGAGCTTAAATAAGGATAATCATAAACACTTTGATACATCCCGTGGGCGTAGTTTTTGATATTCAGTTCGTTTGGGTGCGTACCGTAAGTTCCCGAAACTATTGTTCCAGTGAGTGGGATTGCTTCATGAAGCAAGGTTCTTGTTGATATAATATCGTCATTTAAAAATGTTTTATAAACTGTTGCCATTTTTTATTCCTTTTATATAATCCTTTGAGCGAATCTAATTGGAATATCAATCCGATATCCAGTTGTAGCTCCAGTAACTCTAATAATAGTATCAATGACCCTACAGTTTTGGGAACCACTTTTCCCTTGAATCGCCACACTTGCTTGTCCCAATCTCTCGAATAAATAGGTGCTACTTCGAAGTTCTGTTGATGCTTGAATCTCAAACATAAATTTTGTTCCTCGTGGGCCTTTGAGATTCGTTACGCCAACGCCACCGGCTATATCACCAACCATAGTCGGATTGACCGATTTAGAAAAATAATAACTTGCAATATTATCATCATCAACGAACGAAAGATTTTGAACAGTCCCATCTATACCAGCGATACTCCCAAACCTGTTATCAATTTCCACTATATATTGTGTTTCAAGTAAATCCGCATCAATTGTAAATTCCCAAGGAATATCTTGTGTGTCTAATCCTTGATCAACTCGTATAGAACCACCAGAATCAGATGGATTATTTCCATTTAAAATCCCAAGTGTCGAATCCGAGTTTGCAGCTTGATCTGTTATTAATCCACCGTTGCCAGTCGTACCAAGACCAACGGTGTTTGCATCAACTGCAACAATCCATACGCCCGAACTGTGTTTTGCAAACTCATCCGCATCTCTCATTTTTAGAACAGGAAGATATAATAAATTTGTTCTAGGGATGGAAAGCAGCTTCGATTTCATTGTAGAAGTGTTATTCGTAAATGCTTCCAAAATTGGAGTTTGAAGAATCTCTAAATCATAATATGCGCTGCCACTGGGATGTTGTTTGTTGTATGATGCATAATTTATTTCATCATCTCCGAGTGCAAATTTTACAATCTTAAAAGAGCCATCCCCCTTAGCGAGCCTATATCTCCCAGTATCGGTTAAAACCGCATCCAAAATAATGTCTCCACTATTGTCTAAAAATGCCATAAAATTCTCCTATCCTCCAAATAAATAGTTTGTTTCTTTACTTCTCGCACAAAATATTACCATCATCGTTTTCAGGTGCTTCATGTGATTGTGCAAAGTCAATATTTAAATCAATTTTCTTTCCTGTTTTTTTAGAAACAACCCTTACTTTAATTTTTTTCCCCCACAATCGTTGATCTGATGTACCAAGTTTAATCCAATCTCCAGTTGGCGAGAAATTCGTCAAAGTTTGAATATTGAGATTTTTGTCTTCAGTTACAGGATCGATCAACATGCCTGCTGCTGTAGTGCCAGAATTTTTATAATCAATAATTCCTTGTAAAAAAGCTGGTCTGATGCGAAGATACTTTTTAAAAATTCGGCTTGGGGTTTGAGGAGGGTTTATTACTTTTTTAAAATTAACAGCTTTTATTAACAAAAATGGAAGTCCGCCATCATATACAATTTCTACTTCATACACTGGACTAGGATTTGAAAAATTTCCATGATTATCAATTGTTCTAAAAGTATAATAATATTTTATGTTTGGTTGTATAGTTCTATCGACCCATGATGCTGCTGCCGCAGATTTACAAGGAGTATCAAAACTCGGTGTAAAAACAGTAGCGATTTGATTTCCTATAAAATCACCATAACTTGTTGGTGCCACACCCTGTATTCTAAAAACTTCAAAAATTGATGGTGGATCATCACTTTTAAATTCAACTCGTTCTTCTATCAACTCACCATCATTCGAAAAGCGATCTGTTCCTTGCGAGTTTCTAATTGCTTCAATTATTTGATTGTCTTCGTCTTTAAGAAGGATCGGTTTCATTCTATATTTTCCTACATTTCCAGTAAATAAAAATAATAACTTATCTCGTGATCCTTTATATGGAATAATATTAACATCAGGCCAAACCGGAGGACTATCTAATAATACCACATTTTTTTCAAAATACGGCATTTCAATAAGCTTAATTGATGGTGTGTATATCGCACAAACTTCAGCCATGTCTGACCTAGAAAGTCCTTGATGAGTGCCATCGGGACTTGGGATTTTATTTAATTGATAGTGATATTTAGTTCCGAAAACCATTTCATATGCGTAAATTCTGTATATATAACTTTTTCCATATACGACTTGAGTATCAATATATTTTAAGACATCAATATTAGAGGTATTTGGCAAATAAAAAGTTTGAATTGGTGCCGCATTCGGAGTTGTATCGCTAACTCCACCCTCCAAATTCATTGGCCATTTTTCGATTTTGTAAAACACAGTTTCGTGATAAGCTAATTTACCATTTAGAATATCCGCAAAGGTTCTCATTTTCCCGCCATCATGTCTTAGTCTTGTAAGATCAAAATATTTTTTTGCAAAAGAATAAATCATTATATTTTTAAAAAAATTAAAAGAAGGATTGTCTTGCGCAAGTTGCATTTCTTCATTATACTTGCCTAAAAAAACGCCCCCTGTAACATTAAGAAATGGTCGTGGGTTGGTTCCCAGCGTCGTACTCTCAACAAGGAACTTAAACCATTTTGTTATGTCCCAACTTTTTAAATTTCCTATTTTAGTTGCATCAGAATAAGATGCAGAAAACGGTAAAAAGGGAAGATCTGTTGTTGGGTTTCTTGGCTCGCTTGGTCCCAAAAAATTATAACTTCCAGTATCAGGCTGAAAATTACTTATTCGTTGATTTGGTGTAACATTTTGAACAACATCTTTTAACAATACACTGCTCAAACGAGTTTGTTGCAAAATATCTGCCACCTCTGTTGAAATATCAGTAGAGAAATTAATATCAACATACATTGGAAATTGGTTGGTTTTTTCATTATAATCAGTAAATAAATCCATGTTTGACAACGGCGCAATTAAATTTCTGAATCTGTCTTCGATTTTCCCTTGGGCGGGGTCATCTTGTTCCCACGGTTCGTTTCCAGTACCTACAAATTTTGCATAAGCGTGAGCATATTTACTAAAATATTGCCCCTTACTTATTTTTGCAACAATTTCCTCATTTTGATTTATAATTTCCCCAGTCGCTATAGTTTCTTCAATCGCCCCTCCCAATGTTAATTGTTTTTCAAAAATTGTATCAACTCGGTTGGGCTGATTAAAAGCACTGACTTGAGCCTGCATAACTGTCATAAAAGAATAGAAGTTGGGTAACAAAGGCTCAGACGGGGGATTTGTTTCTCGTGCTAAAATAGTTTCGTAAGATTGTACATAAAAATTATAAACTGGTTTAATTTCCGCTTCAAATACTCTTACTGATTCATGAGTTCTTTCTGATAAATCATTTTTACTTATTGGAACTTCAAAATCAAAAACACAATCTTCAAATTTAATTGGGGCACTGTTTATATCCTCTGGATCGGTTCGTAATTTTGAAAAAGTAGAAACAATCCTACCAGCATTAACTGGCGACTGAGTATGATCTATAAGGTTGATCCATTTATTTACTTTACACAGCTCTCTTTCGTTTGAACCTTCGTCATAATCTTCACAATTTATTGTTCCTCCATCAAGGTCGGCTCGCCCGTGTCTGCTTGAAATTTGAAAAATTTCTTTTTTTCTCCACAACTCACCGGATTGTGGCGACAGCGAAGCGGTTGCGGAAAGTCTTACACCACCAACAAAACTAAGAAGGGGGTGCGGGCGTGTGCGGAAGCCGCCACGAGGATAATCAAGAATTCTATTCCTATTCCAATACTTACCCAACCGCCAACGAAGCAAATCAACATTGGGTGGTGAATATTCCATCCAATTTTTATTATTTGGGAATGTTGGTTCGTCACTTAAAGAATCATAATTGTCATAAGCAGTTGAATTAATGATTCTTATTATTTTTGGTTCATGTCTAATCGAAAGTTCAGTATGCATTATGATCCTCCTTCAGAAATAGGCAAATTTGTTCTTTGGTATTGTGGATCATCCAAAGTAAGGGATAATCCCGTTCTTGCTTTAGTTCCTTTATTTCCTTTTTGAGAAGATGATTGATAACGGCTGTGTTGACCCACATTCAAAAGAAAATGTTCATCAAAAACAGGTAGTTCTAAATTTGGATCTCTCTTTATTTTCATCTTTTCATTTTCGTAAGGCCGCAATCGACATATTAAATATTGTCCGGGTGCCTTGTTGTTATACAGTTGTCTTGTGAGTGGTGTCCACTCGGGTCTTCCAACTGATTTCTCGACCCCGAGGCTGTCACCTGAACTGACAACACCATAACCAGTAAAAACTTCTAAAACATTAATTGTTTCACAAAAAATTCTAATTCTAGTTTTTTCATCAGGATTTTGAAAAGGATTATTAATAGCCGATGTTGCAAATCCTGGCCTGAGAAGGAAATCGTTCAGCTCACCCCCGAAAAGACTTCGGATGGCGGTTGTTGGCTCCGTCACGTTGTCGCCGATGGTGGTTCCGCTTTGGTCAAATAGCATTATAAGAGCTTTAATCTGATTTGGAAGCCCTTGGAATTCAATCGCATTTGATATAAGATTTTCATAATAAGCAATATTTTTTTGGTTAAAAGCTGCATCTGGAAGTTTTACAGAGGGTCGAAAGCCTTGTACAGAAAGGCCCGTCGAAAACAAATCCCAATAAATCGAAAATGCGACCCAATCACACTTTAATTGTTCCAATGCACTTTCATTATAAAAGGCCAATGGATCTCTATTTATGGTTGAAGGTGGTTGCTGACCTTGATGCTCAAATTGCACTTCAGTTTCTGTTGTAGGCACCGCAACTAAATTATAATATGAATTAAAAAATGTAGAAAGATTTTCTGGAACATTTGTTGCATAGGAATCAGCCCCGTGATAGCCGGTTTCGCCCTGAGAGGTGCCACCCCCGGTCAGAAGAAAGTGTCCAGGTTTACCTTCGAGAAGCGAACCTTGACCAGCAACCCACTGCCAAAACGTTTGTTTTGCAGAATCTGATAAATGTGAAAATCCTTGCCCCGCTTGTTCCCTAAAATAATCATTATTGGCTACTCGTAATGCATTTATGTCTAAATTAGCCCATTGTGACGGAGAAATACTATTCCAATCTCCTGTTGTAGTTAATGTTCCGCCTCTAGTTTTTATAATCGTAGGTGTAAAATATGTATAAGATTTTGGATCTAGGCCGGGATTACTTGGGGCAAGTCTCCAAAGTTTTCCAGTTTCATTAGCAACAATACCTCTAAAAGCTTGACCACGTATTATTCGAAGACCCGCACCTGAAGTGGGATCACTCGATGTTGCCGTTGAACTAATATCAATATCTGATAATCCCATAAAATCATATCCAAGATTGCTTGGAATACTAGCATTAAAAACTGACGAAAATTCATTATTTGTTTTGAAAGATTGAATTTTCGGAGAACCTTGATTTGCAATATTAGTATCAAACATTGTTGCAACTCCTGGGGATGGATTACCACGACCACCAGCGCCAGTAGTTGCAGTAGCAGGCTCTATGTTTTTTCTTGTAGTCCCAATTGCTCGATTTAAAATATTTTCAAAATCTTTAATTAAATTTAAAAGAACCATAACCCCTTGTAAACTACCACTTATTGGATCAATATATCCAGATAACGCAGCATAAAGAGGGTCCGTAGCAGGATTATCAATCCCATCGACAAACTTTGATATTACGGTTAAATATGCCAGTGGAATACTAATCCAAGGTTCGGGTCCGGCGCTATAATAAGATGCAACCTCATTATAAAATTGACGTGTAAAACGATTTGCAATTGGATCAAAATTAGCAGGAACCGAGTTAGAAGCTATTGATTGACGACCACCATCGGCAATGTGTGGGTTTTCCCACCGATCACTTTCTTCACCAGTAATTCCAAGTTTTGAACCTAATTCATAATATTCTGCCAAGTCTTTTTTTGCTTCTTTTAGAATATCTCTTTGTTGTGCCAAATAAGTTACCGACCGATCTTCAATCTCCAATTCAATTCTATATCTATAATAACCATCATTCAAATTTGAAATTGAAGCATCTGTTCCCATAAAATATGTAACACCTTCTTCCTGATTTGCGTCATGACCATAAAATTGTGTTGAATTTCCTATTCTTCGAACCCAAGAATTATTATGATCAGAACGAACAACATCAAACCGCCGAGCTGGATCGATACTTTCTTTAGCCTCTATTATGAGTTCATCAAGTTGATTTGGTGTAGATCTTCTTTGGATATCAGTTCCCCTCTGTGTAAAAGAGTATCCTCCCAATATTCCGTTATTCATCATACCACCAGCATTAAAATTTTTTAATTTTGGGGTGCCAAAAGTTCCGCCAAAAGATGTTGAATTTGAATCTTCTGTTGGGCTAGAGCCCGCTTGAGAGCTTCCTTTTAATCGAACACGAAAAATTTTCATAGAAAGAATCCATGCATTATTTAAAATTTCATCTGGTGCAACATTTCCGGTATAAAGTTTTCCATATTCGGAATTTTCCCTAACAAGCTTTAACATATCAATTCCAAAGAAAAATCTACAATTGCCATCTTTATCTCTCGATAAAAGCATATCCGTAAAAAAAGGTATTTTTCTTTTGATAATTGAGGTAGAAGTATTATATTTTGGTGAAAAAGTTAAAAATTTATTTTCTAAATTTGAAAAATTAAATGTTAATTTTTCAAGCACTTTTGAAATCCGAAAATCTTGAATTTTTTTATTAGTAACAGTTTTTCGAACAAGTTCTGGTGGATTCAAAGTTTCGTTTCTTTTACCCCCAAACCAAGTATTATTAGAGTTGTAAATATCACCAGTCCATAAAGTTCCATCTTTTGTTTCAAACACATATGCATTTGAAACAGTTTTTCCATCTTTAATAACAATATCTGATGTTGCTCTCCCTACCCTGGTGAGCGTCAATTGAGAAGTATTAAGAAAGACATTAAACTCCGGATTCCAATCGCCGTCGTTGAGATGCATGTGTCCCGGAACCGTGCTCGCCAGATCAATATATGCATATGCAAAATAAGCCAAATGATCTGTATTGGTTCGGATGGTGCGTCCCGGCACAGGGCCAAATGTATTTGGAAGGTCAGTCCCAGTAACTTCTTTAGACATACTAAAAATTATGTTTCCATTATTATCAATTTCTTTATAGTGTTTTGTAACATCGTTTTGATCGCCTTCAAACTCGGCAAAGTCGAACTCTTGGTAAGTGGTGTTTCCTGTCCGAAGAACGGGATTATTCCAAATCACATGACGGTGCAATACATCCTGTGCAGATAAAATTTCAGTAGCGGCTATGTCAGTTGTTTGTATGAGTCTAATCTTTATAAAATCTTTTATGTCCAAACCCAAAGATCCAAACCAAGAAAATGTTCCATCTCGATATGTATCTTTTATAACTAATGTTACTTTTGTTTTTAGTTCTGCTTCTTCTTCCAGACTAGTTGGCCGTTGTGCCCGTTGGGTTTGTCCCGCACCAGTATCATGAGCGTGAATACGAACTCGATCAGTTTTTCTCGGATCCGGACGACTGCCACCGCCCTCTAAAACTATCCTACTAATATAAACCGATGGAATAATTCCACCAATAATTTGGTCCACATTTAAAAATAAATTTGTATCAACTGAAGCAACCATTAACACTCCTCAAAATCATTTTCAATAACATCTGTATTATAAAGGCTATCCGTATCTAACAATTCTTTATTACCAATATGTTCTTCACAATCTAGCATTTGTGTGCCAAAAATTCCTCGTGATTTATCACTAGATAATTCACATAATAACCTTTTGTCGATTTCCAAGTCCGTTTCTATATTTAAAAAATACTCCACATAACTAGGACCAAAAGATGATTTTGAATCTTCATCTGTTGGATCTTCGGACGATATTTCAAAAATTTTATCGGAATCTAGTAAAATATCATTTTTAATAATCTCGGGTTGTTTTATAAAATAAAGTGGAATTAAATGCTCTTTTGTGGTAATTTCTCCCCCTAATTTATTTTTAACATTTTCTTGCTGGACCTCATAAACCTCGACTTCGAAATTTTCATTTCCAAAAAAAGTGTTTTTTTCTTCAATTTCCAATAAAATTGAATCGTTCACTTTTAAAACATCTATATATGAATCTCCATAAAGAATAGGATTCTCCGGATTTTGATCCTCAATATCAACACCTCTAATGGTGGTCCTATATTCTATTGCTTGTGGAACAATTTGCGGAATTCCAATCGTGTTGTGACTCCCCGACAACGTTGTAACGGAACTTGTTATATTGCCCTCTAAAAACTTAATAGACCATGCAGGAACATTATTAGAATTTAATTCAGAAGTTCCAATTTGATACTGTAACCCATAATCATGATCACCCATAGGCTGGATTTTTGAAAGCTCGGCGCTTTCATGTTCGTCTTTTGATGAGCGGATATATTTATCAACTCTCTTCGATTCAGTTTCAATTCCACGAAAAACATATTGCGCTTCGAGTTGAGGTGTATTAGATTTAATTCTTTGTTGAATT
>Ga0209434_1001269_pt1 | contig 11465 bp, 15 predicted proteins | sample ETNvirnome_2_300_FD_184068 | JGI IMG/M metagenome (GOLD analysis project Ga0209434, IMG submission 184068) | Marine viral communities from the Pacific Ocean - ETNP_2_300 (SPAdes) (version 2) | ecosystem: Environmental > Aquatic > Marine > Oceanic | place: Pacific Ocean | collected 2013-06-22 | reverse complement strand
CAGCAAAGGCATAAGAAGGATCAACAAACCGTAATTCATAAGGCTCGATGGAATCAAACCCGTGAAATGAGGTAAAGGTTGCGAATTCATAGTTGTCTTCTTGTGAAATAGTATGCAACACATCTCTCATATAAACACTATCCGTGTTCCAACTATTATAATAACTGCCTAGCGACGTTTTATAAGCTTGGATGGTTGACCCGTTAGCATTTGCTTTGATCTCGGGGCCCTTATCAATTAAAGATAAGGAAGGCATCATATAAGTTAAAGCTTGTGTGCATTCACCTTGAGGAATGACCCAAGTTGTATATGAATCATTAATCTTCTCGTGAAATCTTGCGTCGAACTCTACAGTTATCTCATTTGCTTCGCCCATACAAGCCGGACAAGCCACTTGACGAAGATAGTAGTGGACATACCCTCCGATGCCTTCAGGAGGCTCTGTAGAGGGCTCTATGGACGGCTCAGGACTATGTGTGTCCACTATTACAACAGACGAATCTTCTGGTTCGTTTGGTATTTTGTTGATAGACACTTCTGTACAAGCTAATAATAGTGTTAATATCATTCTGCCTCCATTTGTTTCCAAAAGTTATATCCGCAAAATAGTCCGAACACGGAGCACAAAGCAAACATTCCCCAACTTCCAGCCGCGAAACATTGTACTGCAAAAATAACGTTCAAGCATGCGCAAAAGAAACTCATCCATTTATTGTTTAAAAAATTCATTTTTCTTTCCTCCTAGGAAATTATTTTTTTTCCATTGATTGTGGCTATTTTAACTAATTCATCCATATCATAAAAGTGAGTAGCCTCAAGCATCACTCTCAACTCTGTCATCATATCGCCATTGCAATATGGTTTATAAATATCGTGAATATTATCGGTACCAAGGGCGACTAAGAAGCCATTCTCCACCAGTTCTTCCACTGGTGTTATAGCATTATGTCCCACAGACAACACCTCGCTTCTAGGATGGTCGATCCAAGCCGTCGGGCATGTAATAAAAGACAAATCGGCGTCTTTACAAATTTTGTAAACCTCATTCCGATAAACTTTTGGATGGGCAGCAAGACTAATGCTGTGAACTGCTGTAACTCTGCCTTCTAGACCGTGTTGTATTGTTTTTCTGGCTAATAGTTCTGTTTCTTTTTCCTCTGCACTATTCAGTTGATCAACATGAACGTGCAGTCTTTTCCCAGTCTCCTTTGCCCAGCCCATAACAATGTCCAAGTGTTCCTCTTCCTTGCCTCTGTCGGCCTTTGGAAGGCTGCCGATTATATCGAATAGTTCTAATCGGTTTTCTATCAGATCTCTTGCTTCTGCTGATGTCACCCCTTTGAGAGTCTGGCATGCTATTTTAAGATCAATGCTTAAAAACTTAGCCAAGTCTTTGGCATGTAAGGAAGCATTCAAGGCATGATGTTTACAAACAAAATCGATATCAACAAATGACAAAGCAGAAGATACACCACATTGTATTTGCAAGGAGATAGCATACGAAAAATTCTCGTAATAGTCTGTTTGGGATGCGGAAGACTTAAATTTATCTACCAGCGTCCACTTTTCAAAAAGATGATTGTTAACCGTTTCCTTCAAGTCTTCGGGGGTTATGGTTCCAGCTCGGTCAAAATGAGCGTGGGCATTACAGAAACCTCCGGCATCTGCAATTCTTTTTTTCAATTCGTTTAATGGGTCATACTTCATATCTTCTCCATTTTAAATCTAAGCGGGTGATGGGACTCGAACCCACGACAATCTGATTGGCAACCAGATACTCTACCAACTGAGTTACACCCGCAAAATTGGTGGAGATGATGGGACTTGAACCCACGACCGCTTGACTGCCAGTCAAGTGCTCTCCCAACTGAGCTACATCCCCTTATTTTCATTTTTTCCTCTAATTTGGTGGACCCGGCGGGAGTCGAACCCGCGTCCTCACCAGTGTCTAAACAAAGTCATTCACAAGTTTAGTTAGTTTACTATCAGAAACCAACAAAGATAGGTGGTTTAAACGATGCTTATCACCATTATAGCATCGAGTTGTTTTGATTTTTACAACTGTCCTGTTGTTTTGCTCTAATTGGATAGATGGTTTAGAGCGACCACCCGATTACGCCGCTAGGGCGTCTTCGAAATACAAATTATTGTTTGCGTTTAAGTTTTTTTAGATTTTAAGGCTCTCGCCTATCTTGCACTCTGTTCACACTCCTGGTCAGTCGAAATCCCTTACGGGCCCTTCAAATATAATATAGCTTGTTGAGTCAACTTTGTCAAATATTAAATAAGTGTTTTAAGAATCTTTTTACTACATTATCTTTGCAATTCTTGTCATCCTCGCACTCATAAAGAAGCCATGCATAACTATCTTTTTTTGTTTGAACTTGTTTTTTAATTCTTTGAATGTCTAACTTTAAAACTTTATTAATTTCATCAAACTCGTGAAGATCTAAATCATATTTATCTGCGATGTCAAAAAGTTCTCCCCAGGCTGCATTGTCTACGGCAGCTGCTGCCTTCTTAAATGTTTCTTCATATTCCTCTTTCCGGGGATCGTCCATTTGTAATAGATCTGGGTGGAATTTTCGTGCCACTTGGCGGAATAAACTTTTAGAATCAAATTCTCCTTGTCGTTGCTTTTTTTCTACAGCCTTTGCAATCCCTGTCTGATTTGAAAAAATTTGATTTACTCTGGAGGAGTGTTTTTTATTAAGATTTACTATATCTATTTCTTCCTCCACACAATAATGTCTATAATAAACTTCAAACTCTGGATTACTATCACGAAGAACAGCATCGATATACTTTAATTCATAAGAAAGAGAGCGGTATTCATTCAATAGTTTTTTGAATTTAAGTTTCTTCTTCATCAGAATCTAAATAGTTTCGTGCAATTGGTTTACACTTTTGTCTCGTGAGGATGGTCTTTGTGGGCCTTTTGATATCTTTCTCGAGATTGTGGGAGAGAAAGATTTTGTACTCATACCAGGAGGAAATATTCCAAAAATCCTTTACCTTCCATTCTGTCGCACTCTCTAAATTAAACGGTTCGAAAACTTTCTCAATTGGAAAGAATCTAGCCGACCATCTCTCTTCAATAGGCAGAGCATCATACTCTTTATAATCAACTCCCGGTCTCCACTTGCCTGTTCCTGTTCGAATGATCCTTCTAAACAAAATAAATTCTTCCTTGCCAAAAGTAAAAGAAGTATGAAGTCCATCTTTAAAAGTTTGATTGTTATGGGACACATAGAAATTTTTGGAAGAAGAAATTAACTTTCTATGTTCTCGGAGTTGCCATGCAGGGAAGTACCCGTAGGGGAAACTTACATAGTACTTATTGGGGATAACCCACTTGGAAATCTCATCAGCAATTTTAAAAATTGATAGTGACCCATAAATGACAGACCAAGCCAAACAATCTCTTTTATCTCTGTCCTTGGGGTGGATGGGTACGTAGTAAATTGGGATGTAACGGATGGTCTGGTCTGGCTTCCTCTCGTGTCGTCGGTGAGCATAAACAGGGTCCTTCACAAAGTCCCCAAGTTTCTTTTTTATGAGCGGGGAAATGTCATCATTACAGATGATCCAAATCGTATCGCAGCCGGCATAAGCACACTCAGCCACGGCTGCTTCGAGCAGAGAATAATCAGGCGCGATCGGCATCAAACAGTCCGACCACGCTTGGTCAAAATCTAACGGCGGTCCGGCGACGGGGACAATGCCGGCTAGGTGGAAGTATGTTGTATTATTTTCTCTAGTAACTTCCATGTGTAACCTTTTTTCTGTTCCATTTCATAGACATCTTTGAAGGAAATTTCCGGCACATAGTGAGGGACAGTCACTCTCTTATTAAACTCAATTACAGGCTTCCGAAATTTCGGTAATCCTTTCGAATTATAACCAACGACGCTCCCTTGGATTCCTTCCTTTTTAATCATCTGTAACATTTTTAATCTTGAGTAAATTGGCGATAATTCCACGTCACCTAATTGCTCGTCAGATAGGTAAGAAATACCCACCAAATCTTTGACGTGAGATCCAACACTTTCTCTGTCCGACGAGTAGAATCTTATTGTCTTTATAAACTCATCTTGAGGATCAATAATTTCGTTAAGGTCATGGTTGCCGCCGACTCTCCAATCATAAAAATCATAGACATAGTGCCATCCGGTCTCCTGTTGGTCGAATTCATTTAATTTATCGTAGGAAATGACCATTCTCTTGTTATAATTGGTGATTAACACTAAATTTTCATTTTCTTTACGGTAACCCGCAATGTTGGACGGAAAAAGCAAAATTCCGGACATGCTGAGCAAAAAACAAAGTCTATCCCAGACCTGCAATGGCGTTGGAGCGTCAAGCCCTAACCATGCAAAGTCATAGTCACTATACTGTACATCTAATTTAAAGGGCGGGATGGGGGATATCAACACGCATGGAGTTTCAGTGCGAAACGAGTGCAATAAACACGTGATTGTCTTCCCTATATTAAGTTCTTTATAATGTAATTCTAGATCCGCCACTCACACCCCGGGAGAGGCCCACGAACTTATGACGTGCATAAGTAGGGGTCTTCCATCGTTTACAAGCCACACATCTGAGACCTCTTCGCCACCGACAAACTTAGTTTTACTTGGCAGCTTGGCTGGAAAGGCAACTCCTATCGAACCCTCTTCAAAGCCTAAATAATCGGCATAATTTTTTCTAAAATTTTTCTTCTGTTCATCCGATAACTGAGCTAGAAAAACATCCAATTTTTGTTGGATTATGAAGGATGCGGCATCCTCACCGCCGGCCTTATACCAGTAGTAAGATAGGCCACCAACAATGTTCCCAATTTGGAGACCTAATGAATTTATTTGTTTGTCTATCTTGGCTCTCTCTGGGCTTCTTTTTTCTGTCTCTTTTCGAGCCGTTTTGAGGGCGACATCTTCGGCCTCTTTCTGCTGAACAAGACCACTTGATCTGACTATTTCTACATAGGTGCCATAAGCAACACCACCGTCAGAATAATTGTAAACTTGAGGGAAATCTATTCGACCTAATAAAATTTTTATAAGGTGCCGTTGGACATCGGGATCAATCTCAAATCTCGAATTTTCTCGGAGAAAAAATTTCCACTCATTCAGTATTTTTTTCATCTTTTATCACCCTCAATAGGAATTTTTCTGGTATTTCTTTAAATAGTCTACCCTTGATTAAAACATTGTAGCCCTTAAACTCAAGTTTCTCTGGAGTAGAGTGAAAATCGTATTCAAATAAAATATAAGGTTCGCTCATTATAATACCATTCTCTCCTTGAATGTGTTGGAAGAGAGTCTTTCCCTCGTCATTTAAAAAAAACAAGTCTCCTTTTTTAAACACATCGGTGGTTCCTAAATGCTCCTACTGCATGTGGCCACAAGTCTGTTGCTATATCTAAACAGCCTTCTGCTACCTTTTGAATCTCCCACTGGGCTCCTTCGTGTGTGCGAAGGTCAATAAACTTAAGGAGATTATTTAAATTACAGGTTCCATAGTACTCCGTGTACAAGTTCTGTGGTAGAACCATCCGGGCCTGTTCTCTACAGACGCCCGTCTTCATTAAGTGCTTAAACAAAAACTGGCTTCTCTTTACATGACTTCTGAGTTCTTCTGCACATCTTATTCCGAAGTCGCTGTTGGATAAATCAGGATAGAGAATCGGATTGATTTCCTCTACATTAGAAGCCTGCCTGTTGGACTTATGCTGAGTACGGAATGACACTGGGCAATAAAAAGTAAGATCTTTATCTGTATATCTTCTGGAAATTTCGTTGTAACTCCATGTCCTATGTCGCATGTGTTGAGAACGCACAAAAAGAGGAACGATAAACTTAAAGGTAACCACGTTGTGCTCGAACGTACTCGTGTGTCTGTGTTTAACAAGATAGTTAACAAGTTTCTTATCTCTGTCATCTAATTCCTCCTTTTCGACTCCAAATGAAACACGAGCGCTGTTCACAATCGTGAGGTCAGTGCCCATGTGGTCTATGTATTGAACTTTCCCTATATCATCCTGATATAATTTAATGGTCTTCTCATAATTCATTTTTACTCCTCATACAATTCCATTCCAAATTTCTTTTTAGAAGTGGGATCAAACGATACATTATCAGCAGCATCTGCTCCTTGAAGTTCTTCATGTTTAATGACAAAGCCCGTAGATTTAGAATAAGGATCCTTGCGCCAACCCATCGGTTCGTCATAGTCAATTGCATACATAGTAAAAGCCATAAAATCTTGAGTAGCATTCATCATATGTTTTTGTCCAAAGACAAATCCCCACTGTTTAAATTCTCTGCAGAGAATATCCATAGTATGCTGGTCTACATTCATAATGACCACAGATTTCTCTATCAGGCCACCAAAAATTCCGCCGATGCGTTCATATTTGAGACCCATTTTTTTTAGTCTGCTTTCCAATTGTCCCTTTAACTCTACGTTCTTTTCTGAACTTATGGATTGTGCCATAGGATTTTGACCAGACATAATACCGACCGTCTCTACATCTGAACGCCCTTCAAGGATGTTCATGAGCCTATCATACTTGGGTTGTGCTGCTTCAAATAACAACACACTCTTTTCTCTATTTTCTATAATGACCTGTTTGATCATTTTCTTTAATACTTCTTTATTCATCTTGTAATCTCCCGTATACATAATTCTCTAACACTAGGTAATTAGTTTCATCCATTGCTTTTATCTCCTGGATCATCCTTCGTTCGACTACGATAGTATCTCCCACTTCGACCTCCACCTTACAGTCTGTCGCCTTTCCTAAAACATCACAACTAACATAAACAGATTGTGGTCGTTTGTAATCCTCAGGTAAAACTATCACAGATTTCTCTTCTTCTTGGGTCTCTAATAGAAGAACTAGTAGGTGTCTATTCTTGGGTTCAAAATACATCTTCCCTCCTTCATCAATATGACAACTGCCTTTTAACATAGTATAATATAACATATTAAAAGGCAGTTGTCAAGGTTTTTATTGATAAGAATTCTTTTTTTCTTGGATCTCGGCTCGGAGTTCCTTCAGTTCTTTAATAGCAGCTAGAGCCGCTTTGCGAGCCCGGGGTGCGGCTGCTTTAAAACCATAGGTTCCAGCTTCGACTTTGTCAATATCGGCCATGGCTCGTTGGAGATCTTCAATAATAATTTCCAGTCGTTCTCTCATTTTTTTCTCCTAAAAAATTTCACAAAGACCACCAGAACATGCAAGTTCCGAAGTCAATGTGGTTTCATCTTCTTCCTCTATAATTAGATCCAAATCTATTCTTTTGACAAATTTTAACAAAGATTCGTAGGCTTCGGCGGTACAGTCTTCAAAAGGTGCCTGAACATATGTATGATCAGCATGAGGAAGAACCGATAATCCATTGTAGGATTTGCGATTAAGCCACATCCATTCTCCCACTTCATCCCATTCATCATTCTTAATGGAGATGGTGGCAGAAACATTATGTGTGTTGTGGCCGCTTTGGTGTCCTCCTTTGACCCATGTGTCACTAATGGTCTTTACCCTACGAAGTAAATCCAAAGCGCTTTCATGGCGTGTTATAGCGCCTTGAGGTGCCTTCTGCGGGATGCTAATGAGAGCCGTGTCGTGAGGCCGGAACTTATCATCCTCCAATAACTCTGGAAGGTTTGCTTTCAGATATTTATAAATCTCTTCATTCTTCCCCACTCTCAACCTTCGAATATAGTAATCATTGTGCCATGCGTGGATCCCCGAGGATGTTCCCAGCGTCAAAGAGGTGGTTCCAGCTGGCTTGACGCAGGTGGCTCTGGCAGCAGGTCGGATGCCGAGTTGCATAGCAATGCGTCTGTTTTCTCTTTTCACAATCAATGATGCTGCTGATAAATCTAAACCCAACACTCCACCCGATGCAATACCTGTCATAGAAACGCCGATAAGGGCATCTTTTTCTGTGTTTCGCTTCCAGATAGGTCTTAGGTAGTGGAAGTCTGTGTAAGACGCCTGAAGGGTGCCTATGAACGTTGCAGCTGCTACTCTTTCTTCTAACTCTTCCTGTGTTCTTACGTCGCTTACATTTACTTCTGTAAGATTACAGAATTGATAAGGTCTTAAACCTATCTCACAGCAGGGATTGGTTCCCCAATCTTTGTCGTTTGAAAAATAAAAACCTGGTTCTCCTGCTCCAGACTCGCGGACACGATCCCAGATACCCATAAAAGTATCCCGATCAATGCGATGGCGCATAAGCACAACAGAGTTGTTTGCACGACCTCTTTGGGGGTTGAGTTCGAACCAGTCTCCGGACTTCGCTGCAAGCATCTCTTCATCATCCGCTGAGAATAACGAAATAAGCGCCGCACGTCTAATGCCTCCTGCCAAAACCGCATCCGCAATGTGACAGATGATATCATGAACTTCAATGGGAGCGAGTTGTTCTCCGGCTTCTTTTTCATCTAACATTCCTTCTATTTTTACTAAGCACTCACGGAGTGGCTGGGGCCCAGGAGCCTTCCCACCGGACGTAACTAGTCTGGATCCTTTAGGGCGGATGTCAGAAAAATCAAAGCGCAAACGTGAAGTACCTTTAAAATAAGAGGCAACCAATGCTTTAATCGCATCCGCCCAGCCTTCGATTGAATCTCCAATAAGAAAGCGACGGCTGCGGCTAGAATGTTTTCGGATCTCTGGTAGTTTTTCCACGTGATGTTTCTGCACAGAAAAACCGACCCCTGTACCTCCTAAAAGGAGGAACATCACTTCGCTGAATACGTGATAATTATCCACAGGGCAGTAAGCGCAATTGAAAATACGGTTAGGAGAAACCTCGATTGGTTTGCCGCCGAATTGCATAGATCTCATCGAAGGCAACACCTTCTTTTGAAATACAAACTGATAAGCATTATGAACTTCTCTCGTTAAAGACGGAAACTTTTTGATATGCATCCGCATGTTGCGGGTGACCAACTCTTCCCAGTTCTCTCTGCGTCTTTTATCTTCCAAGTAACGTGTATATTTCATGTAAACCGTTACATCTGATAAAATTCTTTTTTCTAAATCCATTATTTTCCTCCTTATTTGGCACTTAGTTCGCTGTATTTTTTCCTCAGCATGCTTAACGCATCTGTTGTACTGGGCATCCCTATGTCGTTATCTTCCCGATCTAATACTTTAATCGTCACATCAGACCAATCCACAAAACATGGGAAGACTAGTCCGTCTGGGCCATTACGATTCTTTGCCACAAACATTCTCCCCTTATTCGACTGCTTATCTTGCACAGTCCTCGATAAGGAAAAGATAAAGTCCGCTACAAAACATTTATTAAAAGCCTCAGAGATTGCTTCCATGGTAATAACCTCTGCGTTCAAACCACTACGATTTGTTTGAGAAGCAGTCCACAATGGAATATCATAAATCTGTGCAAGTGCCCGAAGCCCTTCGTAAATCTCTTCTAACTCGTGACGCTTCTCATTAGAGTTACGTACCGGCCTTAGCAGGTCTGCATAGTCCACCAGAACCACATCAGGAAAGATGCCTCTTTTCTTAAGTTTTTCAATGTGGTTCTTTATTGTTTGCACAGATGCTGATTTAGTTGGATACTCTTTTATAATTAAAGTTCCATCCACTGATTCTATGTGAGAAAGAACTTCCTCCTTACGAGCCCTTAAGTCATTCAGGGGAATTCCACTTAAACAAGAGTCAAAACGAGCGCCTACGGCTGTGTCCTTAAGTTCCAAAGTGTAGTACACCACGGTTCTTCCTTCCCTCAAAGCTTGCGCTGCCAAGTGGACCAAAACCATTGACTTACCAGCCCCAGTAGGAGCAATAACAACACCCAATTCACTTTTACCTAACCCTCCTTTAATAATTTCATCCATCCTCTCCCAACCTGTTGAGATCGGGGCACGATTAATCAACTCAAAACGCTTAAGAGCATCTAGGTGATAGTTGTGTCCGAAGTTATTATCAGTTCCCAACTTTAATGCATCTTGAATAACTTTTTCAATCTCATCAAAAGATGAAGATTTAATAAGTTTTATTGATTGCATCATTGCTCCCTTGAGAACTTGTTTTCGACAAAAATCTAAAGATTTATCTTTAATATATGCTGCTTCTTCCACTCCCTCTGATTTCATGATCCGTGCAAAGTAGTTTCTTACCTGTGTAGCGGCGGCAGCGTCACAATGGTTCAACTCGGTTCGGAGAATCGCCATCATCACTTCATGATTTGGGTGTGTATTATATTTAGATCTGTATTTGATTAATGTCTCTGCAAAAATCTGTAAATATTTGAGTTCAAAAAACTCAACTCTCAAGACCTCCGAGATCTGGTCAAAGAAAGGTCTGTCTTCCAACATAAGTTGGCACATATTTTCTTGGAATTTTTTTCCAAAGCGTAAAAAGGTTTCGTGTTCGTTATTAGTCATGTGTCCTCCATGGTATTCTGTAATTATAACGTATTATATATAAAGTGTCAAGGCAAGTCATTACCTTTTTATGTTTTTCATTATTCTAGATAATTCCTCAAAATTGACATAGCCGAGGTCATCTGAAAATAACATTTTTGTAAAATTTAATCTCGAAAACTCAGGTTCAAAGCGCATTATCGCGTTATCAACAAAGATTCTGTTAACTGGTCTGATGTTGGGAGAATATAATTGCATAATTTTATAATTATTTTTTACCAAAGCCTCAGATTTTATAATGTTTTCGTGAAGTTTAAGCTTTTTTCCCTGCATGGCACAGTTTGTAACAATTTTTTTGCAATCTGATTCTTCTTCATTTATCAAGAAGGGAAATCTTTTGGCTATTGTTTTCAACCCAACCCCGGGAACACCCGGTAAATTGTCGGAGGGATCCCCGGCCATAGCTCTGGCTAGTGCGAAATTATTAGGATGGATTTTAAACTCATCAAGAATACTCTGCTTTGTAACAACCTTATCTTGGATAGGTCTGTAGATAGAAGTAGTGTCATCACACAGTTGAAAGAAATCTTTATCTGATGAAACAATAATTTTTTTCCAGAATGTATAAGTCAGATGTCGGGATGCGTAAGCGATGACATCATCTGCTTCCACAAAATCAATTGTGATCTGAATAACCGGGAGCCCATTAAGATATTCCATTAGCCTGATCAACTGATAGGCCTTATTTTTATCTTGCTCCTTGGGGTCTAACTGAATCAAACGACGATTAAAACGAATCGGCTTGCGTCCCTCCTTATAATTCTTATTGAGTGCTCGTTTTCGCTGGGATCCTTCATGGCCATCCCAAACGACTATAATCTCTTGGGGTTCAAATTTTTTGCAAACCTTCTGTAAAGATTTTAGAAAACCTATGCATCCCCCGATTGGGTTGCCGTGCTTATCCATCTGTGGATTAACGATGTAACTTCGAATGAACATATTAAGCCCATCGATTATCATAACTGTGCTCATTGTTCCTCCACGATATCTAAAAA